>Ga0123356_10004495_pt1 | contig 14402 bp, 9 predicted proteins | sample TergutEmb28metaG_2_FD_92546 | JGI IMG/M metagenome (GOLD analysis project Ga0123356, IMG submission 92546) | Embiratermes neotenicus P3 segment gut microbial communities from Petit-Saut dam, French Guiana - Emb289 P3 | ecosystem: Host-associated > Arthropoda: Insects > Digestive system > Gut ...
CCGTAGCTGTCGACGATGATCTTGCGCCCGGTGAGACCGCAGTCGCCCTGCGGGCCGCCGATGACGAACCGCCCCGTCGGGTTCACGTGGATCTTGGTCGCCTTGTCGATGAGCTTTCTCGGCAGGGCCTTGTCGATCACGAGCTCGATGATCGCTTCGCGGAGCTGGCGGTATTTCACCTTTTCGTCGTGCTGCGTGCTGACGACGATCGCGTCGATGCGGACGGGGACGTCGTTCTCGTATTCGAGGGTGACCTGCGTCTTGCCGTCGGGACGGAGAAAGTCGACCGCCTTCTTCTTGCGGACCGCCGCGAGCTGGCGGGCGAGCGTGTGCGCGTAATGGATCGGCGCCGGCATGAGCTCGGGCGTCTCGTCGGTCGCGTATCCGAACATGAGGCCCTGGTCGCCCGCACCCTGCTCCTTGTGCAGCCCGTCGCCCTCGTTGACGCCCTGCGCAATGTCGGGGCTCTGGCGCTCGACGGCCGTGATCACGGCGCACGTGTTCGCGTCGAAACCCATCGCCGAGTCGCAGTATCCGATGTCGGCCACGGTCTCACGCACGATCTTCGCGTAATCGGGCTTCGCCGTGGTCGTGATCTCGCCCGCCACCACCACCATTCCGGTCTTCGCGAGCGACTCGCACGCGACGCGCGCGCGCGGGTCCTGCGCGAGAATCGCGTCCAAGATCGCGTCGGACACCTGGTCGCACAGTTTGTCGGGGTGCCCTTCGGTCACGGACTCGGAGGTGAAACGGTAACGGGACATGCGCACTCCTTTGAGAGGCTCCTCCTTATACCCATTCGGCAGCTTCGCCAAGACGAAGCCCTGGGCGCGGGACGATCTTTCAGGAGCCGTTGCCGTCTTGCCAAGCGCCTATGGCCAGCGTCGCCGGCGGGTCGAAGGCGAGCGGCGCGTTCGGCCCGCCGAAGGCCTCGCAAAAGCGGACCGCCACGCGCTCGAAGAGCACGTCACCCAGTTCTTGGCCGATGCGATTCCAGCTGCATCCCTCGCGCATCGCACGCACGAACGCCGCCGCCGTCGGAAAGCTCAACGTGTGCCGGACGACGGTGTGGCGCACCATGACGAGCCCCGCGTCGCGGAACATCTTGGCCATCGCCTCGCGCTCGGCGAGGACCGACGGGTCCGGCACATGGTGGCCCGGAGCAATGTCGTCGAGCGAGGCGCGCAAGACACCGAACGGACCCCCCGGCTCGTTCGGGCCCCAGGTGATGATCCCGATCCGACCCGCCGGCGCGAGCGCCCTCGCCCAAGCGCGCACGGCACCCGCCGGCGACTCGAGCTGCCAGAGGCTGAACGCGCAAAGAATCGCGTCCCACGGCTGGCCGTCGGGGGCGTCGGCCGCGGTGGCATCGGCCTCGTGGCACTCGACCCGAGCGCCGAGCCCGGCCCGCGCGACCTGCTCGCGACACAGCTCGACCATCGCGCGGCTCTTGTCGGTCGCCCGAACGTAACCCTTCTCCCCGAGCACCCGCGCCACGGCAAGCACCTCGGCGCCCGGGCCGGCGCCCGCGACGAGGACGCGGGCGCAGGGCTCGAGCGCCATCTCTTGGACGAGGTCGACGTGATACGGCAGGATTCGCGGCACCCATTCCTCGAGATACTGCGGAGCTGCGGCGTCCCAGGGAGTCCCCATGCACCCGCAGTGTAGACCGGCGTGTAGGCGGGTGCTGGCAAGAAGGCTTCGGGAGAAGTAGACCCGGCTGCCAACGCGCATGGCCGTCTCCATCGACCAGACCGACACATTTGCCGCACGCCATATTGGGCCGAACGACGCCGAGGTCCGCAAGATGCTCGAGGTGGTTCGGGCCGCCTCGCTCGACGAGCTGGTCGATCAGACCATCCCGAGCACGATTCGCCTGCCTGGACCGCTCGACCTGCCGCCTCCGCGGAGCGAGCACGAGGTTCTCGCGCTGCTCGACGGGATCGCTTCGAAGAATGACGTGTGGCGGAGCTTTCTCGGAATGGGTTACTCGGACTGCATCACCCCGCCGGTGATCCAGCGGAACATTCTCGAAAACCCGGGCTGGTACACGCAGTATACGCCGTATCAGGCCGAGATCGCCCAGGGCCGGCTCGAGGCGCTCCTCAACTTTCAGACGATGGTGTCGGACCTGACGGGGCTGCCGATCGCCAATGCGTCCCTCCTCGACGAGGCCACGGCCGCCGCCGAGGCGATGCACTTGATGTTCACGTCGGGCTTCACGTCGGGCTCGACGTCGAGCGCTTCTTCTCGCGCGCCGGACGCGCCCGCCGTGTTCTTCGTGTCCGACGCCTGTCACCCGCAGACAATCGAGGTTCTCCGCACGCGGGCGGGCGCGCACGGGATCGACGTCGTCGCCGGCGACGCGGCATCCGCGTTCGACGGGCCGCGCCGCCCGTTCGGGGTTCTTTTGCAGTATCCCGCGACCGACGGGGCGCTCGTCGACTTTCGGCCGCTCATCGCACGCGCGCACGCGGCGGGCGCGATGGTGGCGATGGCGTGCGACCTGCTCGCGCTGGCCCTTCTGGTGCCGCCGGGCGAGCTCGGAGCCGACATCGCGGTCGGCAGCGCGCAGCGGTTTGGCGTTCCGCTCGGATATGGCGGGCCGCACGCGGCGTTCTTCGCGTGCCAGACCGCCCACGTGCGCAAGCTGCCGGGACGGATCATCGGCGTGAGCGTCGACGCGCGCGGCAAGCCCGCCCTTCGAATGGCCCTTCAAACGCGCGAGCAGCACATTCGCCGCGAGAAGGCGACGAGCAACGTGTGCACCGCGCAAGCGCTGCTCGCAGTCGTGTCGAGCATGTACGCGGTCTACCACGGGCCGCGCGGCATCCGCGCCATCGCCGAGCGCGTGCACGGCCTCGCCGCGACGCTCGCCACCGGCCTTTCGCGCCTCGGCGTGCCCGTCACGCACGCGCGCTTCTTCGACACGGTGCGCGCCGCGGGCGAACCGGCCGACGTCGAGGCGTGGCTCGCGGCCGCACGCGCGCGCAAGATGAACCTCCGCCGACTCGACGCGCGGTCTTTGGTCATCGCGCTCGACGAAACGACGACCGCCGCCGACGTCGACGCGCTTCTCGCGGTCTTTCAGCGCGGGTCCGCACGCGCAACGCCCTCTGCCGAGCTCGCGCGCGAGGCGTCACCGGCGCTCGGCGGATTCGAGCGAACGAGCGCGTATCTCACGCACGCGGTCTTCAACACCCACCATTCCGAGACGCAGATCCTTCGTTACATGCGGGCCCTCGAGGCGCGCGACGTGTCGCTGGTGCACTCGATGATCCCGCTCGGCTCGTGCACGATGAAGCTCAACGCGACCGCCGAGATGATGCCCATCACCTGGCCGCGCTTCGGGCGGCTGCACCCGTTCGCGCCGATCGAGCAAGCGCAGGGCTATCGGGTCGTCATCGACCAGCTCGAGGCGATGCTCGCCGAGATCACCGGCCTTTCGGCGGTCAGCCTTCAGCCGAACTCCGGTGCCCAAGGCGAGCTTGCGGGTCTTCTCGTCATCCGGCGCTACCACGAGAGCCGCGGCGACAAGGGGCGCGACGTCTGCCTGATTCCGGCGAGCGCCCACGGCACGAACCCGGCGTCGGCGACGATGGCCGGGATGCGCGTCGTCGTCGTCGCCTGCGACGACAAGGGATACATCGACCTCGCCGACCTCGAGGCGAAAGCGACGGAGCACGCCACGAGCCTCTCGGCCATCATGGTCACGTACCCGTCGACGTACGGCATCTTCGAAGAAGACATCGAGGCGATCTGCGCGATCGTGCACGCCCGCGGCGGGCAGGTGTACCTCGACGGCGCCAATCTCAACGCCCAGGTCGGGCTGTGCCGTCCGGGCGATTTCGGCGCCGACGTCTGCCACGTGAATCTGCACAAGACGTTTTGCATTCCTCATGGCGGCGGCGGCCCCGGGATGGGGCCGATCGGCGTGGCCGCGCACCTCGCGAAGTTCTTGCCGCGCCATCCGCTCGCCGAAGTGGGCGGCGACGAGGGGATCGGGCCGGTCAGCGCGGCCCCGTGGGGAAGCGCGAGCATCCTCGTCATCTCGTGGGCGTACATCGCGATGATGGGCGCCCGAGGGCTGAAGCGCGCGAGCCAACTTTCGATCTTGAACGCGAACTACGTCGCCGAGCGGCTCCACGCGCACTTCCCGGTGTTCTATCGGGGCAAGCGCGGGCGGGTCGCGCACGAGTGCATCCTCGACACGCGCGGCGTCAAGCGCACCGCGGGCATCGACGTCGACGACATCGCCAAACGCCTGATGGACTACGGCTTCCACGCGCCGACGATGAGCTTTCCGATTCCCGGAACGCTGATGGTCGAGCCCACGGAGAGCGAGGACAAGGCGGAGCTCGATCGCTTTTGCGACGCGATGATCGCGATTCGCGGCGAGATCCGCGCGGTCGAAGAGGGGCGCCTGCCGCGCGACGACAACCCGCTGAAGCACGCGCCGCACACGGCCGACACGTTGGCCGTGGCCGAGTGGAGCCACCCGTACAGCCGGGAGCAGGCCGTCTTCCCCGCACCGTGGACGCGGCTGCGCAAGTTCTGGCCGGCCGTCGCACGCATCAACAACGCGCAGGGCGATCGACATCTCGTTTGCTCGTGCCCGCCCGTCGAGGCGTACGCGGCGGAGTGAGGGCACCTCATCTCGTCTCGAGCACCGGGCCGAACTCCACATCGGCCGGCGTCGGCGTCTCGACGACGGCGCCGGTCGCCGCCAGCGTCCCGTGCGCGGGGTCCACGCGGAAGACGACGATCGAATTCGAGTTCTGGTTGGCCACGTAAACGAACGTGCCCGACGGGTCGATGTTCATTCCGCGCGGCCAGTCGCCGCGCGACGGCTCCCAGCCGATCGGCGTGAGCATGCCCGATTGCGGGTCGACCGCGAGCGCAGCGACCGAATTGTGCCCGCGGTTCGTCGCGTACACGAAGCGCCCGCTCGGGTGCACGCGGATCTCGGCCGCCACATTCGGGCCACCGTAGCCGGCGGGGAGCGTCGAAACGGTTTGCGCCCATACGAGCGCGCACCGCGCCGGCTCGTAGCGGAAGACGCCGACGGTCGACGAAAGCTCGCTGATGACGTAAGCCACCGCGCCGCCCGGGTGAAATGCGATGTGGCGCGGCCCCGCCCCGGATTCGACGCTGGCCGAGGGCACCGGCGCGGGCGCGAGCCTCCCGTCGGCATCGAGAGTCCACGCGTAAATGCGGTCGGAGCCGAGGTCGACGCCAAAGATGCACCGGCCGTCGGGGCCCGTGAGAATCTGATGGGCGTGCGGCCCTTCTTGCCGATCGGCGCGCGGCCCGGCGCCATTGCCCGCGCCACGGGCTTCGCCGGTCAGCGTGCCGATCGACCCGTCTGGCCCGAGCCGGTACGCGAGGAACGTTCCTGTTCCGTAGTTGGATGCCAAGAGGAACGTGCCCGACGGCGCCACGCTGAGATGCGCCGGAAACGTGCCGCGCGTTGGTTGACCGCCCTCGGGTGAGAGCGCACCCGTCTTGGCGTCGATCGCGAACGCGCTCACGCCTCCGGCGGGCTGGCCGCCGGCCATGCCGTTTTCGACGGTCGCGTAGAGGCGCGAGCCCGCAGGGGCGACCGCCAGAAACGACGGGTTCTCGGCGGCCACGGTCTGCACCAGCAGAAGGCCCCCGTCATCGACGCGCATCCGAAACACAGAGATGCCGGTGGCGGTGCTCGGCACGTGCCCGCCCGGCGCCGTCCCAGGGGCCGTGTAGGTGCCCACGTAAACCGCGCGGCTCGAAAGCGGCGGGACCTCTACCGGAGGGGCCACAGCCGACGACCCGACGAGCGGCGCGCTCGCACCGGCAAGGGAAGCCGCCGGCACCGCCGCGCCACGCACATCGGCTCGCTCGGCCGCACACGCCGCGGCAAGGACCGCGAGAACCAACGGGCTTCGGTGCAGTCGTTCGTGGGCAACCATGCAGGCGTCTTACCCTACCCGGCCGCCGCGAGTGCCGATGTAAGCAAAAGGTCGTCGGTGGCTACCCCATCTCGCGCATTTCTGAGGCCCGGAGGCTTGCAGCCGCCGGCTTGGAGGGGCTATCGAAGGGCCGGACGCAATAGCGTCCACGCCGCATGAATGTAGTACGTCTGTACGCACGCGTATTCAGAGAGCTCGGTCCCGAGCGCCGGTTGGGGGTGTTTCTCGGTCTCGCCAACGTGGTGCTCGCAGGGACCGCGTTCGCCGAGCCGGTTCTCTTCGGGAGAATCGTCGACGGCCTTTATGCGCTCGAGTCGAAGCACGGGCCCGCGATGTTCACGGCCGTCGTGTGGATGATGGTCGCCTGGGCGAGCTTCGGCCTTTTTACGATCGGGGCCTCGGTCTTCGTGGCGCTCCACGCGGACCGCATGTCGCACCGCCGGCGGATGGCCGTCATCGCCGATCATTTCGAGCACACGCTCGCGCTGCCCCAGAGCTTCCACGCGAGCGTTCATTCGGGCAAGACGCTGAAGGTCATGCTCGACGGGGCATCGGCCATGTTCTGGCTCTGGCTTTCGCTCTTTCGCCAGCAGGCGGCGAGCTTCGCGACGGTCCTCTTGCTCCTGCCGCTGACGCTCGTGCTCGACGTGCGCATGGGGCTTTTGCTCGTTGGGCTGGTCGCCGTCTTCGGCGTCCTCACGTGGCAGGTGGTGCGAAAAACGCAGACGATGCAAGGCGACGCCGAGAGGCTCCACTCCGAGCTCGCCGAGCGCGCTTCCGACGCCATCGGCAACCTGCCCGTCGTGCAGAGCTTCACGCGCATCGAAGCCGAGGTCCGCGACTTGCGCGACACGATCGCGCGCGTCCTCACCGCGCAGATCCCGATTCTGTCGTGGTGGGCGGTCGTCTCGGTCGCCACCCGCGCTTCGTCTACGCTGGCGGTCGTCGCGATCGTCTTGCTTGGCGCGTACCTCAACATTCACGGGCAGCTCTCGGTCGGACAGATCGTCACGTTCACGAGCCTGGCCACGATCCTCATCGCCCGGCTCGACCAGATCGTGAATTTCTGCAGCTTCGCCTTCGCGCAGACGCCGAAGATACGCGAGTTCTTCGAGGTGCTCGACACGACGCCGGCGGTCCGAGACCGCGCGGGGGCGATCGCGCTGTCCCGGATCCGGGGTAGCGTGCGCTTCGAAGACGTCACGTTCTCTTACGACGGAAAGCGCAACGCGGTGGAGCGGCTGTCGTTTGCCGTCGACGCGGGGGAGACCGTGGCGCTCGTCGGCGCGACCGGGTCGGGGAAGTCGACGACGCTCGCGCTCCTGCACCGCGCGTTCGATCCTCAATCGGGGCGCATCCTCGTCGATGGCATCGACATCCGCGACGTGACGCTGGCCTCGCTCCGCCGCAACGTCGGGGTCGTGTTCCAGGAGCCGATGCTGTTTGCGCGCACGATCCGCGAGAACGTCCTCGTCGGCAATGTCGAGGCAACGGACGCCGAGCTCGTGACGGCGCTCGGCCGCGCGCAGGCTACCGAGGTCGTGATGCGCCAGCCGTCGGGGCTCGACGCGCTCGTCGGCGAACGCGGGCGGTCGCTTTCCGGCGGCGAACGCCAGCGCCTCTCGATCGCCCGCGCCCTCCTCAAGAACCCGCCCATTCTGGTGCTCGACGAGGCGACCTCGGCGCTCGACGCCGGGACCGAGGCCAAACTGAAACGAGCGCTCGACGAAGCGACGAAAAATCGCACGACGCTCGTCATCGCCCACCGTCTGGCGACCGTCCGAAACGCCTCGCGCATCCTCGTTTTCGACGAGGGACGGATCGTCGAGGAGGGCACGTTCGACGCGCTCGTCGCGCGCGGCGGTCGTTTCGCCGAGCTCGCGAAAGCGCAGTTCATGGTGGCGAGCCCTGCGTAAAAGAGCGTCTCTTCGAAGAAGGCCGGTGTACTCCGGCCGGCCTTCTCGAAAGTCACCGCCCTTCTACCGTGCGAGCGCTTGCTCGATCGCCTGCTTGACCTCGGGGCTCGTCGGCTCGACTTTGGGCTCGAAGCGCGCGACGACGCGGCCGTCTTTTGCGACGAGGAACTTGTTGAAGTTCCACTTGATGTCGCCAGCAACGTCGGGGTTCGTGTCTTTGCTCGTGAGAAACGCGAAGAGCGGGTCGATTCCGGGGCCGAGGACTTTGACCTTGGCGAACATATCGAACTTCACGCCGAAGCGTGTCTGGCAAAAGTCTTTGATCTGCTCGTTCGACCCGGGCTCCTGCGCGCCGAACTCGTTGGCCGGAAAGCCGAGGACCGACAAGCCGCGCGCGGCATACGTCTCGTGAAGCTCTTCGAGCCCGGTGTACTGCGGCGTGAGCCCGCATTGCGACGCGACGTTGACGATGAGCAGCGCGCGCCCGCTGTAGTCGCTCAGCTTTTTCGTGGTTCCGTCGATCGTCAACGCGGTGAAGTCATGAACGCTCTTCGACATGGTGCACCTCGGGCGGCGATTGAAAGCGCTCCGGCCTCGGTTTGGCAAGCGGCAGTGACGACGGTGCGATAAGCTCCGGCGGCGTGACGACTTTCCTGCGCACGACGTCTCTTCACGGCGAGCACATCGCTCTCGGCGCGCGGCTCGTGCCGTTCGCCGGTTGGGAAATGCCGATTCAATACACCGGCATCGTCGACGAGCACCAGGCGGTCCGCACCGCGGGCGGGCTCTTCGACGCGAGCCACATGGGCGAGCTGCGCCTGCGCGGGCCCTACGCGGCGCACGTCGTCGATTACCTCGTGACGAACGACGCGCGAAAGATCGCCGACGGGCAGGCGATGTACACGTGCGCGTGCAACGACGTTGGGGGTGTCTTGGACGACCTCATCGTCATCCGGCGCTCCGCCGAAGATTGGCTGGTCGTCGTTAACGGTGCGAACCGGGAGAAGATGGCCCGTCACTTCGCGCACGCGGCGAAAGACCACTGCGACTTCGACGACGAAAGCGACGCGACGGCGCTCCTTGCTCTACAGGGCCCACGCGCATTCGACGTGCTGGCCGCGGTGTCCGCGGGCGGCGACGACCCGCGGTCGCTCTCGAGCTTTCACGTTCGCGATGCCCAGGTCGCCGGGGTGGCCTGCGCCTGCGCGCGCACGGGTTACACCGGCGAAGACGGGGTCGAGCTCTTTTGCGCCTGGGACGAAGCGCCGCGTCTCTGGCGCGCGCTCCTCGCTGCGGGGGCCACGTTCGGCGTCAAGCCGGCGGGCTTGGGCGCGCGCGACACGCTTCGCCTCGAGGCGCGCCTCTCTCTTTATGGCAACGAGATCGACGAGACGACCAACCCGCTCGAAGCCGGCCTCGGCTGGGTCGTGAAAATGAACAAGGGGGACTTCGTGGGGCGCGCCGCGCTCGAGCGCATCGCGGCGGCAGGGCTGCGCCGCAAGCTCGTCGGCTTCGAGATGGTCGGTCGTGGCGTCGCACGCCACGGCTATCCGCTTCTCGACGCGGCCGGGCGCGAAGTCGGCGTGTGCACGAGCGGCAGCCCCGGGCCGACCGTTGGCAAGAACATCGGGCTCGGGTATTTGCCGAGCGAGATGAGCGTCGTCGGTACGTCTTTCGCGGTGAGCTGCCGCGGCAAGGCCATCGAAGCCGTGGTCGTCCCGACGCCTTTTTACAAGCGCCGCAACCCAGGAGAAAGCCCATGAGCGATACGCCGCCCGATCTCCGGTACACGAAGAACCACGAGTGGGCGCGCAGCGCGCCTGGCGAAGTCGTCGTCGGCATCACCGCGTTCGCCGTCGAGCAACTCGGCGACGTCACGCTCGTGAACATCGACGTGCGCGCGGGCGACACGGTCACCGCCGGCAAGCCGTTCGGCACGATCGAGAGCGTCAAGACGCTGAGCGACCTCTACGCGCCCATCGACGGCAAAGTCGTTCGCGTCAACGGCGAGCTGGCGAACAAGCCGGAGCTCGTCAACGAAGACTGCTACGGGAAAGGCTGGATGATTGCCCTGGCCCCGAGCGACCCGGCCGCGGTCGGCGGCCTGCTCGACGCGGCCGGCTACACCGAGCACGTTCGCCAGTCGGACCACTGAAACGAGCGGTCGGCGACGTTATCCCGCCTCTGGGAAAACCTCGCGCACGACTTCGGCCACCGCCTGCTCGACGGCTTGGTCGGAGCTGAAACGGACCGTGAAGCCGAGCGCTTTCAGCTTGTCGGGGCGGAGCACCGAGCGCGGCACGTCTCCCGGCCACCCTTGCGACCCGCCGGCGTATTCGATGCGAGCACCCTTGTGCGGCGAGCCCGCGACGCACAGTTCGGCGATGCGTCGGACGCTCGTGGTGTCGCCGGGCGCGAGGTTGTAGACGTTGAGCGCGTCGGGCGCCCGGTCGAGCACGAAGACCAGCCCGGCCGCGCAGTCGGTCACGTGCAAATACGGCTTGGCTTGCCGCCCGTCGCCGAGCACGTCGAGATACTCGGGGTGCGCCTTCAGCTTTTTGCAGAAGTCGAGGATCGCGCCATGCGTCCCGCGCTTGCCGACGACGTTGCCGAAGCGGCAAATGTACCCCGTGATTCCGAAGCACTCGACGTACGCGGCGACCAGCGACTCGCCGGCGAACTTGCTCGCGCCGTAAAGCGAGATCGGCAGGTGGCCGAGGTCCATCTCGCCGCAGGGCGTCTCGATATTGCCGTATACCGTGCCGCTCGACGAAAAGACGAAGCGTCGCACTCCCGAAACGCGCGCCGCCTCGAGCGCGTTGTACGTCGCGATCGTCCCCTGCTCGAGGTCGAGGCGCGTGCGCTCGAGCCCCCAGCGCGCCTCGGGGTTGGCGGCCAGGTGAAAGACGACGTCATGACCCATCATCGCCGCAGTGAGCGCGGGCAGGTCGAGCGCATCGCCCTGCACGAGGGTCGCTCGGCCGCTCGCGAGATGCTCACCGATGAACTCGCGCTTGCCGACGCTGAGGTTGTCGAACACCGTCACCGGCCCACGGTCGACGAGAAGATCGACGACGTGACTGCCGATGAACCCTGCTCCGCCGATGACAAACGTCCGCATCCCTCATTCTCCAGGGGCTGATGCGCGGCGAACGCGCGCGATCTTCGCCGCAAGCAGAAAGTACCACGCGATACCGGCGACGCTCGCCATGAAAACGCCGATTCCGGTCCACAGCCAAGGTGGGCGGTAGCGAAACACGAGCTTCGTCTCCCCCTCACGGACGACGGCGGTCGTCAGGTCATCCAAAGGGACCGCAGCGCGACCGTTCGCGCTCCAGCCGGGGTCGTAGTTCTGGTCAATCGCGACGTGATCTCCCGGCTTGGCCCCCGTGACGGCCACCGTGACCTCGTTCGGCGTCCAGCTCGTGATCGACGCGCTGCCGTTTCCCTCGACGACGAACGCTTCGCCCCGATACCCGGGCTCTCCCTGCCCCTTCGCGCCGAGCCCCGGCGTGTGATTGTGCTGATCCCGATAGTAGTTGTGAAACTGAAAAAACGACCCGCAGTCGGTCGTGCCGAGGTTCGCGATGACGAGCGGCAGCGTGTTCGGCGCCCAGTCTCCGCCCACCGGGTACCCGATCTCCCCCGGCATGTGCACCTCGGTGTGAAACGTGCCGGTCGACTCCTTCGCGCGCGGCGGCTCGCGCTCGAAGGCAGACGCCAAAGGCAGCCGCGCGACCGTCCCTACGTCGCGCGCGGTGTACGCCGCCACGAGCAGCGCGACGATCTCGGCAAAGGGCCGCAAGCGGCCGACGCGCACGAGACCGCGCTCGATCACCGCCGCCGCGACTCCCGCGGCGACGAGAAGCGACGGGTAGAGCCAGCGCGACGGGACGTGATGGGATCGGAAGAGGGACATCCGGTGCAGAATCGACCACGGTGCATACGGGTGCAGCGCACCGAAGCCGAGCGCGAGAAGCGCGAGCGCGGTCCACTTCCATGGCGAAAGACGCGGTCCGCGCGCGACGGCGAGGCCGAGCACGAGGACGGCGACCGGCAACACGCCGATGTACATGCCCCACTCGTGCCAGCCCCACTGCGGCGTCGGCGCGGGGTGGGAGCCAAAGCCCTGATCGGGCGATGTGAGGATCGCCCAGAGCAGACCGAGGTCCATCCACTCCGTCGAGTCGGTGAAACGTGGGAATCGGGAGAACACCTCGAGCGTCGGAAAGAGCTTGGGGGCCGAGAGCCCCAACGCGACGAGGCCGGCGGCCGCCGTGCAGAGCAGCGGGCGCGGGTCGCCGTTCCGGGCAAAGGCGAACGCGCCGTAGAGCGCGAGGAGCAGCGCCGCGTGCGGGAGCGGGTAGATCCCTCCCGTGTAAACCATCAGCGCCATGCTTACGCCGGCGCCAATGATGTCGAGCGCTGGCAGAAGCGGCGCGGCCGAGAGGGCCGGCGGAGCGGACGCGAACTGCCGCGACCCGGGAATGGCCGCCCGCGTGGCGGCTCGATCGAGAAAGTAGAGCGTCCAGGGCACCCATTCGTACGACAAGTGCCAGGTGTGACCGGCGGCGGCCTGCAGCGCCCAGCGCCCGTTGATCGAGAAGACCGCGACGACGAACGCCTTCACCGCCGGGCTGCGCGTGAACCGCCCGGCGAAGAGCCACGTCCCGATCATCGACAAGAGGGCGCTGCCCACGAGCTCGACGCGCATGGCCAAAGGAAGGCTCAGCACGAGATACACCGGAAAGAAGGGCGACACGATCATCGAGTCGCTCTCGACGCCGCCCCAAACCGGATGTCCACCGCACGTGTACGGGTTCCAAAATGGGAATTGGTGGAATCGGCGTATCGTCTTGACGACGAGATGGCGGTACGCCTCCGTCGTATCCCAATCGTGACCGCCGAGCAGCGTCGGGTTGCGGAAGATCGGCTGAAGCACGAACGCCGTCATGCCCGCGAGGACCAGGACGGAGAGCACGCGGGTGGCGATGTGGGTCCACTCGGTCGCGGTCCGCGGCCAGCTCCGGCTGAGCCATGTGACCGCGGGCTTCATGGGCGCGGTTCTAGCATGCGGCCGCGCGGCCTGTCATTGCGGCGCACGATCGTGTCGCGCCTAACCCCTATGGTAGCTTGCGCGCCGTGCACAGCGCCGACCCTCGACTCGAACGCACCGCGAGCGCGCTGGCATTCATCGCCTGCGCATGGTTTGCGTTCGCCGCGGCATGGGGGCTGTTCCAGCTTCCGGCCGCAGGCCATTCGGGCGCCGGCAGCGTGGGCACGGCCGCGTCGTCGTGGCCGATTGTAAAGTGGAAAATCCTCTATCCGACCGACGATTGGTTCTCGCCGACCGCGCCCGCGAAGGCGAGTTACCACTGCCATCATCCATTCGGCGCGTACTGGTGGAGCGCGATATGTTTCTTCGTGTTCGGTCACCACGACGCGGTCGTGCGCCTGCCGCCGGTCCTGCTCAGCATCGCGATTCCCCCGCTCATCTACGGCATCGGCAAAGACGCCTGGGGCACCTTTGCCGGTGCGGCCGGCGCGTGCGCGTATGCGGTCATGCCGATCGCCCTCGGGTTCGCGAACTTCGACAACCTCGAGACACCGGGCATCTTCGGGTCGCTCCTCTTTTTCTGGGGGCAAGGGCGTTACTTGGCGACGGGCCGGAGCCGGGATCTCGCCGCGAGCGTCGCCGGCTGCGCCGTGTGCTGCTCGGCCGACTGGAACGGGTACGCCACCGTGGCACCGCTCCTCGGTTGGGGGCTTTTGCGCGGATTCGTATGGCCCGCGCGCTTCACACCGCGCGTCGACCGTGAACGGTACGCGCGCTGGTGGGCGCTGTCGGCGAGCGTCGCCGTCTTGACCATGGTTCTGTGGGTGGGCCTCTTTTTCCGGGCCAACAAGGTCGCCGATTGGCTCGCCTCCGGCGAGATGCGCGGCGGCGACGGGTCGCCGCTCAAGGTGGTGCTGGAGGCGCGCAAATCGTGGATCGACTTTTCGTTCACGCCGTTTGCCATCGCCATCGGGAAGGCGGCGGTCCCCGTGATCCTCGCCCGTATCGTCCTCTTTCGCCGCGACAGCGAGCTTTATGCCCTGAGCGCGCTGGTCGGTGCGGTCGTCGAATACGTCGTCTTCAAGCGCGGCGCCGACGTTCACATCTTTTGGCCGCACCAGTTCGCCGAATACTATGCGCTCGCAATCGCGCAGCTCGCGGCGTCGATCGCCTGCGTCGCGCACGTGGCTCGCCGGCTCTGGCCGAGTCCCCGCGCGGGGCTAGCGCTCCAGTGCGCCGCGCTCGCGCTCGGGATTTTGCCGAGCGTCGCGATGGCTCCCGACGCGGCGCGGTCCCTTTTAGTCTGGCGGCGGACCGGCGGCCGGTACGACGACAAAGGAACCCTCATCCGTAGCGACGCCGACCTGCTTCACGTCATGCGCCACGTGATCGCGTCGAAGAAAACGCCGGAGTGGACGCTCGACGCCGGCCCCGGCGGCGGCTTTGGCTGGGAGCACGCCTGGGCGTTCGACGGCAGCGGCG
>Ga0123356_10004496_pt1 | contig 14402 bp, 14 predicted proteins | sample TergutEmb28metaG_2_FD_92546 | JGI IMG/M metagenome (GOLD analysis project Ga0123356, IMG submission 92546) | Embiratermes neotenicus P3 segment gut microbial communities from Petit-Saut dam, French Guiana - Emb289 P3 | ecosystem: Host-associated > Arthropoda: Insects > Digestive system > Gut ...
CAATCCGTTGCAGCGGTTGAAAAACTGGAAAAAATTACCGGTCTTACAAAAGCTCAGGCAAAAAAAGAACTTATTGACAGTCTTGTCGACGAAGCAAAGGGTGAAGCTGCGGAACTTGTACGCAAAATCGAAATCGAGGCACAGGACGAGGCGGATAAGAAGGCGCGCGAGGTTATTGCTTCTGCTGTTCAGCGCTGTGCCGCCGATCATACCAGTGAAATTACGGTCAGCACTGTGCCGATTACATCCGACGAACTTAAGGGCCGCCTTATCGGGCGCGAGGGGCGCAATATCCGTGCTATCGAGGCGGCTACGGGCGTCGACCTGATAATCGACGACACTCCTGAGGCAATCACGGTGTCCAGTTTTGACCCCTACCGCCGTGAAATCGCCAAGATGTCCATTGAAAAACTCATCCAAGACGGGCGCATTCACCCGGGGCGCATCGAAGAAGTTGTCGAGCGTACCAAAAAAGAAATCGACATTGCAATCAAGGAATACGGCGAAACTGCCAGTTATGATTGCAAAGTACACGGTCTTCACAGTGAAATCATCAAGCATCTCGGACGCCTTAAATACCGCACAAGTTACGGACAAAACGTCTTGAATCATTCAAAAGAAGTTTCGCTGCTGTCCGGTTTGCTGGCTGTTGAACTTGGGGCGAATGAACAAATTGCAAAACGCGGAGGTTTGATACACGACATCGGCAAAGCAACCGACCACGAAACCGACGGCACACACACGTCTATTGGTGTCGAGATTGCCAAAAAATGCAAGGAAAGCGAAGCAGTTATACATTGTATCGAGGCTCACCACGGTGATGTTGTATACAAAAGCATCGAGGCAGTTATCGTCCAGGTCGCCGACGCAATTTCGTCAGCCAGACCCGGCGCGCGCCGTGAACACCTTGAAAGTTATGTCAAACGCCTCAAGGATCTGGAGGAAATCGCCGACGCCCGTCCCGGAGTCGAGAAGTCTTATGCAATATCTGCAGGCAGGGAAGTACGAATCATTGTAAAACCAGACCAGATTACCGACCAGCAGGCAATCTTCATGGCAAAAGAAATCGCAAAAGAAATCGAAGAAAAACTGCAGTACCCCGGTCAAATCAAAGTGAATGTCATCCGTGAATCCCGCGCAACCGAGTATGCAAAGTAAACATGCTTGACAACTGCTTGTGCAAATGCTATTTTGGATGAATTTAAAACCTAAAAGCGGGGTGATATCAATTGACTCAAGTAATTATCGGCGAGAATGAAAACTTGGAAAGCGCACTGAAGCGTTTCAAACGCAAATGCCAAAAAGACGGCATTATCGGTGACCTCCGCAAAAAAGAGGAATACGTAAAACCAAGTGTAGCCCGCAAGAAAAAATCCGAAAATGCACGCAAGAGGGCACGTAAAGATGCCCGCGGCTAGAAGATTTTTTGTTACTTCGCAAGCTCTTGAAAAAGAGCTTGTTTTAAGCGGTGCCGAGCACAACCACCTTGCCAACGTGTTGCGCCTGCGGGCGGGTGACGAAGTTATTATCGTTTGCGGCGACGAGTTTGACTATCATTATCAGATTACCTCTATTGCAAAAGACAAGACGGTCTTGAGGCTTGCCGGAAAACTGCAAAACACTTGTAACCCAAAGCAAAGGTTTACTGTTTATATTGGTATAATCAAACACGATAATTTGGCACTTGCAATTGAAAAACTTAACGAAGTCGGCGTGGCAGAAGTCGTTTTGTTCAAGTCTGCAAATTGTCAAAATATTCCGGTCAAACTTGAAAAACTGCAGACGATTGCCCTGCAAAGCTGCAAACAATGCGGCCGCAGTATACCTCTTAAGGTCAGCGGCGTTCTGAATTTTGATGAACTCCTGAAAGATATTCCTGGAAATGTGATATTTGCTGACGAGGCTTTGCGAGGGGCGCATATGCGCGGCGAAGCAATCTCGAACAGACCCGCTGGTATAATAATCGGTCCCGAGGGCGGTTTTACCGATGCCGAGCGCGAAACTTTGCGAAAAACAGCAACTGCGGTGCCGCTTGGTCCGCGTATACTTCGCGCCGAAACCGCAGCGATTGTCGTATCGGCGCTGATACTTTCAAAATTGGGCGAGATATGAAAATCCACATAACAACGCTTGGTTGCAAGGTCAACCAATACGAAAGCGGACAAATCGCCGCGAAATACATCGCCGAAGGTCATGAAATTACGAAGAATATCAAGGACGCCGACGTTTGCGTTGTGAATACTTGCGCCGTGACTGGCTTTGCCGAAAAGAAGTCGCGTTACCAAGTCGCGCGAATCAAGCGACTTAACCAAAGCGCAGAAATAATAGTTTGCGGCTGTGCGGCAGACAGAGGACTTAATGAAAGGGTTCGAGGTTTTGTTTCGGTTCAAAATCGTCAAAAAGCTTATATAAAAGTTCAGGACGGTTGTAACAACTTTTGTTCGTACTGTATAGTGCCGCATCTGCGGGGCAGAAGCAGGAGCAGACCCATTGAAGATATTTTGAAAGAAATCCGCGCAACCGGCAAGCATACAGTCCTGACCGGTATCGATTTAAGTTCCTATGATGACTTGCACCGGCTTTGTGCTGCAATTGACCGCCGCTTCGAACTGTCAAGCATGGAAGTTTGCATTATTACCGATGATTTCCTGCAAATACTTGGTTCCAACAAGTTCTTTATTCCGAATTTTCATCTTTCGCTGCAAAGCGGCTGTGACCGAATCCTTGATTTGATGAACCGCAAGTACACAACAGCAGATTATCTTGCGCGTGTTGCCTTGATTCGCGAATACTTTCCAGGTGCCAGACTTACAACAGACGTTATTTGCGGCTTTCCGACGGAAACCGACGCAGAGTTTTTGGAAACTGTTGCTTTTGTTAAAAAAGTCGGATTTGCGCACGTCCATGTGTTTCCGTACAGCCGCCGCACAGGCACCCGTGCCGCCGACCTGCCGCAATTGCAGGCCAGCGTTATAACCAAGCGCACGAAACAACTTGATGAGGCATGACCGCAAGTCCTTCACTTGAAACCGCTTTGGTACATACTATGATTTATGAGATACCATTTCATCGGCATCGGCGGAATTTCGATGAGCGCGCTTGCGGTGATGCTGCATACACGCGGTCACACTGTTTCCGGCAGTGACTTGGTTGCAAACGAACAAACGCGGAAACTGCAATCCCTTGGAATTAAAATACATATCGGTCACGCACGCGCAAACTCTGCCGGCGCAGATTTCGTTGTAATTAACGGCGCGGTTGATGAAGGTAATCCCGAACTTAAAAATAAAACCGCGAAAATTGTCCGGCGCGAAGAACTTCTTGCCGAAATCGAAAGTACATATAAAACCCGCATAGCAGTTGCGGGCACACACGGCAAATCTACGACTACAGCAATGATTTATGCAATTCTGGCAAACGCAAACCTTGACCCGACGGTGCATAACGGCGCCGTAATTCAACCGATTAATTCGAATTACGTGATAGGCAAAGGCGATATCTTCTTGACCGAGGCGTGTGAATTCAAACGAAGTTTCCTGTCACTAAGGCCCACAATCGCAGTAATAACCAATGTCGACTTTGACCATGCCGATTGTTATAAAGACCTTGCCGATGTCCAGAAAACTTTCGACAAATTTGCTGCTATTGCACAAACAGTTATAAAAACCGAGGAATGTTTGCCGGTAAAAGATCTGAAACTTCGCGTTCCGGGTGCGCACAACCTTGAAAACGCACGTGCCGCCGCACAAGTCGGTCGAGTCTTGGGCATAAGCGAGCCGATCATAAAAAAAGCCCTTGAAAACTTCATGGGGATAGACAGACGATTCCAAAAAATCGCATCGGTTGATAACTGCGACATAATTTCGGATTACGCGCACCATCCGGCGGAAATCGCAACGACCATTCAAACCGCGCGGTCTTTGTACAAAAAATTCCTTGTAATTTTCCAGCCGCATACATATACCCGCACTATCGCACTTTTCCAGCGCTTCATGCAAGTATTATCAACCTGCGACTGCGTTTTATATAAAACCTATGCGGCGCGTGAAAAACCAATTACCGGCGGCCGTGCCGAAGACCTTGCTGCTGCTGCCGGCGTGCAATGCATCGAGACACATACAGCCCTTAATGCCTTTATAAAAAAACACTCCGATCGGTATGACGCAATCATATTGACAGGAGCCGGGGACATGCAAGGTCATTTTGCGCTGTAATTTTTTGAAAATCGTTTGACATTATGTAAATAAAGTTTTAACGTGAATATGCCTGCTTTTAAAAGCAGAGTAAAATAAAGGAGAAAACTGATGAAAAGATTTGCAAAACATCTTGCGGTATTATGTATGGCTTTGTTGGTTGTCCCGGTACTTGTGGCGTGCGGAAGCAACGGGGCGACGGCATACACGGTAACTATCGATGTAGCCGGCGGAGAATCAAGCTGGGTTACAGTTATGAATGGCGAAACACCGGTAGTAAGCGGAAACAAATACGACAAGAACAGCGAGCTTAAGATTACGGTAACACCATCGGCAACGCACACAATCAAATCCGTAAAGGCCGGAAGCACAAACTTGACAGCAGCAGAGGGGGTTTACACGCACATACTTACAAAAGACATTACTATCGAGGTTAGGTTCGAGGAGAAGAAAACAGAGCCAGAGCCGGATGCGAAAGCTTACCTTGGGGTCTATCAAATGGTGCTTCCTAACATTAAAGCTGATGTAACATCTGAAATGTCGGGTTCGTCAATTGAAATTGACACAACAAACGAAGAAATTATTCTTATACGTCCAGACGAAGAAGGTGTTTTAGGGGCTCCGCAGGTGTTCTCGTACACCATGGAAGGTCCGGACACGTTTGTTGTTTCTGAACTAACAATAGACATGATTGTTGTCCGCGAGGGAACGAAATTAAATGTTGATCTTACCGCAGTAGACGATGACGGCGTTGAAACCGTCACAATATTGGAATTCGAACTTGACAGCGGGGACTTGTATCTGCTGACCGATGCACGCATGGTGATTGAAGGCGGCTGTGTGACACTTGAACTGAAGGCTGAAGGTGTTTTGAATGCCAGCATCATCATTGCAGTTTTGGAGGACGACATATTTGTCGGATTCTACACCGTAGATGAAGAAAATGTTATCAGTCTTTTCAAAGACGAAGAGAATTTAATTTTTGTCGGCACCATTGTAAACGACAATGCCATTGAAATCGATTTGTCCGAAGAGGACAACGAAATGGCAGCTGCCATGGTAGCTTTGATGGGCATTGAAACTGACGGAGACATCCTGACAATTTACAAACTTGTTGCATAATTCCTTGGGTCCAGTCAAGAAAACGCCTTACGCCGGGCGTTTTTTTGAATCCGCTTGACAAGACGCTTGCAGACGTTTATACTCTTGCATTCAGGGAGAAATTATGAAAGACAACACACATCCGGATTATCACTCAGCAAAATTTATTTGCGCATGCGGGAACGAGTTTATGAACGCGACCACAAAGCCGGGCGCAGAAGTTAAAGTGGAAATCTGCAACAAATGCCACCCTTTTTACACTGGAAAACAAAAAATTGTCGACGCAGCAGGTCGAGTTGAAAAATTCAATAAAAAATACGCAAAAAAGTAAAAGTAACGACGAAATTGCCGATGCTTTTGACCATTTTACGCCGAAAGATTATCCGATTGCATATGCGGCGCGAGAATGGTTTTTTTGCGGATTGCCTTTTTATGTGGACAAGAATGTTTTGGTGCCGAGGTTCGAAACCGAAACTCTTGTCGGCGAAGTGACAAAATACAACCCGAAAAACATTCTTGACCTGTGCACGGGAAGCGGCTGTATCGCAATTGCGCTTGCCAAAAGTGGCTTTAGTTGTATAACTGCATCTGATAAAAGTAAAAGCGCTTTGCATGTTGCCAAGAAAAACGCCAAAACTTACAAAGCAAAAATCAAATTTATTTGCAGCGATTTATTCACTGGGGTAAAGGGCAAGTTTGACATCATTACCTGCAATCCTCCGTACATCAAAACCGCTGAGATCGGCAAATACGACGCCTCGATTTTGCACGAGCCGCGGATTGCCCTTGACGGCGGCGCGGACGGGCTTGATTTTTACAGGCGAATCATCAAGGACGCACCGAACAGCCTTGCGCCCAGCGGGTTGCTTTTTTTTGAAGTGGGGGATAAACAGCAAAGTTTGGAAGTTAAAAGTCTTTTGCATGGCGCGGGCTTTTGTGATATAACAATTGTGGAAGATAGGGTGATTTATGCACGAAAAACTGGTTGAAATTAAAAAACGTTTTGCCGAAATCGAAAAGGCCATGTCCGAGGGGGATTTTTTGACGCACGCCAAGGAATATAAAAAACTGACTCCGATTGTTGCGGCGTTTGACCGCCTTTTGGGTGCGGAAAGCGATTTAAAAGCCGCGCGCGAGTTGGAAATGACTGACGAAATCGAAAAAGCGCAGCAAGTCATTGACACTGTAACTGAAGAACTGAAGGTTCTCAGTTTGCCAAAAGACGAGCGCGATGACAGCAACGTAATCGTGGAAATCAGACCTGCGGCAGGCGGGGACGAGTCCGCGCTTTTTGCCGCAGAACTTTTGCGTATGTACAACCTTTATGCGGCGTCTTTGGGTTTCAAGGTCGAAATCAACGATTTGCAGGAAACCGGCATCGGCGGCATCAAAGATGTCTCGTTTACGATAATCGGCGATGGGGCTTTCGCGCACTTTAAGTACGAATCCGGAGTTCATCGCGTCCAGCGTGTTCCGGATACCGAAACCCAAGGGCGCATACACACCTCGACCTGTACAGTCGCCGTTTTGCCCGAAGTGACAACAGTTGACTTTAAAATCGAAGACAAGGACTTGCGCATAGACACTTACCGCGCCAGCGGTGCAGGCGGTCAACACATTAACAAGACCGAGTCCGCAATCCGCATTACCCATTTTCCGACCGGTATGGTTGTAACCTGCCAAGACGGTCGCAGCCAAATCAAAAACCGCGAAAAAGCAATGCTTATCCTGCAGACAAAACTTGCAGACCACTATCAGTCAGTTGCAGACGCAAAATACGCCGCCGCACGCAAAATCCAAGTCGGCACCGGTGACCGAAGCGAACGAATCCGAACTTATAATTTCCCGCAAGACCGTGTCACAGACCACCGCATAAATTTTACCGCGCACAACCTGCCGTCCATTATGAACGGCAATATCAGCGTGCTGGTTGATGCACTTTCAGATGCGGACATGCAAAAAAAGTTGTCGGAGGGTTAAGGGTTTCCAGTTTTTTGTGTTCGTTAACCGTGGGTTCTTGCGTTTTGTGTTTTCATGCCGGTGCAAGTGCTGCAATTTGCGCATTTTCCCCCGGAAAGACTGTCAATCTGGACTTGTTGTGCCGTATTCTGTGCGATGAGAGTTTTTATCAGTTGTTCCTGTTCTATCGTGGCTTTTGTTAGGGCAAGAATTGCGTGGATTACATCATTGAATACATTAGTTTCATTACCGTTGAGGCTGTTACCTTTCAACATGATCGTCATAAGGAGGCGTCCAACTGAATGATTAGGGTCAAGTACGTTATCTGCGCGCTTATCCGTGCCATAGTTGTTAATCTTTGTAAGCAGCGGAGTTTCTTTGTGTTCGGGTTGTTTCGGTACCTCGGTTGCTTGCGTTGTCGGCTTAGGTTGTTCAACCGGCGTATCTGGCTTCTTGTTGTATCTTGCTTTATTCGCCGCTATCGTTGCATCCAAATAAGCATCAATTGCTGCTTGATCAACAGTTTCATTTGTTCCTGACATAGTTTCTCCTTTTATTATCTGTATCAGCATAACTGCTTTCATGGTCATTGTCAATACTGAATCGAAAAAACGCTTGGAACTTTAGCGCAGATTTGTATATACTAATTAAATATGGGGTTTTTGGGTTTTGGCAGGCGGAGGCGCAAGGTTGGCCTTGCGTTGGGCGGGGGTGGAGCGCGTGCGTTTGCTCATCTTGGCGTTATAAAGGCGCTGCGCGAAAACGGTGTGGTGTTTGACTGTGTTGCAGGTGTCAGCGCGGGTGCGATTGCTGCCGCTGCGTACGGACTGGGCATGACCTTTGAAGAGATGCAGGCGGCGGCGCTGAACTTGAAAAAAAGAGACATTCTTTCCAGTAAACTTTTCTTTATTCCGTCGGACCCGAGGCGTGTCGAGGAAACTTTTCATAAACTGCTTGGCGACGAGCGTGATGATTTCAAAAAGTGTGTTATTCCGATGAGCATTGTTTCGGTTGACGTCGTTTCGGCGCGGGAGTATGTGTTCGACTCAACTTCTGCTGATGTGCCGATTTCGCGGGCGGTGTCGGCTTCGTGCGCGGTCCCCGGGGTTTTTGCCCCCGTAAAGCATGAAGGCATGCTGTTGATGGATGGCGGTCTGATGAATAACGTTCCGGCATCTGTTTTGCGTGATCACGGTTGTGATGCCGTTCTGGCTGTTCATGTCGGTAACCTTTCGACCCCTGTTGCAAAGGGTGCCGGGCTTACCGATGTTTTGCCGTCTGCGATAAAGATTTTAATACGCGCAACCTCGCAAAAAGGAATCAACCAAAGCGACATCGTCATCATCCCGGACCTTGAAAAGCAAAAATTCATAAAATTTGATAACGTCGAACCAATTATCGAAGCGGGCTATAACGCCGCAATGGCACGGATGACTGAAATTAAGGAGTTGTTCAAGTAATGGAGGATACCCAACCAAAGAAACATGCATTCCTAAGGTTCTCCCCGTATCGCACTGTTTTATTCTGCGGCTGTTTGGCTGTTATTCTGTTTGCTGCCATTTGGGGCCCGATGTTGCTGCGGTTCTACGCCGGTACCGGCAACGCGTTTCATTATCAGGGCGGAACTTTGGCGGTGCACTATTTGGATGTGGGGCAGGGTGACGCAATAATAATTCAGTTTCCGGATGGACGCATTTGTATGATGGATTCGGGCACGGAATATTATTATACCCGTGTAAAAACGTACCTGACAACACGGATTTTGAAAGGCGGAAATAAAAAAATTGACTTCCTTATTGCGACGCACTCTCACGATGACCATATCGGTGGCTTTCCGCAGCTGCTTGCCGATTTTAATGTCGGTGTTGTATATCGTCCGCATAATAAAGCCGCACAGGAGCCCGGCGCGGCGGTTGGTCGTCTTGCCGACGCCGCTGTTTATCAAAAGTTTATCGATTCCGTATACACTTATGCTGATCAAGTCAAGTTTATCGCAGCTGGCGAGAAAATCGACGGCGCCAACTATTTGATGTATTTTCATACGCCGACCGTTGTTCCGACAGGCACCGCGTACGCAGACTTTGATGACATATCGCCTATAATAACGCTGCGCCACAGCAACAAGTGCTTTGTATTTACGGGAGATGCCGGAACAAGGGCTGAGAATCAGTTCCGAAATTGTGCAGTTGCCGGCGCAATCAATTTTGCAAGTTTAGAAGTTTACCTGAAAGTCGGCCATCATGGAAGCAAAAACTCGACCTCTGCTGCTTTTTTGGGATTTATAAAACCCGATAAAGCAATTATCAGCGTTAGTGCGCGCAACATGTATGGCCACCCAAACCAGGCGGTTCTGAAAAACCTTGAGGTTGCAGGTTTGCGCGCGGATGCTGTTTTTGAAACACGGGAACTTGGCAACATAGTCTTTGCCAAAGACAGCGCAACTGACCGTATGTTCTTTGCTTTTGATAACGAGACTGATTTAAGTTTCGTTTATATGCTTTCTGCGGCGATTTTGTTCTTTGTCTGTTTCGCCAATTTCCGAGTTGTCAAATAATTTTTTTTGGATTATTCCTTTTTGTGCAACATGCACAATATTTGGTGTATTCGACTAATTGCTTGACACTATATATTGTGGTGTTATATCTTGGTTCTCGAAAAGGAGAAAAAATGACAGTTAAATTCGTTCGAAAACGTGACGGGGGCAAGCAGGAATACAATCGCAAAAAAATCGCGGACGCAATATTCAAGGCGATTCTGGCTTGCGGCGGAAGTGACCGCAGTGGTGCCGAAAAGATTGCCGGTTCGGTCGAGGAAGAACTTTTCCAAAACTTCAGCAACAAAGTTCCGACCGTTGAAGAAATCCAGGACATGGTTGAACGCCACCTGATAAAGGGGGGACACGACAAAACCGCCAAAGCATATATTCTTTATCGTGAAAAGCGACGCGGCGCACGCGAAGACAATGCACTTATCGGTGCTACGATTGCCATGTTTAATCAATATTTGGACGAGGATGACTTTGCAGTAAAAAACAACGCCAATATGCAGAAAAGTGTTATGGGTCTGAACAACTTTGTGCGGGAGGAGTTTACGAAAAAGTATTGGCTGAACGAAGTTTATCCGTTCGAAATCTCGGAAGCGCACAGAAGCGGTTCATTTTACATTCATGATCTTGGTTTTTTCGGCGCTTATTGTGTCGGCTGGGATATAAAACAAATCCTGATGCTTGGGTTCACCGGCGTGCCCGGTAAAGTTTCCAGTTGTCCCGCCAAACATCTTGCAACCGCACTTGGACATCTTGTCAATGCCACGTTTACCTTTCAAGGCGAATCCGCAGGCGCAAATGCATGGTCAAGTTTTGATACTTATCTTGCGCCGTTTATCCGCTTCGACAAATTGACATATGAAGAAGTGAAACAGCATATCCAGTCTTTTGTTTTCAATTTAAACATAGCAACGCGTGTTGGTTTTCAATGCCCGTTTTCGAACGTGACTTTGGATATTACATGCCCGAAGTCTTTGCGCGACGAGTGCGTTATAATCGGTGGCGAGCCCCAAGAAGCGACTTACGGCGAGTTTCAGACCGAGATGGATATGTTCAACAAGGCGTTTTGTGAAGTCATGCTTGGGGGCGATTCATTGGGGCGTGTGTTCTCGTTCCCGATTCCGACAATCAATGTTACTAAGGAGCTTGACTGGAACAGCGAGGTTATGACGAAAGTTATGGATATGACCTGCAAGTATGGCATTCCGTACTTTGCAAATTATGTAAACAGTGACCTTTCGCCCGAAGATGCTGTTTCGATGTGCTGCCGTTTGCGTTTGGATGTGTCGGAGTTGAAAAAACGCGGAGGAGGGCTGTTCGGTTCGAACCCGCTGACCGGAAGTATTGGCGTTGTTACAATCAACCTGCCGCGGCTTGGATACAAGTGCGAAAACGAAGGCGAATTTTTTGAAAACCTTGGGCGTCTTTCCGACATGGCGCGTACAAGTTTAGAACTTAAGCGAAAAGTTATTGAAAGGCAAACAGACGGCGGTCTTTATCCGTACAGTGCGTTTTACTTGAAAGGCGTAAAAGAAAAAAGCGAAGGTTTTTGGGCAAACCATTTTTCCACCATCGGCATTGTCGGTATGCATGAATGTTGCCAAAACTTTTTTGGCGCGGAACATGGCATTGATTCGAAAAAGGGTCACGATTTTGCGATAAAGGTTCTTAACTTTCTGCGCGGAAAAATGCTGCAATACCAGGCAGAGACGGGACACATTTATAACCTTGAGGCGACTCCCGCAGAGGGGGCTGCTCCACGCCTTGCAGTTACCGACAAGAAACGCTACCCGGACATTATAACTTCAGGCGGCGATACACCTTACTACACCAACAGTACGCATTTGCCCGTAGGCTTTACAGAGGATATTTTCAGCGTAGTCAAACATCAGGATCAACTGCAGACTTTGTACACCGGAGGCACGGTTTTACATATTTATACAGGTGAATTTCTTGACGACCCGGAAGCAATAAAGAACCTTATCCAAAAAATCTTTAAAAACCACAAGATGCCGTATGTTTCGATTACTCCGACGTTCAGTATTTGCGGCGACCACGGGTATATTGCCGGAGAGTATTGGCAGTGTCCTACGTGTAACCGCGAGGCAGAAGTTTGGAGTCGGGTTGTCGGCTATTTGCGCCCTGTCCAAAACTATAATGCCGGTAAACGCAAAGAATATAAAGACCGAGTTAAATATAAAGTAGCAAAATGACAAAAAAATCCCAAGCAGACCCGCGGATAAAAATTGCAGGCTTTCAAAAAAACAGCTTTATCGATTTTCCCGGTAAAATCGCAGCAGTAGTGTTTCTTGGCGGTTGCAATCTTGCGTGCCACTATTGCCACAACAACAAAATATTGGCGCAATCGTCAAACACACTTGACTTTGCAGATGTTTTGAAAGAGTTGCAAGAACAAATCGGCTTTATCGACGGTGTAGTTATCAGCGGAGGCGAACCTACGCAGCATCCGCACTTGAAATACATAGTCCGCGCCATAAAAAACCTGGGGTTGCTTGTGAAACTGGACACAAACGGAACGAACAGCCAAATCCTGAAGGATATCGCTGTGGATTTTATTGCAATGGACATCAAAGCGCCGCTTGAAAAGTATACCGCTGTTACTTGTGCGGAAACAGAAACCGCAGAAATCCAAGAATCAATCAAATTCCTATTGACAGGCAAGACAGATTATATGTTTCGCACGACCCTAAGCCCGTATTTAAACGAGACCGACATAAGGCAAATCGGCGAACTGATCAGGGGGGCAAAGTGTTTTCATCTTCAGCAGTTTGTTCGGAACGAGTTTTCGGACAGTCATCCCATAGTTCTTTGGCCGCATTCAAAAGAAACGGCGAAAAAGTTCGAAAAATTGTTGCTGAAATATTGTACAAAGGTTGTGCTTCGCGGATTTTAGGTGTAGACTGTCCAAGATGAAGAAGAAAACCGGACTGTGTTCAATCAACGACGACTTCACCAGGCGGTACGCGGATGCGCACAAAAAACATTATATTGTGTTCAGCGAAATGGCTTTGGATTTCATCAAAGAAAATATCGCAACGGTAAAAAACCCAAAGCACCTCAAAGACATCTTCCTGCCGACCATCAAATACATAAAAAACATCCCTCATGATACGCTTGTTTTGGACATGGAGGTTATGATGCACGATGAGGCGATTGCTGAACTGAAAAAAGATTACACACTTATATACTTGCAAGGCGCCGAGCCGAACTCTGCGGTTTGCAAAATCATGCAGGAAGACTATCGCGCACGCCTCCAGGAATTCTGCGGCGAGAGATTAGTTGTGAAAAGAGGTTGACAAGTATGTGTGGAAAAGTATACAGTGTTTTGTTGATGTTTACGAAAAGGAGACATTTCCATGAAAAATATTTGGAAAACCTGGTGGGTTTACGCGGTGGCTGCGGTTGTGGTGATTACTGCGGTTGTGGGAGGGGTTGTTATATTTGGCGGCAACAACGATGACGGTTCACCTTTGAATGTTGCGGCATCAACAAGGTATGAAGCGAAACCATACATGGAATTGGAAAACGACGTAAACAAAAAAGTCAAATATTCATATGTTTACGAGGATTACGAAATATACTTTATTTATCTTGGCGAGATGGCAAATATCCCGATTTATTATCCCGATTTATTATCACGATGCTGTACAACATACAGGACCTGCGTTTGAATACACGTTTTCAAAAACTGAGTCTGAAACCGTTGCCGTAACCAAAACTGTTACAGAAAGCAGCGCAACTACAAGAAGTGTTACTGATCAACATACAACTTCAGCCACCGGAACAGTAAAAGTAAGCGCGGAACTCAGCACGAAAGTCAGCGCATCGGCGAAAGCGGGCTTTCTTGGAATTGGCGAAGCAAGCGCGGGAACTGAAGTAAGTACAAAAATCGGAGCAGAAGCAAGTTTCAGTTCCTATGTTTCCAATTCTTCAACTAACGGATTTCAAAAAACAACATCGTTAACAGATACTGTATCACACGCAATAACAAAAACCGAATCGCAAACGATAACTCAAAAATACAGCCTCACAAGAGATGACAAAAGGGGATTTTACAGATTTACTTACTTTTCGGCTTCTGATGTTTATTTATATGTTGTTATGACCGAGAATTCTAGTGGTGAACGCGAACTTGCATATTACGAATTCAAGGAAAATGTGCTTCCTGACGTGTACTTTTGGCGGTTTGATTATTCCGAAACACCTTCATTCGGCAAGAATGACACATCAAGATTTGGATTTGAAATCGAAGATTTAGATGACTTGAAAACACCAACTTTAGATTTGACCAATAGTGACACACTTGTTCCGCCGTCTATTTTATCACAACCGCAAAACCGCACTATTGCAACTGGATACAGCACGACATTTTCCGTAGCAGTAACTTGTGATCCTGTGCCAATGTATCAATGGCAAGTTTCGTCAGACGACGGAAGTACTTATACTAATATAACAAATACTGGAATATACTCTGGTGCAACAACAGCAACGCTTACACTTACAAATGTGCAGTTGGAAAATGATGGCTATATGTATCGCTGCATTATTGCAAACCCGGTCAGCGTTACGTCCGAGTCGGCTAC
>Ga0123356_10004497_pt1 | contig 14400 bp, 14 predicted proteins | sample TergutEmb28metaG_2_FD_92546 | JGI IMG/M metagenome (GOLD analysis project Ga0123356, IMG submission 92546) | Embiratermes neotenicus P3 segment gut microbial communities from Petit-Saut dam, French Guiana - Emb289 P3 | ecosystem: Host-associated > Arthropoda: Insects > Digestive system > Gut ...
CCACGCCCTACCCTGACGGAGATTATCTGCACTTTTAAGTCCCTCTCTACAAGGCTGTGCAATATGCTTGACAATGTTCAAGGTCGCAAAATATAGCAGGCTTCTTTCTATGAGGAAGTAATCAGAAGTGAATCGGCTTATCTTCAGATATGGGATTACATTGACGCAAACCCTTCAAAATGGCATGATGACATTTACTTCGCATAGTCTGCATCTTGATTAGGGTTTTGACACCCGAGCCATTTATAAGAGATACCGGGTGCTGTACACTGTTAGCGATGATAAGCAGACGGCATACATAACACAAGTGCAACATGGGGCTAAGCCACTGGAGTTGCAAACTTGAAGAGTTGGTTGCAGCAATAAAACCATATAGACTGACTAATCGAAGGGCGGAGCTTGTCTCTGCCCTTGCTGCGTTATTTGATGCATTTCCGGATGAATACCACAGCAAATAGGATTTTCTACATATATAAATAAAAAAATTAACAATTAACGGTTGCAAAGTTGTAAAAACACTTGAAAGTCGTCTAAAAGACTGCTACAATAGCGTCAAATAGACGGCTTTCATGTAATGCCAAAGCAAACGCCGGACAACAGACTCCTACTTGCCAATGGGCAAGTGCGGAGCAAAGCGGGAGACAATTGTGGGGGACGTACTACAAGCAGATATATATGAGGTGCTTTCGGATACTAACATACAATGGGACTCGCTACGCGCCGCTACGGTTTTGGTGACAGGAGCGACCGGATTGGTTGGCAGCGCTCTCGCCACCGCACTATCAGCTGCAAATGCGAGGTTCGCCCTCGACCTGCGCCTCACCATAAATAGCAGAATGGTATGCCACTGTGATAAACTATAGACTCTCAGTTAATCGATCTAGACAGTAGAACAGAAGGTTTCAGAAGCATAGCTTATGATGGAAAGTCATTTTAGTTGGCATCAGAGTATGATGATAAGCACTTAATAGAATGGGACGGAAAAAGTAAAAATGTAATCGAACACAGTAATCAAGAAAATACAGATGGGTTGTTTGAGGTTGTTACTGTTAATGGAAGCGTTTGGTATTTACCATTTTCAAGCAATATGTCGTTCATGGTTAGTGGTGGCGAGATTAAGGAAGTCCCAGAACTATGCAACATATATCCCAGCAAAGACGGTTCGGAATGCACGGGGCACACCGTTGTAGGGGATATAATATTCTTACATAAAAACAGTAAAATGCACAACTCACCATATAATATAAAAATTACAGCGCCGCAGGATTACTATATATTCCATGCACTTTATGAAGCCATGGAAAATCAACAGATACTTGGCCTGTTGTAGATGCAAGGAAGGGATAAGCAATGGCATATTTCAACAATGTCCGTGTCAGCATAGTGATTCCTGTATACAATATGGAAGATTATCTGGAGCGGTGTATCCGATCAGTCGTAGGTCAAAGCTACACTAATCTTGAAATAGTACTCGTTGACGACGGCTCGACCGACGGCAGCACAGCGATTTGTAGGGAATGGGAACGCAAAGACACTCGTATTGCATATATCAGACAAGATAACGCAGGACCAGGCGAGGCGCGGAATAGTGGCATGAAAGCTTCGGACTGCGACTACATAACGTTTCTTGACTCAGATGATTGGTTTGAACCTACATTTGTTGAAAGAATTATCAACGCAATTGTCAGAGACGATAGCGAAGTCGGGCAATGCGCTATCTACTATGTTGACAGTGTGTCCATGAATCGCAAGCCGGTTTACCTGCGTTATGACAGCGAGACTGTTTCGTGTGTTAATAATAAAAGCGTTATAAACAAATCTCGATTGTTCGCTTGGGGGAAAATATACAAACGTGATCTGCTTGAGAAATGCAATTTTAGTTTCCCGAAAACAGCTTTCGAAGACACCTGCATACCCTTGTTGATTGCTTCTGCGAACAAGATCAGCTATGTACCGGAGCCTTTAATTAACTATTTTCGCAATCGTACCGGAAGTTTGACCAACGATACTGGAAAAATTAGTGATATCGCAGTCGGATTGCAACTGCTGTATGAGGAACTGAACGAATTTGAACTATATCCAGAACTTACTCTCGAATATAAAAAAATAGTATTAGGTCAGTTGCGGTTTGCCTGCCGCAAATGGTCCGGCGTAGATAGTAAAAGTGTTGTAAGAGCATTACGTGAACTTGAGGAGTTTGCTGTAAAGAAATTTCCTGAATTGAAAATTGTAGTCAAAGACAAATATTTCGCTTTTGGTAAGTCAATATTGAGCGTCGCCCTCGACAACGCAATACCACACAAAGAACAGTTGTCCGATGACATCAAGAGCGCCGACTGTATTGTTGCGTTTGAGAAAGATATACTACAAATGCCAAACCGCAAAGCTCGGATTATTATGATTCCTGATCGTGAAAAGAATACTAAAGATATAACAACTGCTGCTTTTAACATTGCTGAGTTGATAATGGAGAGATTGTAGTTTCCCGGAGGTATGATTGTGTTTACAAACGCAACACTGTTAATAACAGGTGGGACAGGTTCATTTGGGAATGCTGTATTGAAGCGCTTTCTTGAAACAGACATAGGAGAAATCCGTATTCTCTCCCGCGACGAAAAGAAGCAGGACGATATGCGAAAGCAGTACCGCAACAACAAAATCAAGTTCTGCATCGGAGATGTGCGCGACTTGCAGAGCGTCAAGACCGCGATGTTTGGCGTTGACTATGTATTCAACGCCGCAGCGCTGAAACAAGTTCCGTCCTGCGAGTTTTTCCCGCTCGAAGCGGTCAAGATAAATGTAATGGGAACAGACAATGTCCTGACTGCCGCGATCGAGGCGGGAGTAAAAAAAGTCGTTTGCCTCTCAACAGACAAAGCGGCTTATCCGATAAACGCGATGGGCATCAGCAAAGCAATGATGGAGCGCGTGTTCGTGGCGAAGTCGCGGACGGCGGACAAAACCCTCATTTGCGGAACTCGCTATGGTAACGTGATGTGCTCGCGAGGTTCGGTCATACCACTATTCGTCGAGCAGATAAAAGCCGGCAACCCGCTGACGATAACGGATCCTTCAATGACAAGATTTCTTATGAATCTCAATGAGGCGGTCAATCTTGTACTATTTGCGTTTATGAACGCAGCGCCTGGCGACATTATGGTTCAGAAAGCCCCGGCAAGCACGATTGGAGATCTGGCGCTGGCGATAAAGGAGTTATTCAAGGCGGATAACCAGATAAACTATATCGGCATTCGCCACGGTGAAAAACGCTATGAAACGCTGTTGACGCGCGAAGAGTGCCTTCATGCCACAGATCTTGGTGACTTCTACCGCATTCCCGCCGACAACCGCGATTTGAACTATGAACAGTATTTTGAACAGGGCAAGACCGATAGCGTCAAGCTCGAAGAGTTCACATCAGATAACACGACACGACTGAACATAGAGCAGATAAAAGAGAAACTGCTAACGACCGAATATGTGCGGGAGGAACTCTGCGAATGAAGCTTCTGGTACTCGGTGCCGGCGGTATGGCGGGTCATGTCGCAACGATTCGACTTTTGGAACAGGGGCATAACGTCACGGGTTTCGCGCGGCGCGAGCTGCCATTCTGTGAGACAATAGTCGGAGATCTGATGAGTGTTGACATTTCCGGAATAGTGAGCGGATTCGATGCCGTGATCAACTGTGTCGGCGTACTTAACAAAGCTGTAGATGCCTCGCCGGATAATGGAATCTGGCTGAACTCATACCTGCCTCATCTGCTGGCGCGTTACGCTAAGCGAGTGATCCACATCAGCACGGATTGCGTGTTTTCAGGTCATGACGGCGGCAGCTACTGCGAGGATAGTTTTCGCTCCGCCGATACAATGTACGGTCGCTCGAAGGCGCTGGGCGAGCTTTTCGACGATAGGAACCTGACATTTCGCACGTCAATTGTCGGACCCGACATAAACGAAAACGGCGTTGGATTGTTCAACTGGTTTATGCAGCAAAATGGCGCGGTAAACGGTTACATAGGCGCGATTTGGGGAGGCGTCACGACGCTCGTGCTCGCGGACGCGATTGACGCAGCGTTTAGACAAGGTACGACAGGTCTGTTCCATCTTACGAATTGCGAAAAAATCAGCAAATATGAATTGCTCAAATTATTTAATACGTTGAGACGCGAGCCTGTCGCGATAGTGCCGTCAAAAGATGTAAATGAAGATAAATCCCTGGTCCATACCAGAACCGGGTTTTCAAGCTATAGCGTTCCATCTTACGCCGATATGGTGTCAGATATGGGAAAATGGATGCTTATGCATAAAACAATGTACCAGAGGTACGAACTGAAGGATAGCAACGAGGATTATTGAAGATAACAAGGGATAACAAAGGACGACAAGGTACAGTATATGAGTAAAATAAAGCTTATGACCATCGTTGGCACTCGCCCGGAACTAATCCGCCTGTCGGAAACGATCAAAAAGGCAGACAGGTATTTTGACCATGTATTCGTTCACACGGGACAGAACTGTGACGCCAATCTTAACGACGTATTCTATGGCGATTTGGAGTTACGGAAGCCTGACTACTATTTGGGAGTGGTCGGCGGTCATATTGGGCAGACTATTGGTAATATTATTGCCAAAAGCTACGATGTATTAAGCGAGATCAAGCCCGACGCGCTGCTCATTCTTGGAGATACGAACTCTGCATTATCCGCTCTTCCAGCTAAACGATTAAAAATACCGGTATTTCACATGGAGGCGGGCAACCGTTGCTTTGACGAGAATTTGCCGGAAGAAATAAACCGAAGAATAGTAGACCATATAAGTGACGTTCATTTGCCATACACCGAACACGCAAGAAGATACTTGCTTGCCGAAGGCATTCGCGGCGAATACATATTTGTTACGGGTTCTCCCATGTCTGAGATCATTGCGGCCAATAGAACAAAAATCGACAATAGCGATGTACTGGAAAGGCTCAAACTAAGAGAGGGCGAATATTTCGTTCTTTCTGCTCACCGCGAGGAAAACGTAGACAATCCAAAGACTTTCGAGAGCCTTATGACCGCTGTAAATGCGCTCGCTGAACAATACAGTTTGCCGGTGGTTTTCTCTGTTCATCCGCGAAGCGCAAGACTAATTAAAGATCGCGGCTTTGTATTTCACGGTCTAATACGCGAAATGCCCCCGTTTGCGTTTACGGACTATAGCAGATTAATGGCAACCGCGCATTGTGTAATATCCGACAGCGGAACGTTGCCGGAGGAGAGCGCGATAAGTCGGTTTCCTGCTGTTAGCATACGGACGTCGACGGAACGCCCGGAGGCGGTAGACAAAGGCGCCGTTATAATAGGCGGCGTTACCGGGAAATCCATTTTGCAATCAGTCGAACTTGCTGTCAATATGTTTCGCGACAACAATTCATGCGATGCGGTGCCGGATTATGAAACAGTAAATGTTTCCGCAACAGTTACGCGATTGATACAAAGCTATACAGAGATTGTTAACAAAAACATCTGGAAGAAAGATACTCGATAATTAGGGCTTACTGAACGACTGAGATAGCATTTGAAACACAGGTGGGGCAGGGACTGGACAGGAGCGGTATGAAATGCAAAACGTAATAAATCGGATATATAATAGTCTGGTTGACGAGACATCGCATAGAATTTTCCAACTTTATGTTTCCAGCTAACTTACGGGCGATTCTCTGTACAGACAAGATTTGCCCAAAATAGGACAATTGGGTTGTGGGCGCAGCCCACGTTGGTACCTTAAAGGCTTAGTAAGCAAATAAAAAACACGAAAACTTCGTCGTTACCATCTCTATTCTGATTTCTGAATTCTTGCGCTCCGCAGAGCGCGGTAGATGATAGATGATAGATGACAAGCTATAGGTTATTAGAAGTCCTCGGTAATAGATTCCTAAGGAGAATACCAAGTGAGACCATTAGTGTCAATCATCATACCTGTCTACAATGGCTCAAACTATTTAAGCGATGCGATAGACAGCGCGTTGTCACAGACATATAGCAATGTTGAAATCATCGTTGTAAATGATGGCTCAACTGATGATACAGAAAAAATCTGCTTGCGCTATGGCAATCGCATCCGCTATATTTCAAAAGAAAACGGCGGTGTGGCAACAGCGCTAAACCTTGGAATAAGAAACATGCGCGGCGAATACTTTTCCTGGCTTTCGCACGATGACATTTACTATACCAGCAAAATCGAGACACAGGTTGATATACTGCAAGCCAACAGAAACAAAGATGTTGTTATTGGAAATATTGATTTCCTTGATATGGCAACAGAAACAAAACGGACATATGATCTGCAAACACAATGCGATCCTTGCGATCCTTCCAAAATCACTCAAGGGGTATATCCAAGCTTATTTGGAGTTGTCCACGCTTGTGTTATGCTCGTGTCAAAATCGAGAATTGACGAAGTTGGCTTGCTAGACGAGAACCTGCGGACAACGCAAGATATTGAATGGATTTTCCGCTTGCTGCGGGGGCGGGAAAGCGTGTACATAAGAGAACCGTTAATTGCGGTCCGCTTGCATGCTATGCAGGGGAAACACCAGATAAAAGTATATAGCGAAGAGCAATCCAAAACACACATTGCACTTTTGGAAATGGTTACTCCCGACGAAATTGCAGAGCTATTCGAAAACAGTTATATGTTCTACTACCAAATGGCTATGTTCTACAAGCGCGACAATGACCGGGTTGCGTTTCAGTACGCAAAAACAAAATTTGAGCAGATGGAACGTCCACCAATGACAAACAGCAGAGTATCTGAGTTGCGCTATCAGTTATCGTCGTTTAGCAATGGCGCTGCAACGAAGCTTTGTTTGTTCGGCGCCGGTAACATAGGGCAGCGAATGCAGCAGGATTTGCTTGCGAGAGGTATAGCGGTAGACTGTTTTTCTGATAACAACGCAAAGCTATGGGGAAATTCGATTAGCGGAGCTTCAGTTGTCAGACCAATTGACATTGACAAGGCCAGTACGCTGGTCATAGTGGCTGTCGAAAAATATGATGACTTGCTCAATGACTTGCTCTCGTTAGGCTATTTACACACTGTCTCGTATCGAGACGTTATTCCCCATATAGGCACAGCATACCCAGTATGCATCCCCGGATAGGAGGTTATAAGGATACAAATGATATGGTCGAATGAAGGGCATCAGTTTGATAAAACCGGCAAACTGTTTGAAGACAAGGCTATCATGATCTACGGCGCAAATAGCGAAGGCGCGGGGTTTTACAATAAAGTCAAGTTCTTGCAGCAGCCGACAATGTTTATTGATAGAAACGAAGAGCTACAATCATGCGGAATGCATGGAAATCGAGTTATATCTGTCAATGAGTTAGCACACATGGAGAAAAAAACTCATATTGTAATTGTTTGCGTGCAAGGATACAACGGGAATCTGGTCCTAAAACAATTGTTGCACTTAGGATACGAACTTGGAGTCAATTGTTTCTATTCGAATATTTTCCTGGATTACTATTTGCCGATATACGCTCTCTACGAACAAGATATTGTCTATTTTCCGTCGATCTCATTTTTGGTAACTACAAAATGCAACCTTACTTGCAAAGGATGCTTGAATTTCACGAACCAAAATGCATCGAAACGACATTATAGTATTGGTGAACTGAAACAAAACGCGGATTATTTCTTCTCTGCCGTGGACTATGTTGAAAAATTCCATATGTCAGGCGGCGAGCCGTTTCTTTATCCTGACTTTGTGAGAATACTAAGCTATGTCTATGAAAACTATGGACAGCGCATTGGCGCTGTGTATACTGCTACCAATGGTACGATTCTTCCGAGTGACGACATTTGCAGCGCACTTAGTACGTGTAATGTATTCGTTGAAGTGGATGATTATCGATCGGCTCTATCAAAGCCGTTGCTTAAGAATGACAGCGTCATAGCGAAACTGAAAGATTACGGCATTTGCCATAGTGACAGAGGCGCGGACTATTGGATTGATTTACTGCCGCACAACTACAGCAACGGATGCCAAAACGATAATGATTTGTCAATATGGTACGATACTTGCAATAATCCATTTGCGTCTGTCCACAATGGCAAACTATATAGCTGCAACTATGACGATTACGCTAAAGAGGCAGGAATTGCCGCACCTAACCCTGACGATTACCTTGACTTGTCAATGAGCCATAGCAAACGCGAACTGGTGGAGTTCAGGCAAGGCTATACAAAACGGGGATATGTGGAGTTTTGCAAGCAATGCGCCGGCCACGAAATGACAAATCGCTCACACATAGCTGTCGCACAACAAGCATCTGCCGCACAACAACTAAGACCACTAAAGAAGGAGTGAGCCATGCAACGACCGGCGGCAACAATAATTGTGCCAGTGTACAATACTGAAAAGTATCTGGAACGTGCGATTGACAGTATCCTGGCTCAAAGCGTCAGCGATTTTGAGCTGATATTGGTAGATGACGGATCGACCGATGGATCAGGCAATATCTGCGAGAAATACGCTTGCGACGATGCGCGCATCAAGATTGTCTATCAGGAAAACCAAGGCGTATCAGTTGCGCGAAACACCGGACTGAATATGGCTGCCGGGAGGTATATCCTTTTTGTTGATTCAGACGATGAGTTGCCACCCGATGCGCTCGAGCTGTTGATTGGCGCTGTCGAAAAGCACGGCTGTGAAATGGCAATTGGTGATTGCGACGTAATTGGAGAGAACCAAAAATTCAGTTACCTTAACGCCGTTACAGAAGCGTACACAAGTCCGGAATTGACCATTGAAATGATGATTGTCCCTAAGACTAAGTGGCTTATGTCGGCAGTGTGGGGGAAGCTCTTTCTGTGCGATACAATTTCGGAGCATAACCTTAAATTTAGCATTGAACTAATAAACGGCGAGGATGGAATGTTCATTGTCGACTACCTTTCGCACATAAATAATGTGATCAATGTAGGGAAGATTGTTTACAAGCTGTATCGATATGATGAAGAAGAGCGAATAAGCGCTGTATCGGCTTTCTATTACGACTTTTATGACTTCTATCTTATGCACTCTGAGAATTTGTGGCGCATTGCGCGAAACCATATATCAATGGACATGGAAAAGGTATTCTACCGTCGATTTCTTGACGGTATGATTTCATACTTGATCCACGCTGTAGCATATAAAGAGCATCTGGCGGAAAAATCGTGCATTCCCATGTTGAATCGAGTAATGGAGAATGAAATGGTGGCTAAAGCCATTAAGGCATACAAAAGGTCTGACCCATCAACAAGCATACTGATACCTTTCTTTATGCGAACTAAATGTGTGAGGTTGCTATATCTGGCAATAGAACTAAGGGTAAAACGTTATTGGAAAACGCACGCTCGCGCGAAATTGATAAAATCCGTATATTTCACCGGAAGCTTGTAATTAAGTTGGAGGCAAAGAATTATGATTTTCGAAAACCATGTATATTCGCCGCATATGCAAGACTTTTATGACTGTTTGTGCGATGAGGAGTCCAGGTTTGTTTATCAGCAATACATCAAAATGCTTACCGGCGATTGGGAAAACCCAATTTCCGAAGCGCGCGTCAATCTTTTCCTGGGAAGTTTAAAATGTGCGCTTCAAAGAAGCAAAGAGTATCAAAATGATTCCGATTTAGGGCGCGTTGTTCACGATTCCTTTGTCATGTGTATGCTGGACTACAAAGTGTCATATTTCAAATTGTTTATTTTCGGCGCCGGCAAATGGGGTGGGGTATTAGCGAAAACTTTACTGATGTATGGAATCGACATATGCGGGTTTATCGATACCGATGAGTCAAAGCAAGGGAGACGATTTCTTGATAAACCAGTGATATCACCAGCCGAGTTTTCCGGGGATCGCATCGATTCCGCCGTTTTGATTGGCAGCTTTGCATATGAAGCGGAGATATATGATTATTTGCTGCAATCAGGTATAGCGAACAGAGTCGCGGCAATATACAACATAGAAAACCTATATGAAATTGCATATTTTGGGACAAACTTTCTAAAGCCCACAAATAATGGAACGTATCTTGACGTTGGTTGCTATAACGGTTATACAATAACGCAATATGCCAACTGGTGCCAAAGAAATAATGTCAACTATAAGAAGATAATTGGGCTTGAGGCGAACCCTCGTCGTGTTCACATAATAACCTCTGATACTGCGCATTTGCCAAATGTCGAAATACTGCCGTTTGCCGCTTATAGCAACGAGCAAACATTGACATTTAGCATTGGAAAAAGTGATATGGCGTATATTGATAGCAGCTTTGCAAGCAGCCATGATAGCAGCTTTAATGGAAGCACAGAAATAGAACTGACAATGAATGCAAAACGTATAGATAGTATTGCGAGTGAACCAGTCAGCTTTATAAAAATGGATATTGAAGGTTCCGAATATGAAGCGCTATTAGGCGCGAGACAAACAATATGTCAATACAAGCCAACATTAGCGATAAGTATTTACCACAAATACCGTGATATTATTGAAATACCTCAGCTTATCCGTGAGTATGAACCTGATTATCGTTTCTATCTCAGGCATCACTCCGCGCACATTTATGAAACCATACTGTATGCAATAAAGGAGTGATATAGTGGAGAAGAAGGTACTCGTATCAATCGTTATCCCCGTATATAACGGCGACAACTACCTTTGCGACGCGATCGACAGCGCACTGGCACAAACGCACAAGAGCCGCGAGGTAATCGTGGTAGATGACGGTTCGGTCGACGGGACAGAGCGTGCCTGCGTCGGTTATGGCGACCGCATACGCTATATTCGCAAAGACAACGGCGGCGTTTCGTCCGCGCTTAATGTAGGGATACGAGAAATGCGAGGTGAGTATTTCACCTGGCTTGCCCACGACGACATGTTTTATCCGGACAAGATCGAGATACAAGTCGACGCACTGGCGTCAGCTACCGATAAGACGACGATTGTCCATGGGAATTACGATCTGCTCGACGTGAAGCGCAACGCTAAGTCGCATATGAGGCAAGAGGACAGCTACACCTCCGGGCAACTGGAAAACTCCGTGTTTTCGTTATTGATGGCAACGCTCCATGCCTCAACGCCGCTGATCCATAAAAGCGATTTCGAGCGTATCGGGGTATTCGATGAGCGTCTGCCGCTCACGCAGGATTATGACTTTCTTTTCAGGGCGATGCGCGGCAAGCGGTCGGTATTTATCGCCAGGCCACTGCTGCTGTCACGGCTGCACGGATTTTCAAACAAGAACACAAACGAATGGTATGGGATTGCCTGTGCGGAGCAGTACAAGCATTACACCGATACGCTTGCATATAGCGAGGTTTGCGATATGTTTGTCTCGCCGCGAGCGTTTTATTTGCGCATGGCTGCAATGATGAAAGCGCGTTATGACACACCCGATTCAGATGTGCTGATGTCAAAAATCGCAGGTCTGCCAATGGAACCAGAAAACACGGAGCTATCGAACTATTTGACTGAGCGCATGGGTGGGAAAGAACGAAAAATATGCATATTTGGCGCAGGGTATCATGGCAAGATCCTGAAGTTTGAGTTAGAGCATAGGGGAATTAAGGTAGCTTGCTTTGGTGACAATAACGCGTGCGTACAGGGTACGACGATATCCGGCTTGCCCTGCTTGTCGCCGGACGAGCTTTCAATATCAAAGAGCGATATTCTAACAATAATCGCCGCCGATGTTTCCGACGCTATTGAAACGCAGCTGCAAGGGCTGGGCTTAAAGCATATTGCGACAAAGAAACAGCTTGATTCATTGTTGCTGGCGTCGCCACCGATAATATAGGAGCGTAGAATATTGAAATGGACAAATAAAGGCCACGAGTATGACCAGCTCGGAGAAAGATTTAAGAGTCTCACAGCGATCTATCTCTTTGGCGCTGGCGTTCATGGGAAAACCGTGTACGAAAAGTATAATGGGAAGATCCATATCAAAGGTTTTATAGACAACAACGTAAGTAAACATGGTGGCAGTTTTTGCGGATTGCCTGTGCTTTCACCAGAGAATCTAAGTTTAGATAATGATGAAGCGATTGTTGTGTCCACCCAGCCGTCGTATGTCGAAGGAATTAGAATGCAACTGTACAGTCTGGGCTTTTCTTATGCGTATCCGATGCAACAATTCTTCCCGGTACTTGACGCATATAAATACGGAGAAGTCTGCCTCTCCTCCGTTTCTTTTCTGCCAACGACCGTATGCAATTTGAGATGCAGGTATTGTCTCAATTTTTCTCCGTATGTGAAAGAGCATCAGGTTAGGCCGCTCGAACAGCTAGTGCAAGATCTGGATTTGCTGTTTTCAAGGATCGACACGCTGCTGCTACTCCATATCAGCGGCGGCGAGCCATTCACCTATCCTTATCTGGCGGAGTTGGTCGACCATATCACGGCAAGATATGGAGACAAGCTAGGGCGCTTGGAAATGACGACGAACGGAACCGTTGTACCCACCGAAAAGTTGCTGACTTCGATGCGCAATTCTGGTCTGTATCTAACTGTAGACGATTATCGCGACGCACTCCCACAGCATCACGACAAGCAAGGTGCGATACTGGAACTGTTAGAGGATTCAGGCGTCAGTTATCAAATACTAAAAGCCGATTCGTGGATTAATCTAGCACTGTTTGATCATCCGAAAACGCTGTTAAGCGATGAGCAGTTGCGTGAGCACTTTAATAACTGCTCTGTACCGTGGCAGGAGTACCGGGATGGCAGGCTGTGGCTGTGCAACTACTCGGCTTATGCCGACATAGCTGGCATCGTAACTTCGCAAGATGGCGAGTTCTTCGACATCAACACACTTAGTACCGAAGACCGCCTTGCATTGGTTGAGTTCAGACTGGGCTACTCGGAGAAAGGCTATACCGAATGCTGTAAGCGGTGCTCTGGGTTTAACAACAATCTGAACGCTGTACCTATCGCAGAACAGCTTTGATAGCTCTGGGTGTTAATCTGGTGTGAACTATTATCTATACGAGGGTTGAAAGTAGGTTGCCAGACTGAGTCCCCGAAGCAACACTTTTTAATATGCCCGAACAGTGCGCTCGGAGATGTGTATTGGGCTATGTCATTCTTGCCCGCATATCAAGAAAAGCACCGTATAGCTAACGTCGCCATCCTCGTAATCGGCGATGCATGCACCAAGTGGCAGGGATGTTCGGCTCAAGCAATATCGTGGCACTCGGAGAATCGGAAATGGACGAGCTTGTCCAGGCGGTTATTTACACCAGCGAGGGGAACAGCATAATAGCGCACCACGACCGCCCATATACGGACAATATAATCAAATGGCTAGACAAGCATTTCCTGTCTTTCATAGACTATTACCGCTGCGCGGTTTATGGCCTTTCAAAGGACATGCCGCCCGTTCCGCCACGTAAGTTGGCACCCTTTGTGAACAGAGAGAGGATTCCTAAGGGGAAAGCTGTCATCTTGTCTCCATTTGCGAAAAGCGTGGTAGAACTGCCGTCCGGATTCTGGAGGAAACGGTTGCCGACTATTCGGAGAAGGGTTATGCCATCTACACGAACGTCGCCGGAGATGAACAGCCTGTTAATGGTACGCTGCCGCTTTCGGTACCAATAGCACAAATGCCCGCCGCCGTCGAAACGTGAAGAAAACACTGATTATCATATTTTCTTTTGCTTGTATAATGGCTTTGCTATTTGGCTGCGAGGTGAAACATTCATTAACAGGCCGTTGTCTAGTGTCATCGAGTGGATGTCTATTTTATTATAGATAGTAATGGCACACCCATAATTATGAGTAATCGAACAAAAGATGATTCACCCCATGCGTTTTCATGTACATATTCACTTCGACTTAGTAACCGGTATGGTCTACACCCGGGATTTTGTTTTTCCTTCGCCTATCTTGCGGGGAAAATATTCCCGGAATAGTAACCGGTATGGGTTGTCCTTCTTCTGGACGCACACCTCGTTTATTCTTGTACGTGCAACAATTCCTTTAATGCGGATTGTAAAACACCGGAAAAGTTGACATTTGCCTGTTCAGCACGTTCATTTAACCACATGGGAATAGTAAGCGTTTTTTTTACGGATTTATTCTCATAAAAACGGCGGTACGTATCGGTGTCTACCGCGACTACACTAGTAAACTGATCTCCAGTTATCATTATATCCTGTGGCTTACTTGCATTAGGTATAGGCTTCTTATCCTGTTCCAAATCAAAAAGAGTTAGATTGAGTACATCATGCGCCATATAAACGGCATCTGACATATCATCGCCGCTTGTGTAACACCCCTGTAAATCTGGGAAATTCACGCTGAATAGTCCATTTTCTTCTGGTGTAAATACTGCTGTGTACGTATATTTCATAATCAACAATCCTTTCA
>Ga0123356_10004498_pt1 | contig 14400 bp, 11 predicted proteins | sample TergutEmb28metaG_2_FD_92546 | JGI IMG/M metagenome (GOLD analysis project Ga0123356, IMG submission 92546) | Embiratermes neotenicus P3 segment gut microbial communities from Petit-Saut dam, French Guiana - Emb289 P3 | ecosystem: Host-associated > Arthropoda: Insects > Digestive system > Gut ...
AGGCAACAAAAGCATCCAATTTAAACAGAGCATTGTAGACAGTAATGGCGTTGTTAAAGTCAACTGCGTAAGCGTCATGTCCTCTTTTGACAAAGAGAGCGGAACATCGTTTGAAATTAGTCCTGAGTGGAGGGCTGTGCTAACAGGTACACCCCTGCCGCCGCCGTAAGGGCTGCGGTTTCTGTCCTCAGGCGGGAATTACCCAGGTGAATTGGCGTAAAGCCTTTGACTTGAGCCAGTGCCACCTCCTGTGGGGTAAAGTCTCCTTCGGGGCCTATCAGGATAAGGCATCGGGGCGTCTCTTTGCTTGGAGGCGAAGTTGCCATCGCCTCTTTAAGCGACACACGCACGCCCTCTCCGCAATGCGCCATCAGTTTTACTCCGTCAAATGGTCTGTTGATGAGCTCCTCAAAAGAAATTGTTGAATGAATCAGAGGCAGTTGTGCCTTGAGCGACTGTTTCATGGCAGAGACGGCAATCCGTTGGGCGCGGTCGGTTTTGTACACTTTTCGCTCGGAACGGGCGGCTATTAGTGGAGTAATCTCATCGACCCCAATTTCTGTTAGCTTTTCCACCATCCATTCGTACCGGTCAGCATTTTTGGTAGGGGCGACTGCTATATGCAGGTAGTAGGGTCGAGATTCCCAATGGTCAAATCGCTCCACTAACTGTAGCAAACACGCCTTCACATCCGGTATCACAATCGTCGCCTTAAACAAAGTCCCTTTTCCATCAGTCAAATGCACCGTATCTCCCTCAACAAGTCGCAATACCCTTAGACAATGCTTGGACTCCTCCTCATTAAGCAGGTAGTTGGAACTTGTTGTACAGTCGATATCAGGGGTATAAAAAAGATTCATCCTACCCCCTCCCCGATACCGCCTTACACAGTCCGCCCATATCGGACAGGGGCGTTACTTTAATCTTTTTAGAGAGGGTCGGATCAATCTTACCGCTGAATTTTGAGATATAGATCGTCTCAAAGCCCAATTTTTGCGCCTCGGCAATCCTCCGGTCGATGTGGGCAACGGGACGAATCTCTCCGCTCAACCCCACCTCCGCCGCAAAACAGCAACGCGGCGCCAAAGGAAGATCAAAGTTTGAAGAGAGGATCGCTGCCGTAACCGCCAAGTCCACAGCCGGGTCATTCACCTTTAGTCCGCCCGCCATATTTAAGAATACATCTTTTACCGACAACTTAAAGCCCGCCCGTTTTTCCAACACCGCCAGCAACATGTTTAGACGACGGGCATCAAAACCTGTGGCCGAGCGTTGGGGCGTACCGTAAGCCGCTGTGCTTACCAACGCCTGCGTCTCAATCAAAAAGGGACGCGTTCCATCCACCATGGCAGCCACGGCAATGCCGCTCAACGACTCTGCATGCATGGGAATCAATATCTCAGATGGATTATTTACCTGACGCAACCCATTTTGAAGCATCTCAAAAATGGCCAACTCTGCCACCGAACCAAATCGGTTTTTAATGCCGCGCAAAATCCGGTAGCTGCTCTTATTATCGCCCTCAAACTGCAACACCACATCCACAATATGTTCCAGCACTTTGGGGCCTGCAATGCTCCCCTCTTTGGTAATGTGCCCAATCAAGATCACAGGCGTATTGCGCTCCTTGGCATACTGCAACAACCTTGCAGCGCACTCCCTAATCTGCGACACAGAACCCGGAGACGAATCCAAATGCTGGCTATACATCGTTTGGATTGAGTCAATGACCACAAGCCCCGGATTGAGCTCCTGCGCATGCTGCAAGATGTTTTCGAGCAGCGTCTCACAAAGGATATAACAATGATCAGCGGCATGCTCCGACGACGACAACCTGTTGGCACGTAGTTTAATCTGCCTTGCGCTCTCCTCTCCGGAGACATAGAGCGTCTTTAAATGGGGACAATGCAAAGGAATTTGCAGGCTCAAGGTGGACTTTCCAATACCCGGCTCCCCGCCAATCAACACCAAAGAGCCTTCTACCAACCCTCCGCCCAACAACCTGTCTACCTCCTCATTGTTTAACGACATACGCGCCTCTTGAGAAAAAGTAACCTCAGGCAAAGGAATCGGTTTGGACTTTTGCCCCGTAAACGCCCCCGCCTGAAACGGCCGCTCCTTCTCTTTGGCCAACACCTCTTCTATCATCGAGTTCCACGCGCCGCAAGACGAGCATCGCCCCAACCATTTGGACGACTCATAGCCACACTCCTGGCAAAACCACGCTTTTTTAATTTTTGACATCACGCTTTATAATCGACCACTAAGATACGAATTTTTCTCTATTTTTGCAAAAAAAATCATCATCATGAAAAACATTCGCATCTTTTCCTTTTTCCTTCTCACTCTTTTTTCTTTACCTCTTGCAGCACAGACTGTTAGCCAAGATGAAATCCTTAAAAACATAGAAGCCTACACCCACCAAATCATTCAGGAGTGGCAGATTCCCGGCATGGCCCTCTCTATTGTAAAAGACGATCAGATGATCTATGCCAAAGGCTTTGGAGAAAAAGAGCTTGGCAAGGGCAATCCGGTAGATGAACACACTGCCTTCCAGATTGGGTCGGTATCCAAATCGTTTACTGCCTTACTCATGGCCATGTTGGTTGATGAAGAGGTAGTAAGCTGGGACGATCCCGTAAAGAAACACCTCCCTGACTTTGAGATGTACGACCCTTGGGTAAGCGAGAACTTGCTGATTAAAGACATCATGATCCACCGTACCGGAATTCCGGGACAATCCGGCACCTATATCCCCTGTTTGGGTTATGATCAGGACGATGTGTACAACATGTTTAAGCTGATCAAACCCTCTACCAGCCTGCGCACCAACTACGACTACAACAACATCACCTTTATCATCGCTTCCAAAATCATAGAAAAATATATGGGCAAATCGTGGGAGGAGTGCGTTAACGAGCGCATCTTTATCCCGTTAGGGATGAACAACAGCTCATCCAACGAAAAGGGATTTACCACAGTTCAAAACGTAACGGTTCCCCACGACTTTGGATATAAAGAGGGCGCCATTGTCAACACCCCGCTTTACGGGGCAGAAGAGCAAGCCCTCCATTGGCTCACTGTGATCGGCCCCGCCGGAGGGGTTGTCTCCTCAGTGGTCGATATGACTGCATGGATTCGTTTTCACCTCTCCGACGGAACTTATAATGGCAACCGCATCCTGTCAGAGAGAAACCTCAGGTATTTGCACCGCGGACAACTGATCACCTCTCAGTTTGACAACCGCATCACCACCTACAGCCACTGCTGGTTTATTGAGCAGAACAATCGCTATAAAGTATTCTTTCACACCGGCACTACTTGGGGGTACGCCGCACTTTGCGTGTTTGTGCCCGAGCTTAATCTGGGAATGATGTTTTTGGCCAACACCGATATACCCTCGTCAGTCCGTTACGCATTTATGCGCCGCTTAGTTGACCTCTATATGGGGGCTCCCGATAAAGATTACAGCGGAGAGGCGCTGGCCGAATGGTTGAACAACAGCAAGAGCAGCCAAGAGAGGGAACAGACCAAAGAGGCCGAGACTGTAAAAGTTGACCCTGCTCCTTACAGCGCCTATACCGGCACATACCAAAAAGAGGTACTGGGACAGGCAGTTATTAGCTTAGATGAGGAGAAACTCTATATCACCATCGGCCCCAAAAACTGGAAAGCCCAGCTTAACCATGTGAATGGCAACAGCTTCTCTTTTCGCATGGGCGGAAGCCGGTTTTCTATTCATTTTGAGATAGGAGAAGATGGAACCGCAGCCTCTGTAAATATTGACATGCGTCAGAACGAAAACTTTGGAGCGTGGACTAAGATTTGACCGCGTAACACATTCTTGGTTTATTGTTTAGATCTTCCCGAATTTTGACAGACAAGTACCCCTTGTTTATCAGGAGTTGTTTAACCTCTTGACCCATTTGTTCGTTGATTTCGGTCATCAAGATACCGCCCTCTTTAAGCAGCAACGCCCCCCAGTCTGCCAAAGCGCGGTAAAAGAGCAACGGATCGTCATCCGGAACAAACAGCGCCTGATGTGGTTCGTATTCAAGTACATTGGCCCGCATCAACAGTTTTTCGGAGAAGCGTACGTATGGAGGGTTGCTGATAATCAGATCAAAAGGATGAGACAGAACAGAAAACGCCAGCAAATCCGGGGGTTGTAAGACATCAGCTTTAATAAAATGCACCTCCACTTTGTTAAGTCCGTTGTTCTCTTGAGCAATTTCTAAAGCCTCTTCACAAATATCGATTCCATACACCTCTGCCTGCGGAAAAGCCTTAGCCAAAGAAATCGCAATGGCGCCCGATCCGGTACATAGATCCAAAACAGATCCGGCGCCGGACAACAAACTTTTTGCCCATCGCACCAGCTCTTCCGTTTCTGGTCGGGGAATCAATACGTCTTCGCTTACCTTAAGTGTGCACCCTTCAAAGAACGTCTCTCCCAAAACGTACTGTATGGGTCTGCTCCTTAACAATTCGTCCAAAGCCTTTTGCAGATCGGGTAATGAAGCGTCCGGAAGGAGCAGGTTGGGGTCAACATAATAACTGTGGGCAGGAATACCACAAAAAAAGTCCGCCACCCTACACAAAAGAGCCCTTGCCTCTTCTGTCGGATATAACAACAAAAGCCTCTCTATTCCTGTGTCAATGTACTCCTTAACGGTCATGACGGCCCATTGCGTCCTTGATCAGCAAATCTAAAAAGGCCTCCATGCTCATGCCCGCTGCACGTACTTGTTGCGGCACCAAACTCATTTGGGTCATACCCGGAATCGTATTTACCTCTAAAAAGACCACCTCTTCTCCCTTGGTGATGTAGTCCACCCGAATAAATCCGCGACATCCTAAGTAGTCATATATTCGAGAAGTAATCTATTGCACGCTATCACGCAAAGCATCGGGAATGGGCGCAGGGGTAAGCTCGTCACTGGCTCCATGGTACTTTGCCTGATAATCAAAAAAATCGTTCTTACTCACAATCTCTGTTACCGGCAACACAACCTGTCGGTCGACTGTTTTTAAAATCCCGTTGGTCAACTCCCTGCCATCAATAAACTCTTCTGCCAACGCTGTGGGACACTCCTCAAACGCTCGCGCCAAAGCCGGCGCAATCTCCTCAACACACTTCACTTTGGTGGCGCCAAAGCTGCTGCCCCCCTTATTGGGCTTAACAAAAAAGGGCAAACCCAACTTATCCACCATCTCTCCGGTATCTATAGAAGTCCCCTCGCGCACCAACATCTCTTTGGGCATCATAATCCCTGTATCGCGTAAATAGCACTTGCAGGCATATTTGTCAAATGCCAATGACGACACAAACGTATTGCTCGATGTATAGGGAATATGCAACATCTCAAAAAAGGATTGCAACACTCCGTTTTCTCCGGGCTCTCCATGAATCATAATCAGGGCCACGTCAAACAGCACCTTTTCGCCATGCCATAGAAACGAAAAATCGGTTTTATTGATCTGCGCCTCCTCCTCCTTGGGAACCCGGCCCTCTGCCGTCTTTACCACCTGCCAGTCGCTGCCACGCAGCAGCACTTCATACACGTGATACTTCTTTTTGTCCAGATGCAACGCTACGTGCCGTCCGCTCAACACAGATATTTCCCACTCCGACGAATCGCCCCCATACACAAGGGCTACGTTTTTTTTCTTGTTCATTGCCAGTCGCAAGCCATGCATTAGTTAAAAAACGGATCGTTCGCGTTATTTGCCGTTATGGCATCCACGTCGCTTCCGTCGCACCGTAAATTGAACAACGTTCCCGGTGGCACGGCAAACATCTGTTCTGCAGTTATGTTCAACGATTTGTCTTCTCGCACCTTCTTCATAAAGATTCCCCAGATGGGCAGCGCCATATTGGAACCGCCTCCCAGGGCAAGACTCTCAAAGTGCACCTGACGATCTTCTGCTCCAACCCAAACGGCTGCGGTCAACTTGGGCACCATCCCTACAAACCATCCGTCTGCCTGATCATTGGTAGTGCCGGTTTTTCCGGCTACGGCGCCTGTTGAGAGGTATCTGCTGCGGATACGTGCTGCGGTTCCTTCGTTTACCACTCCTTCCAGCAAGTTAATCATCAGATATGCTGTTTGTTCGCTAATAGCCTCGCGTTTACGGGGCGTAAAAGTGCTCAGTACGTGTCCCGATTTATCCTCTATCCGTTGTACAAAAAAGGGTTCAACAAACACCCCTTTTCCTGCAAAGGTGTTAAACGCTGCCGCCATTTCGTATGGCGATATATCGGCCGCTCCCACGCACAAAGAGTAAACAGGGTCTAAAAAGCTGCTGATTCCCAGCTTTCTGCACATCTCTACCATAGCAAAGGGACCAAATTGTTTCATCAAATAGGCCGATATGTTGTTGCTGCTCCTGGTCAATCCCCACTTGAGGGTCACCATTTTTCCAATATACTCCTCTCTATCTGTAGTTTTTGGCGTCCACGGTTCATCCCCTACAACTTCAAAACTCTGCGCTACATTGGCCACCTGATCGCACGGCCTAAAGCCCTCCTGCATAGCCAGAGTGTAGAGGAATGGCTTAATAATAGAGCCCACCTGTCGTTTACCTTGAGAGGCGTTGTCATATTTAAAGTATCTATAATTAGGCCCTCCCACGTACGCTCGTACCGCCCCTGTACCCGGCTCAATGGCCATCAGCGATGCACGTAAAAACGATTTGTAGTATAATATCGAATCGTTGGGCGACAACAGAGTATCTATATAGCCATTTTTATTCCAGGAAAAGACCCTCATTGTACGCTTCTCCCCAAAGCTCTTGTCAATCTCTGCATCGCTGACTCCGCCCGCCTTGGCGTTGCGGTAACGATCACTCCACCGCTGTGCCTGCCTAAGCAGGTTTGCCCGTGTCTCCGCCGGCACATTATTAGAAAAAGGACGGTTGGTCTTCCACCTTAACTCCCGATCAAAAGCGGGCTGTAAGTCCTGCCCCAGATGCTCTGCAACCGCCTCTTCTGCATAACGTTGCATGGCGGCACTAACGGTAGTATAAATTTTTAATCCATCCCTGTCCAAGTTGTACATGGTCCCGTCGGGTTTGGGATTCTTGCGCAACCAGCCATACAACGGATCATCTGCCCACAAGAGCGAATCGATCCGATAATCATCTTCTCTGTTTCTATAGTTTGCCTTTACAGGTTCCCGCGCACTCATCACCCGCCTTAACATATCGCGAAAATAGGGCCCCAAGCCGGCATTATGATCCTGCACCGTAAAGGATGTAACCACGGGAAGTTGTTCGAGAGAATCTTTTACTTCCTGTGTAATGATCTTATACTTAGCCATCTGAGAAAACACATGGTTCCGTCGTCGCTTTGATGCATCGGGATTGGAGATGGGATTAAAGCGCGAAGGCTTGTTAACCATCCCCACCAATAGGGCTGCCTCTTCTGCGTTTAATTGCGATGGATGTTTGGAAAAAAAGGTGAGCGACGCCGCACGAATTCCATACGCATTACTTCCAAAGAAGACCGAATTGAGATACATACTCAAAATCTCCTCTTTGGTATAGTTTCGCTCCAGTTTTACAGCAGTAATCCATTCTTTTAATTTGGTCACTCCTAATTGCATCTGCCTGGATCCCGGGAATCTGCGAACTGTAGTATCTCTGGGGAACAACGATTTGGCCAACTGTTGGGTTAGGGTGCTTCCGCCCCCGCCAGAGCGTATATCTCCAAGGAGAATCGACTTAACAGCCACACGCGCCAAACTCTTAAAATCGATCCCGGAATGTTGGTAAAAACGGATATCCTCTGTCGCCACCAAGGCAACCACTAAGGCGGGAGCCAGTTCGTCAAAGCGTACGTAGGATCTGTTTTCTATATGATAGGTGCTTAACACGACCCCTTCTTCTGAAATAATTTCTGTGGCTAAATTATTTTGGGGATTCTCCAACTCTTCAAAAGAGGGAATGGAGGCAAACATACCCACCAGCAAAAGCGCCGCCAATAGCATCCCAAAAGGCGCCAGCATAATGATCCAAAGCCACTTAATTCGATTTTTCTTCTCTTTTTTCTTTCTCATATATCAAATAAATATCACCGCCAAAGATACATTAATCCTTGCAAAAATCGTGCTCAAACTTGCATTGCCTCAAAAAAAAATTTGGCCGATACCTTATTTTATGCCTTACTTTGCACACTTATTTGTACGCAAAAATATGATGGGATCGCAACTACTTATTGTGGAATCGCCTGCCAAGGCCAAGACTATTGAAAAGTATTTAGGGAAAGAATTTAAAGTCAGGTCGAGTTTTGGACACATTCGCGACTTGGTCAAAAAGAACCTGGGCATTGATATGCGGGAGGGGTTTGTTCCGGAATATGAAATTCCGGCCGAGAAAGAGGCTGTTGTAAAAGAGCTTAAGATATCGGCTGCCAATGCACAAACTGTGTGGTTGGCCTCTGACGAGGATCGTGAAGGGGAGGCCATTGCCTGGCACCTGCAGGAGAGCCTTGGTTTGGATCCTCAAAACACAAAACGGATCGCTTTTCACGAAATCACCAAAGAGGCCGTTTTAAACGCCATTCAAAATCCACGAACAGTGGATATGAACTTAGTCAATGCCCAGCAGGCTCGCCGTGTGTTGGATCGATTGGTGGGGTTTGAGATCTCTCCCATCCTTTGGAAAAAACTAAAACCAAAACTCTCTGCCGGAAGGGTACAATCGGTAGCTGTACGCCTGATAGTGGAGCGGGAAAGGGAGATTCTATCCCATACCGCTCATGCTCAGTACAAGGTAGAAGGAGTCTTTATGCTTGAGGGGAATGAGAAGATGACCATCAAAGCAGAGGTGGAGACCCGTTTTGACACCGAGCAGGAAGCCTCCGATTTTCTCAAAAAATGTATAGGCGCCGCTTTTTCGGTCGGATCGGTAGAGAAAAAAGCGGGTGTACGAACGCCAGCTCCTCCCTTTACCACTTCGACGCTTCAGCAAGAAGCATCCCGCAAGTTGGGATTTTCGGTGGGCCAAACGATGAACATTGCCCAAAAACTCTATGAGGCAGGGTTGATTACCTATATGCGTACCGACTCCACACAGCTATCCAAATTGGCGCTCAATGCCGCTCACAAATGTGTGGAAACACTATACGGAGCAGAATATTGCAAAACCCGTCAATATACCACCAAAAGCAGGGCCGCTCAAGAGGCGCATGAAGCCATTCGCCCCACCTATCTTCAGCACTCAAACATAGAGGGAACACAACAGGAGAAGAAACTCTACGACCTGATCTGGAAACGTACCATTGCCTCCCAAATGGCAGACACCCAAATAGAAAAAACAATCGTTACCATCAACGTCTCCACCACGCCTCAATCTTTTGTGGCAACGGGAGAAGTGATTATTTTTGACGGTTTTATCAAAGTATACAACGAATCTCGGGACGACGACAACCTTAAAGAGGAAGCCGGAACGCAACTCCCACATCTGCATGCAGGTAACTCATTGTCACCAAAACTCTTATCAGCCACCCAGCGCTTCTCTCAACGCCCTCCGCGTTATACAGAAGCAAGCTTAGTCAAAAAACTCGAAGAGCTGGGCATCGGGCGCCCCTCTACCTACGCCCCCACCATCTCCACCATCATGCAAAGAGAGTATGTCACCAAAGGAGATCGCCCCGGGACACAGCGTAACTACATCCGTTTAGAACTAAACGGAGCCCAGATCGTCCGGCGGGAACTTACAGAGACCATCGGCGCCGAAAAATCCAAACTCTTCCCCAGCGACATTGGAATGTTGGTAAACGACTTTCTGGTTGATCATTTTAATAACATTGTCGACTACGGATTTACCGCCAAAGCAGAAGAGGACTTAGACCGCATTGCAGAGGGAGCATTGGGCTGGCAACAGATGCTCTCCGATTTTTACCACCCCTTTCATCAAACGGTCCAAAAAACCCTTGAACACTCCCGTCCTACCAACGCAGAGAGGGTGTTGGGAGTTGATCCAAAGACAGGCAAAGAGGTGATTGTTAGAATCGGAAGATTTGGCCCCGTTGCCCAAATCGGGAACAATGACGACGAAAAAAAGCAGTTCTCCAGCCTGCAAAAGGGACAGCTCATCGAATCAATTACCCTGGAAGAGGCGCTTCAACTTTTTCAACTCCCCCGCCACTTAGGAAACTTTGAGGATAAGGAGATGAGTTGCAGCGTGGGACGATTTGGTCCATACATCAAACATGGCTCCGCCTTTATCTCCCTTGGCAAAAGCGACAATCCTTACACCATTACCCCCGAACGAGCCGTTGAATTGATTCTTGAGGCGCAAAAAAAAGCCCAGGAGAAGGTGATTAAAGTTTTTGAAAACGAGGAAATTCAAATTTTAAACGGACGATTTGGCCCATACATCACCCAACACAAAAAAAACTATAAGATCCCCAAGGGAGAGGAGCCTGCCAAATTAACACTTGAAGCGTGTTTAGCCATTATTCAAAACGGCCCCGTTAAACCCAAAAAAAAGTAAATGAACGCCAAAGCCAACTTCATAGAGATGGTCCATCCCGGTTTCGTGATGTCTGACTATTTGGCTTTAATCATCTTAGAACAGTCAGAAGAAGAACTGATCAATGAGCTCTCCCTCTTGTTTCCCCACGGGAAATACAAAGTCGGCGTCATCAAACGCACTCAGGCAGGCATCGAATCGCTCCTCAAAAAGGCACGGGAATCCAACATCCCGCTCATCTTTTTACAGCCTCAGCCGCCCACTTTCAGTAAGGTGACAAAAAATCGAGACTCCTTTTCAGTCAATCTGATAACCCCCGGGAGCAGCAAAAGCGCCGACTTAGCCGCACAATTTATTGCCCATCCCAAAACAACCAATCTAAGCTGGATCGGGTATCAAACCTATTTGACTTCTCCCGAAAGCCTTGCCCAGCTTCAGGCCCGTTACTTCTCCCCTCTTCGTTTGGGCAGCTTTAGAGAAAATTTTGTTGCAGCCGAGCCGCTCATCCGGCATAATAGTTTAAACTTAATCGATCTCACAGCCATACGTTATAGCGACGCACCCGATGGTCTTGGGACCAGTCCAAACGGTTTATACGCAGAAGAGCTTTGTCAGCTCGTCCGCTATATGGGCGTAAGTAGCAATCTTGACGCATGCTATATTTGGGGTTACCCCAAAGGGGGCAAGTCATCCCCCATCACCACTCGTCTTTTGGCACAAGTGCTTTGGCACCTGTTCGAAAGCATTTCGACCGGTCAAAACGAAGACCCCTACTGTCCCAACCAGCAAGTGCTCTTTACGCATAGAGAGGTTTATATAGGAAGTCAGAACCACATTCTCTTTTTTCTCCACAGCAACCAAACAGAACGCTGGTGGATCAAGCTGCTTCTTGAAGACGGCATTTCTTACTTTATTCCATGTACATACGAAGAGTATGCAGCAGCTTTAAAAGGAGAACTCCCCGCCACATGGCTGCGTTATTATCAAAAATTAAATCTTTTATAGTTAATATTTAATTTTTTTTACTATTTTTGCGCTCATTGTTTTAAATTATAACTTGAGACGCCATGCCTAAGTATCAAATTGATCATATCGACCAAAAAATTCTCTCTTTTTTGGTCAAAAATGCACGTATGCCTTTTCTCGAAATTGCCCGCGAATGTGGGGTTTCCGGGGCCGCCATTCACCAACGGGTAAAAAAGATGGAAAACCTAGGTGTTATCACAGGATCAAGATTATTGGTTAAGCCACAGGCAATCGGACTTGCCGTATGCGCCTTTGTGGGTGTGCAGCTCTCGCAGGCCAATCAATACCCTGCCGTGGTAGAGGCGCTCAGAAACATCTCAGAGGTTGTTGAGTGTCACTTTGTGACCGGACAGCACTCACTACTGCTTAAAATCTATTGCCGCAACCACGACCACTTGATGGAAGTGCTGATCAACACGATTCAAAATATCCCCTCTGTCCTTCAAACAGAAACCTTAGTCTCCCTCGACCAGGCCATCGAGCGCCAGGTCTGGGTCAGAGACACCCCCATGGACAAACGGCGGAGCAAGTAGTTCTGCCAGCGCTAAATCTTGGGGTGTGGTGATTTTGATGTTACGTACATCCCCCTGTGTCAAAAAGAGGGGAATCCCTGTACGTTCCACTACTGTGGCATCGTCAGTAAAAGAGGGCAGGTAGCTTTGGTTGTATGCATCTATCAATACATCAGCGTGGAATACTTGGGGTGTTTGCACCAAGCGGTATTGAGAACGATCAACCGGCACACTGTTACTTCCTTCTGTTTTGCGCATCGATTCGGTGATCTCTACCACCGGCACTACAGCTTGATACGTTTTAGTCAACTCTATACACCGCATAACCATCTCCTGATCCAATATTGGACGCACCCCGTCGTGCACCACTACCAAACCTTGCGGGGGAATGTGCTGCAACGCATTTTTGACCGAATGGAAACGGGTCAGACCTCCGGACACCACCGTGCAGGGAACTTCAAAGTGATATTGAGTGGCCAACTCATTCCAGTAATCGACATAGAGCGGAGGCAACACCACAAAAATTTGAGACTCCGCCGGCAATGATGCAAAAAAGTGTACCGTTCTAAAGAGAACCGGCACACCGTTTAAATTCAAAAATTGCTTGGGGAGATCGCTGCCCATACGCAATCCGCTCCCACCGGCTGTAATAATAATATATATTTTCTCCATTTTATTGTTCGTTTTTTAAAATATTCAACAAATATATTGTATTTTTGCGGGTTATTTATAAACATCCTTTTGGTATGCTCGAATCTTCCGATCCAAAGTCAATAAAGCGAGCCCTTGTTTCTGTGTACTACAAGAATGGGTTAGATCCAGTTTTGCTGACTTTAAGAGATTTAAATGTAGAAATTTTTTCTACGGGAGGAACTTTAGACTATATCGCCAACATGGGTGTGCCTGTAACTGCCGTTGAAGAACTTACCAACTATCCGGCCATTTTAGGCGGTAGGGTAAAAACGTTGCACCCAAAGATATTCGGAGGCATTTTGGCCCGCCGCAATCACGAGCACGACCTTGAAGAGCTATCCACATACTCCATCCCTCCGTTTGACTTGGTCATTGTGGACCTCTATCCCTTTGCCCAAACGGTATCATCCGGAGCCTCTGAGCAGGAGGTCATCGAAAAGATCGATATCGGGGGCATCTCTCTGATCAGGGCGGCAGCCAAAAACCACAAAGATCTATTGATTGTCTCATCCAAAGAACAATATCCCTCTCTTTTGCAAATTCTTTCCCAAAAGAGAGGCCAATCCTGTATCGAAGAGCGCAAACGCTTTGCCTTGGAGGCTTTTCAAACCACCTCCCGGTACGACACTGCCATTTACAACTACTTTAATGGAACCCAAACCTTGAGGTATGGAGAAAATCCACACCAATCAGGGCGTTATCATGGCAATCCTGAATTGCTACCCAAGCAGTTGCACGGAAAAGAATTGTCGTACAACAACTTATTAGATGTAGAAGCCGCCGTTGAGTTGATCGCCGACTTTAGCGATCCCACCATTGCCATCATCAAACACAACAACGCATGTGGCTGCGCATCGGATGCCTCTCTTACAAAGGCTTGGGAAAAAGCTTTGGCCGCTGATCCCCTATCCGCCTTTGGAGGCGTCATCATCTCCAACCGGCCGATAGAAGCCGATGTGGCCCAAGCCATCAATGCCCTCTTTTTTGAGATCCTGGTGGCCCCCGTCTTTTCACAGGAGGCCCTTGACATCCTCACTACAAAGAAAAACAGGATTCTGTTGCGCTCCTCCCCCACTCCCCTGCCCAAAGAAAAATTCCGTTCGCTTCTGCATGGCGTGTTGGTACAAGAGCAAGACCAATGCGTAGAAGGAGACTACAACATGATCGCTTCTACCCTCCAAAAACCCAATCCTTCACAAATCGCTGACCTGCTTTTTGCCAATAAATTGGTCAAACACTCCAAGTCCAACGCCATTGTATTGGCAAAAGATCAGATGCTCCTTGCATCAGGGGTGGGACAAACTTCCCGCATAGATGCATTACGTCAGGCCATTGAAAAAGCGCAAAGATTTGGCTTCCCTTTGGACAACGCAGTGATGGCGTCCGATGCTTTCTTCCCATTCTCTGACTGCGTAGAGATGGCACACAAAGCGGGGATCACATCCATCATTCAACCCGGCGGATCGGTGCGCGACCAGGAGTCCATAGACTACTGTAACGCCCACCATATAGCCATGATATGCACCGGTTTCCGACACTTTAAACACTAATTTCAATATAAAACTATCAAATTTTAAAATATGGCGTTCTCTTTTTTAACACAAGAACTGGCAATTGACCTTGGAACAGCAAACACGATTATTATCCACAACGACAAGATTGTGGTCGATGAGCCCTCCATTATTGCCAT
>Ga0123356_10004499_pt1 | contig 14399 bp, 14 predicted proteins | sample TergutEmb28metaG_2_FD_92546 | JGI IMG/M metagenome (GOLD analysis project Ga0123356, IMG submission 92546) | Embiratermes neotenicus P3 segment gut microbial communities from Petit-Saut dam, French Guiana - Emb289 P3 | ecosystem: Host-associated > Arthropoda: Insects > Digestive system > Gut ...
ATGGCGGGTAAATCCACGTTCCTGCGCCAGAACGCGATCATTGCTATCATGGCTCAGATCGGGAGCTTCGTGCCCGCCGCATCCGCGCACATCGGTGCGATAACGAAATTGTTTTCACGCGTGGGCGCAAGCGACAACTTGGCGCAAGGCCTCTCGACATTTATGGTCGAGATGAAGGAAACCGCCGCGATTCTTAATCAGGCCGACGAGCGGTCATTCGTAATCCTTGACGAGATAGGCCGCGGCACGGCGACCTTCGACGGCCTTGCGATCGCATACGCGGTGTTGGAGCATATCGACAAAGCGATCTGCTGCCGCACACTTTTCGCGACCCACTACCACGAGCTTACCGACGTAGCGGGCGAGTTCGCGCATGTCGCGCCCTATACGGTCGAGGTCAAGGAGCACGGCGGGGATATAATCTTCATGCACAAAATCACCAAGGGAGCGGGCCAGTCCTCCTACGGAATCCACGTTGCCAAAATCGCGGGCGTCCCGGCGCGCGTGGTGGGCCGCGCGAAAGAGATTTTGGGCAAGCTGGAATCGACCGGCTCGCTTGTGCCTCGCGATCTGTTCAGCTGTCCTGTTAAAATGCCGGTGCAAATCGAAGAGCCCGAGGCGATAACGCGCCTGAAATCCCTCGACCTCGACGCATTAAGCCCACGCGACGCGCTGGAAAGGCTATACGAGCTTAAAAAATTGGCTTAATGAATTTTTCTCCGCGAGTTGCGCCAGCATTCGCACTTGCCACGCCGTAGATTTATCGAAGGCGGGTCGCCGCACGAAGGCCACATGAGTGGCGTTCGCAGGCAAATTAAACCATTGATATTTTTAAGGGGGGCGCCTAAAGGCGTAGCTAAAAATCTTTCATGCGGAACCTCGCTCTCGTTCCTCGAGCTGTCCACATGAAAAATTTGAGTTAATTTATTTGCGGAGTAGGACGAATAGCGCTATCTCTCGTTCAGTTTTCGCAAATCCAATTTACTCGCCCTACCTGCCTTGATGGCAAGCTTGACATAGTCCGTTATATTCCTTTTCTTATAACGGGATAAAAGCCATATATTATGCTGGACCGTTTCGTCTTTGATTTCATGGTATCGTTCCACCGCCGCTTTGTAAATCTTATAGTTCTTATCGTATTTCTTGCCTATAGCAACATCCACCGCAAGGTCGTCGATAAGCGGCCCGTATTCGGATATCAGCATAATCATCAGTTTTTTGTTTTTAAGAAGGAAAAACCACGGAGTTTCCATATTCTTTTCATCAAGTTCCAACATAGGTTTAATCTTATTGCCTCTTTTAAGTAAATTACGCAGTCCCATGTTTTTCCCTTTCGTTTTTTTAATATAAAAGTATTTTACCCCCCCCCGTGGTTTGTCAAGTTTTTATTGAAGTTTTTTCCCCTTGACCTCGCTTGCCGGAGTGGCTTATAATACGACCCGTGAAATCAATTAACTAAAGGAGTTATAGTAATGTCTGGATTTATGCAAGGCAAAAAAGGAATCATAATAGGTATAGCCAACGACATGTCGATGGCTTGGGGCATCGCGCAGTCGTGTTATGCCCAGGGCGCGACCATGGCCGTCAACTATGGCATCGAAGTGCTTGAAAAGCGCGTCCGCCCGCTTGCCGAACAAATCAAGGCCCCCATAGTCATGCAGTGCGGCATGCAGAACGACGCCGAGCTCGACGCGCTCTTCGCCGAAGTGGAAAAGCAGTTCGGCAAAATCGACTTCATGCTCCACGCCGTAGGATTCTCGGACAAGAAGGAGCTCTCGGGCCTCTACGTCGAAAACACCACGCGCGAAAACTTCAAGAATACGATGGATATATCGGTCTATAGCTTCACCGACCTCTGCCGCCGCGCGTCCAAGATCGCCAACCCCGGCGCAAGCTTCCTAACGCTCACCTATTTGGGCGGCGAAACCTATATCCCGAATTACAACGTGATGGGAGTGGCCAAGGCCGCGCTCGACTGCTCGGTTAAATACCTGGCCTCCGACCTCGGCGTCAAAGGTATCCGCGTGAACGCGATTTCCGCCGGTCCGATCAAGACGTTGGCGGCAAGCGGTATCGACGACTTCAAGCTTATGATGAAGTGGAACGAATACAACTCGTTCCTTGGTCGCAACATGACGATGGAAGATGTTAGCAAGTCCGGCATGTTCATGCTTTCGGATTTGGCGTCCGGCATCACCGGCGAGCTCCTGCACGTCGACTGCGGCTATCATGCTCAAGGCATGGTGAACTTGAATCATATCAAGGAGTCCGGCGACATGCTCCACGAGTATGCTGGCCGCCTAGAAAACAAGGCTTAATTTAAATCAAGCAAGACACGCCGAGCAGGGCGGCGAGTGCGATTAGCGCGCGCCCCTGCGTGGGGGCGGCGTGTCGCGCGCTTTGGCTCGGCAAGCCTCGCTGAATGCTTCTATATTTATATGACTGATGAAACCGCCTCAAGCACAGCCGGTATATCGGCAAGCGACAAATTGTCATGGTCCGAGTTGAGAAGGACCACGAGCTCCACCTTGACGCCGGCCGCGCGTATTCCGATATAGCCGTCCCTGCGCGATCGACTCAAAAGGTCGTCCTTCGCCGCTGCCGCGAAAACTATCGGCGTGGCGGTATTTTCCACCCGCGCCGCGATAAAGCCGTTGTCGTCGAAGCTGCAAAATGCGATGACCGCCTTAGGTTTCACCATTCCAGAAGCCGCCATCAACATAGCCATGAATCCGCCCGCCGAACGACCGGTCAAAATCACGTCGTCCCATGTGCGGCCGGTTTCCGAAAGCGCTTTTTCAACAGATTCTTTTATAAAAGCGGAGGATTTTTCAACGCGTCCGTCGTCAAGATTCAACGCCATTTCCGGGGACGGCCCGACCGTGAACCAGGCGAATCCTCCGCGCGCCCGGCCGGACGGAAACGGGGCGTCAAGCGCTAATACGTCGCTCCCCCCCCCATGCGGGCGGCAAGCTCTCTCACGAACTCTTTGTTGTTGTCCTTGTCGAATCCAAAGCCGTGCAAGAAGACGAATAAGTCGCGATTTTTCATAAAAGATATTATAGGGCGGATAGGGCGCTTTGTCCATTTTATTTTTCTTTTTGAAGAAGTCGATCCAGGTCATAGACGCCGCCTGGCTTCTGCCGCGTCATCATGTCCGCGATTTTAAGAACATTTCCGCCGATAGTTTCAAGCCATTTGCCCCTGTAATGCAGCGGTCCCACGCGCCAGTCGTTGATAAGTTCGTCGTATTCAAGGTGCGATTCGATCTCGACCTTCTTACCTGTGGCCGCCAACACTTTGCGGACAATTACCTTCGCGGTTTCGGACGGCAAAACATACATGGTTTTATAATGAGTTTCGACAACCTTAAGCGGCTCGTCGGCCCTTCGCGCATACTCGACAACGGCGTCGATAAATTTCTTGACCTCGAGTTGAAAGTTGCCCCCGCGGAATATGGGGATCTGTATGGCGGCGCGCTCGATCGCCTTTGATTGTTCATCGCTCAAGCCCGATGTCCCGACGACAAGGGGTTTGCCGACCGACAACGCAAATGATAAAACGCGGTCGAAACTGTCGCGAAATGAAAAGTCGACGATGATGTCGAACTCCTCTTTTATCTTTTCCAATTCGCTATAGTTGTAATAGCGGGAATCATTTCTGCACACGCCCGCGACGATTTCCGCGATGTCGGAGTCGCCCGCCGCACGCATGGCCGAGCCTGCAGTCTTGCCGGTAATTCCACTGAATAATATTCTGGTCTTTTTCATGCGCCTCGCTCGACAAAGGCCACTCTACCCCCCCCCTCAATTTGTCAAGAAAAAAGTGAATTTTGCGCAACGAAAAGCTTGACCTTGCGTCCCCTAAACGCTACAATGCCCCCACAATGTCAGATAACAAATACCTAGTCCTTGCGCGTAAGTATCGAAGCGCCACGCTTGCCGAATTGATCGGGCAGGAGGTATTGGTCAAAACGCTCACCAACGCGATTTTGCAAGAGCGGCTCCACCACGCGTATATCTTCACCGGCATTCGCGGCACGGGCAAGACCTCGACCGCGCGCATACTTGCGAAATGCTTTAATTGCCTAAACTCGGACAAGCCGCTGGTCGAGCCGTGCGGCCAATGCGAATCTTGCAAGGCGATCGCCGAGGATCGTTCGATGGACGTGATCGAAATCGACGCCGCGTCCAACACGAGTGTTGATAATGTGCGCGAGATTATCGACGGTGCGAAATACAAACCCTCGATGTCGCGGTATAAGGTGTATATCATCGACGAAGTCCACATGCTCTCTAAATCCGCGTTCAACGCTATTTTGAAAACGCTCGAGGAACCGCCGCCATTCGTAAAATTCATCTTCGCCACAACGGAAATAAGGAAAGTGCCGCTGACGGTCTTGTCCCGGTGCCAGCGTTTCGACCTTGCTCGCATAGGCGTAGCCGACCTCTTCGCGCATTTCAAAAAAATCTCCTCGCTCGAGAATGTTAAAATCGACGACGCAGCATTGCAAATAGTCGCCCGCGCAGCAGATGGATCCGTCCGCGACGGGCTATCGCTGCTCGACCAAATCATAGCGAACTATGACGGCAAAACGGAAATCACCGGCGACACGGCCGCGAAAATCCTGGGCCTCTCGTCGCATGCCAAAAGCATAGGGTTATTCGAGAAACTACTCGAGGCCGACATCGCCCCCGCGCTTGAAACGATAAACGCGTCCATAGCCGCCGGCGCCGACCCGGTTGCGATAATTTCCGACCTGCTCGAAGTAGTCCACTTCATCACCCGCGCGAAAATCGTGCCCGACTCGGTCGATTCCATGCCGCTCAATTCCGACGAGAAAGCTAAAATCACAGAGTTCTCGGCCAATACGTCGATACCTGTGTTGTCGCGCGTATGGCAAATGCTTCTGAAATCATTCCAAGAAGCCAGCTTCGCCCCCTCGGCCGCCACCGCGCTTGAAATGGGATTGATCCGCGTATCGTATGCCACGAAAATTCCTACGCCGACAGAGGTGATCGCCGGCATGCAAAAATCCTCGTCCTCGGACGAGGCAAAAAAAAAATTAGCGCTATCGCATGATTCCGATTACGCCTCTGCCGCAAGCGCCGAGGTCGCGTTCGAAACCATTTTCGCCATAATAGAGTTTATAAAATCCAACGGCGGCTCGATCCTTGCCCGCGATATGGAGGTATACGCCCGTTTCGTATCATACGACAAAGGCGTGTTAAAACTCAATTTCGAACCAGACGCCCCGCGCGATATTATAATAAACCTCAACTCCTTCTTCGCAGAAAAGAAAGTAGCGGTCAAGGTCGAACGCTCGGCCGAACCGGGTGCCGAAACCGCCGCCGCCGCCGCCCGCCGCATATTCGCGGAACAGGTGGCCGAATTCGACGCCAATCCGATACTGCGCGAAATCATGATGACCTTCCCGAATTCTTCTGTTGCAAAAGTCCTCGATATATAAGATAATCAAACAATCAACAAAAGGAGTTTACCATGGTCAATATCAACGAGCTCGTAGCTCAAGCCCGTCAAATGCAGGAAAAGGTCAAGATCGCGCAGCAGGAGTTGGCGAAACTCAGCGTCGAGGGTCAAGCCGGCGGCGGCGCGGTTAAAGTAATTCTTTCCGGTGTTAAACAGGCCAAGCGCATAGCGATATCCGACAAGGCCATGAAGGACAAGGCGCTTCTCGAAGACCTTATCGTCGCCGCGTTCAACGATGCCAAGGACAAGGCCGACGCGATCGCGACCGCCACGATGGAGCAGGCCACGAACGGGCTTAAACTTCCCGAAGGCGTTTAATCTAACCCAACCAAGGAGCGCGCAATGGCATACAACAAGTTCAAAACCTACGGCTTCAAATTTATAAACGATCCGCAGGACCCGGAAACCGAGGCGATGACGAACAACATCATAAACGCGATCCTTCTTGTCCTTGCGCTTTTTATCCTATCGAATTCTTTCGCGACTTTGAGCGAGGGAGAGAAGGGCGTCCGCACCCGCCTTGGCCGCGCATCCGACCACACTATCGGAGCCGGTCTTTACTTCAAGATTCCGTTTGTCGACGATATAAAGAAGTTCGACGTCCGCACACAGAAGCGCTCGTTCCGCACCGCCTCGTATACCAAGGACGTGCAAACCGCGCAAATGAACGTAGTGCTTTCCTTCTCGCTTGATCCCGCGCACGTGGTCGAAACATATCGGACGTATGGCATGGATTGGGAGAACCGCCTTATAGTTCAAAACCTTGAGCAGGTGTTGAAAACCGAAATCGGAAAATGGGACGCGGTGTCGCTTATCGCCAATCGCGACATAGTTGCCGGCCGCGTGTTTACCGAGCTTCGCGACCTTTTCGAAAAGAAATATCCCGTGCGTATCGAGGCGTTCCAAATCACTGACATAAGCTATTCCGACAGTTTTGAAAAGGCGATCGAAGCCAAGGTTATCGCCGTCGAGCGCGCCAACGAAGCCGAAAACCGCACCCGCCAGATTCAGGAAGAGGCCAACCAAAAGCTAATCTCTTCGCGTGCCGAGGCCGAGTCGATGCGTATCCGCGCCAACGCCCTCGCCCAAAACCGCGCCCTTGTGGAATACGAGGCGGTTCAGCGCTGGGACGGCAAGCTGCCGCAATACATGATGGGCAACTCTGTGCCATTTATCGGAATAGGTGGCAAATAAAAATTCAAGTCTGAGGGGACGAAAGGAAAAAACAAAATGATTTTCAAAGAATCCTCCCCCATTCTCGCCCACCTCGAGAATAAAAATCACGCCATGGAGCTCATCGGCCGCCTTCGCGAAAAGAAAGAGGCGACTTACGGCTCGTGGTATGTCGCAAACAATGACATGAACCTCGCGCTTGATATTGCGCTTTCCGGCCACCTTGATAAGGAGGCATACGAAGCGCTCGACGAAGCGGTATTCGAGCGCAACCTTTCCAAATTCTATGCCAAGGAACGCATGGCGATGGCCATGGCCGCGTTCAACAAGGCGCAAGCCTCCGGTCTATATTTCCCCGCCGATCCCGTGTATGAAAAGATGGAGTTCTTCTGTGATAAGGAGCTCTCCACCGCCGCCGACTTCAAAACCATGGTCAACTTTTTCAAACGCACGGTTGCCAACAAGAAGGTGGTAATCGAAAACTACGACCGCGCCGCATACCTTGCCGCCGAGTTGATGAATCGGGTCTTGCACCCTCTCCGCCTAAAGCCCGCAACGGCGAAACAGAAGGCCGAGGTCGCGCGCGCCGCCCACCTTGCCGCCAAAGCCTTGGTGATAAAAAACGGCGACGAGTCCATGATGAAGGTTTCCACGCCCGCGATGAAGCATTTCTACAATACCCTTATTGAATTCAAAAAAGCTTTCGGCGACGATGGCCGCACGGCAAATCTCGAAAAAGAAAAACGGAAAAAAACAAGATAAGTTTCGATACGAGGGGCAAAAGGAAATAAAATGAAAAACTCCGCCGCCTTCACCAAAGAAAAATTCAAGGTAATACAGGCCATATCCCGTCTTGGCCATCAGATAAAAGAGCGCCTTGCCGGCAAAAGCGATAATGACGGCATGTCCGAAGAGGACGACCTCCTAGGTCTGTTTGACAATCATAGGTCGCGCGAAAGACAACCCTCCCTTTTGACCGAAGAACTTGCCAAGGCCCGCCATATCGCGGCCTCCGGTTTGCTTGATATAAAGATATACGGGGCGCTCGACAAGGCGGTGTTCGACCACGCCGCGCACTATGTCGCCGACCGTCAAACCATAGCCCGCATAGCGTTTTCCGCGGCGAAAAAGAACGGGCTCTATTTCCCCTTGGACACAGTATGTGAAAAAATGTCGCAACAGTTTATGGGCGATTCCAAACCCTCGGCCGACGAATTGAAAATCATGGTCGACTTCCTGGACCAAACATTGGCGGACGGAAATGTTGTGATAAAAAATTACTCCTCCGTTTCACGCCTGATGATCCACATGATGTCGCAACCGCTGAATCATTATACCCACAGCAGGCGTTGGGACAACAAGCCGGGCGTTTTGGAAACCGACCATAAAAGGCTTGCCATCGCGAACGATATCGCCCGCTGTATCGGCTCCTTCAACGATAGGGGCGGCCTCAATAAACTCGCGCCGACCGATTTGAAATCCTATGCCGCGCAGATGGAGAAATTCCAGGCGGCCGTTTACGCGGAAAAGCGTCGTATCGGCGCCGCCAAACTTGCGCCGTATTTGATAAATAAACCCGCGCGCGCCTCCGCAGGCGGTTATGGGGGGGGGTGGCAGGCTTATATCGACAAGCTGATCGCGCTAAAGGATATCGGTCGCCCCATCACGACAGGCCATATTGTGCACGCTCTCAAGAATCTTGTTTCTGCACAAATCGCGTCGACCGGCAATATCGGCCGCAAGGAATTGGAATACATCGAAAACATTTTCAAAAGCTGGAAACTCGAGCGTGCGGACATCGACTCTCTCCTTTCCATATTCTCGAACCCCAAACTCAAAGGCCGTTATGCCGACAAGAAATACGATCTTGTCGATCGCCTTATCTATGACAGCGCCATTCCATACGAGGCGGGAATTTCGCACTCCAAGGACTTTCTAAAACACGGCAAGCCCACGCCGGAACAACTTCATTATATGATTCAGCAGTTGTATTTTAGCTCTGTTTCACCGGGTGGTTTTTACGGGCTCGACAACTATGACGGACTGCTTGACTTTGTCTCCGAGCTTATCAAGAAAAGCCACGACGGAGTCTATAGCCTCGAGGATATTATAAATGCGGCATCGAAACCGACGGCCAAGAACGATTCCGACGACACGGTCTTTATCACACCGTGGGAGCGCGTGGGCGCCATTGTTCGCGTTGACGCCATCGCCAAATCCCTTTTGAACCAAATCCGCACATATAATATCGACGCCAAGTCCGTTCAGAACCTAAAGGATACGATCGCAAAGTTCGCCGAAACCACGGCACAGGTCAACGCCGCACTTAACAAAAAATATATCGATGAAAATCTTGACGGCGAACCCGTCGAAGAAAAAACCGACAAGAAAAAAAAGAAATCGCGTTATAATTTTCGCTCGGGCGGAAGCTGGGCGGAATATTACGAAGCCCCGTCAGTTATAACCCAGATTTCCGCGCACCACGTCCCGCCCGCGAAACCTCTGTCCGGCGAGCTAAGCCGCAGCAAGATATTGAAATCTCCCGGCAACTTGCCGCCTCCGCCCACTATTACTAATGCAGGCGACGACTCTGACAAATTCGCCTTTGGCTTTTTCACCGCGCCGGAAAATAAACCAAAGCCATCGCCGGCACCCATTTCCCCTGCTGCTCGCCAAGCGCTTTTGAAACTTATTAATACGAATACCAAGCATGAATTGGCCAGGATTATCGGCGCCGATCCAAACACCGAAGAGGGCCGCCGGGCGCTTATAAAACTATTCGGACATAACCCGGTCGTCCTACGACTTTTCAAAAATATGGCCGCAATTCGCCAGGGCTAGTCCGCCCGCAGGTTTGCATAGCTGGCATGGCCGACTTTCATTTTTACGATCTCGCCGATTTTGAAATCTCCGTTCATAAGGCATAGCTGCTGATACTCGTTGCGCCCTGCGAATCCTCTGTCCTCCGTAGCATTCGTAATCAACACGTTCGTATCGCGCCCGATAAACGAGCGATTGAATTTATCCTGTTGCTCCCGCAACAACTTCTGTATCTCGGCTATGCGCGCGTTTTTTATATCAAGCGGCACCTGCCCGTTCATTTTTGCGGCGGCGGTTCCGGGGCGCGGGGAATAGATGAACGAAAAGCTCTGTATAAATCCTACGCGGCGAATAGCGGCCAAAGTTGCCTCGAAATCCGAATCCTCCTCACCCGGAAAGCCCACGATGAAGTCGCTTGAAATCCGCACATGCGGAGCGATAGTCGTCAGCCGGTCTACGATGTCGAAATACTCCGCGGCGGTATATTTCCGATTCATAAGTTTAAGGATCCTATCGCTTCCGGATTGCATAGGCAGATATAGCAAAGGCATCAGCTTGGGCTCGACCGCGAACAACTGCAACAATTCGGTTGTAATCGTGCGCGGGTGAGTAGTGGTAAAACGGATTCGCCCAACGTCATTGATCTCGGCAATCTCGCGTATCAATCGCGGCAACTCGGGAAACGTCCCTACGTTTTGGCCAAGCAAGTTAAGCTCGACCGCGCCGTGCGAAGCCAGGTGCCTGGCCTCCTCCATCACATCGTCGAACTCGCGACATTCCTCGCGCCCGCGCGTCGATGGCACACAGCAATAGGTGCAGTATTGATCGCACCCCTCTTGGATCTGTATAAACTCGCATGCGTCCGCCGTCGCAAGCTGAGGTAGCTTGGCGAACTTCTGTAGCCCCGCGACATCGATATTCAAAGAGCGCTCGCCGCGCAAAGCCTCCTCGATCATTCCGCCAAGCAAATGATATTGCCGTGAAGACAGGACGATTTTCACAAACGGCGCGCGTTTGAATACGGCGTCCCCTTCGGCTTTCGCAAGGCATCCAAGCACCGCGAACACCGGCACTCGTCGCCGACGGGCAAATGATTTGTGAAGCCGCCCGAGCTCCGAGTAGATTTTCGACGCGGCCTTTTCTCGGATATAGCATGTGTTGAATATGATGACGTCGGCCATATCTGGCGTATCGACCTCGCGCGCGCCGGCGCTTGCAAGCATGGCGGATATGCGGCGCGTGTCGTATGAATTCATCTGGCACCCGAACGCGCGGATATAGAAGGAATAGGTCATGTGGCGATTCTAGCGTGCCCTGTCGCGCTAGTAAAGCATAAACCCAAATCTTATATACTGGAAGGGTAAGCTAGGCCAAAGGCCGCAGCGCACCGGGGCCCTGGTGTATAAGATTTATGCCTGGGCGCCTTCGGCGCAAGGGCGCGCTTCGCTTAAATAACACAGGTTTAATCTGCCCAAAACGCCAAGAGCAGTTGGCGTTTATAGGGGCGGTGCTCTCGCAGTTCGCGGAGATTTGATTTGAGCTACTGTATAGCCTGGCCCAACTTGTTATTCGCTGCGTTAAGCGAAGAGGCGAAGCGTTTCAGGTTATCCTCCGCGCTTCCGGCAGTGCCGATGGAGATCATTGCGGCAACCGCTCCGCCCGCGCCTGCGCCGGTTTGCAACATGCCGGGTGCGGGAGCTGTGGTGCCGGTGCCAGTTTTCGACGTGGCTTGTTGGGGACTTGATGCGCTTTCGCCAACTTCATCTACCGCAGCGGCCAAACCAGGAGTAGGGCCGGATTGTTCTGTGGGAGCTGGCTCGGTGGCGGGCGCGTTTCGCATCGCGATATCTCGTGCATTGGCGGTCATGCACTTGCCGTCATGCCAATGGCAGTTGCCGCCGCATCCGGCTTCTGTGGTAATAGAGCTACATGCTATGCGACCAGTAGCAACCGGCGCGGCAGGAGCGGTTCCAGTAGCAACCGCGGCTACCTGCGCCACTTCCGAACTTCCGTCGGTGGTATAATCGACTCCGGCAAGCATAATTGGCTCACCACCGCCGGCACCCGCATTGCCTGCCATTAGCGTAGGCGATGCTCCGGGTGCGACGCTACAGGAACCAAGGGTTTGCGTTGCCCGGTTTCCGGCCGTCCATGTGCCAGCACAATTATCCCTGGCGGCGCGCTCTCTGTTGACCCATGCCAAATCCGACGTTTCTTCCCTCTGTTGTTGCTTGGCATATTTTTTTGCATCTTTTTCCCTGGCTAATTGCTCTTTGGTGATACATCTTCCACCAGACCATGTCCATCCAAGCCCTTCGCGTTCAATCATTCCGCATTCGCCCCTGTCGGCCTGCTCGATACTGCCATAGCACTGATTTGTGCTTCTATTGAGAATCTGCCCGGCTTGCCAGCATGGTCGGCTCTTTACTTGCACAGGAAAAAAGGCACGGTCTAACTGCTCCGACGTACTCCTTCTCTGCGCTTGCGCATCGGTGGCGAATACTGCAATGCTAAGGGACAACAGGGTGGCTTTCAGCATAAAATACCCCCCCCCATAGACTTTTGAGTTTACAGAATTCTTTATCATTTCGACTCTCCTTGTTCCCATACATTATAGCATAAAACTTGGGTAGGGTAAAGAGGAATTATTCAACTGTCATACCGGCCTTCAAGCCGGTATCCAGTAAGTATGGATTGCTGGTCATCAGCCTTCGCACAAGGCTTCGGCCGACAGGAGCCCGGGATGACGAATAATTACTCCTTCGCGTCGTGTATCCAAGATCGGTTTGGTGCGAAATAGGCCTTCTCGTGCGCACACGCGGGACACATCGCCGGCGGCTCGATCGCGGTGTTCCAATAACCGCAGTTAAGGCACTCCCACATGATAAGCTTGTCCTTCTTGAAGAAGGAATCGTTCTGCAATTCTTTTATGATCGAAAGATAGCGCGTTTCGTGATGACGCTCCGCCTCGGCGATATTTCGCATAGCCGCCGCGATTTCCGGGAATCCCTCGGCATCTGCGACGTCGGCCATGGCTGGATACATTTCGGTATGCTCATAGTGCTCTCCGGCCGCGGCCTCGCTAAGGTTCTCTTCGGTCGTGCCGATTTTTCCGGCCGGATACGAAGCGGAAATCTCCACATCGCCTCCTTCTAGGAATTTGAACAAGCGTTCCGCGTGCTCCTTTTCCTGTGCGGCTGTTTCCTCGAATAGTTTTTGGATTTGCACATATCCGTCTTTCTTGGCCTGTGAAGCAAAGAAGGTATAGCGGTTGCGCGCCTGCGATTCACCGGCGAACGCAGTTAGTATATTTTTTTCCGTTTGAGTTCCTTTGATAGATTTTGACATTAGTTCCTCCTTGCGGCTTTGGATTTCGAATCTTTTTTATTTATCTGCTCTGCGATCAACCGCAAAGTTTTTGTAAAAGCGGACACAGCGCGCGATCCGGTGGTTTTAGCGAAATAGTCGTTGGTTCCGATTTTGATCGAAATCTCGGCGCCGATCTTGCCTTCGCCTGGTTTCATGAACACTACGTCCGACCATACAAGGCCAAGGCGGTGCTTCTGCATAAGCTCGCGAATTTTCTGTTGAACGAATTCGATTAGCTCCTCGCGCACGATGAAATTGGTTCCGCGGACATTGATAGCTGACATATTTGCCTCCCTTTCTATAGGATTATACGACTCGGACATTTGATTTGCAAGGATAATGGAAATGTGGTATTATCGTCCTATGAAGTTGTTCGCGACATTGCTGTTGGCGTGTGTTTTTTCGTTTGTGGAGGCATCGGCACAAAGGCGTCCGACGGCTTCGACTGCCAAGCGTGTCGACCGCGGCGGTTCGCGTGTTTCCGAACCTATGCAAGTTATCGAGGAGCCGATCGCGCCACCGCTCGATTTCCCCGACTGCATGGACTCGTATTGCAAATCACCGGATTTTGAGGACAAGGGTCGGTGCAGGTGCTCGGCCAATTTGCCCAAAATAGAAATGGTGCTTAGGAATATCGAGGCCGTTTCGCGCCAGGCCGATGGTCTGGCAAGGAATCTTGAGGTTCAAATGAACCTTGGCGCGGGCACTCAATCGGAATTAAACGAAACCGCGCGCCTTATCGGCGAGATCGAGCGCAATGCCCGCGGTGCCGCCGCCAACCGTATCGACGAGCGCACGAATGTAGCCGAGGGCCCGGCGCTTCACCGTCACGCGATGGAAACTTGCCGCGCTGCGCTGCCGAACGACGCGGATAGGGCGGACAATATGCAGAAGGCTTATAACGCGCTGATGGAGCGCGATTGCGGCGCATACACTACGATTCTCAAAGAGCGCGCGGATATGGTGCAGCAACTCCTTCTTCAGGCGCAAAAGAATGTCGAGCTTTTCGCGACACAGGAATTTCGCGCAAGGAATCAGCTTGACCCCGGCGCCTGCCGCCTTGAGTTCGAAAGCTGTATCCGCACCGAATGCGGCGAGGGCATGTTGATGTGCGATACCTTGGCTGCGGTCAACAACGCCTTCACCCGTTGTTCGATTATAAACGAGAACAAGTGCGAGGATTCGCGCGCCTCTATCTTGCTTGAAATGCGCAACTTGATCGAGGGCGAGCTTTCCGCCGCCGGTAAGAAATTGAGATAGTCATTCCGACCTCCGATAAACATATAGATCTAAATCAATTATAACGGATAGTTAAGCTAGGCCGCAGGCCGCAGCGAAACAAGGCTCCGTTGTAGAAGATTTATGTTTTAAGAGGGGGGGGTGAAAGCTTATGGTTTAATCTGCCTCAAACGAAGCCTCGCCATCGCAATAACTCCCATCACGCATCAGCAAACCACGCCGAGCAGGGCGGAAGCGATGTATATCGCGCACGCACGGAGCCTGTCCTCGCTGGTGCGGGGATGGGGGCGGCGTGGTGCGCGCAGCTC
>Ga0123356_10004500_pt1 | contig 14399 bp, 10 predicted proteins | sample TergutEmb28metaG_2_FD_92546 | JGI IMG/M metagenome (GOLD analysis project Ga0123356, IMG submission 92546) | Embiratermes neotenicus P3 segment gut microbial communities from Petit-Saut dam, French Guiana - Emb289 P3 | ecosystem: Host-associated > Arthropoda: Insects > Digestive system > Gut ...
CGTGGCGAATATCTATGGTATTGTCTCGATTCGAAGAACATCGCGGCGGGCGATCGGACAAAGGGCGAAACGATGCGTGCAGTTGGACTTTTCACTCATGGCGGTCCTGAGGTTCTTGAGCTCGTCGACGTGCCCGAAGTTCACGCCGGCCCCGGCGAGGTCCGAATTCGCGTCCATGCCGCAACCGTCAACCCAACCGACCTCATGGCCCGCAACGGCGCACGCGCCGAACAGCAGAAGGCTGATCCACCGCCGTACGTGCCGGGAATGGAGGCGGCAGGGGTTGTCGACGAGGTTGGACGTGACGTTCCCAACAGACTTAAGACCGGCGACGCCGTGACAGCGATCGTGGTTCCGGAAGGTAGCCATGGCGCGTATCGCGAACAAATCGTGCTCGACGCTCGATCCGTCGTGCGCGCCCCTGCCGGAAAGACTCATGCTGAGGCGGCCACCTTGCCGATGAACGGGCTGACGGCGCGCTTGTCGCTCGACTTGCTCAAGCTCTCTCCAGGTCAGGTCATCGCAGTCACCGGCGCGGCGGGTGCGTATGGCGGCTATGTCGTCCAGCTCGCCAGGCCGAAGGGCTGACAGTCGTCGCCGATGCCTCAGAGAAAGATAAAAAGCTGATTGAGTCGCTTGGCGCCGACATCGTCGTTCGACGGGGCGGTGATGTCGCGTCGCGGATTCGGGACCACTTCCCTCAAGGGGTCGATGGGCTCGCTGACGGAGCCGTGCTCAATGAGCGTGTCATCCCCGCCGTTCGTGACCGTGGCGCCTTCACGTCCGTCCGCGGCTTCCAGGGTATCCCGCAGCGGGATATCCGCTTCACGGCAACCTTTGTCCGCTCCTATGCGCACGAGTGGGCGAAGCTCGATCGATTGCGCCAACAGGTCGAGGCTGGCGAAATGACGCTTCGCGTGGCAGAGGTCTATCCGCCGCAACGCGCAGCCGACGCCCATCGCCGGCTAGAGGCTGGTGGTACGAGAGGACGACTGGTCATTCAATTCTAGTCCGGGACGGCGAGCCGGATAGCCTCCAGCGGTTGCACGTTCACATGCATCGGTCATTCCAAGATCCGTCGCTCGTCGAATCCTGGTTACGAACCGTCGTCAAGGACATTCTCGTCAATGTCGGCTCAGTCCACTGGTCCATTGCGAAATGCACATGAACATTGACTCTCAACCTGCGACTCGCTGAATTAGGATAAGCCGGACACGACCAATCAGCAACGCCAGCGTCGTTCACGCCAGCGTTGTTCACCAGGACCGACACCCGCACAGGAGCAGAGCAATGGCCGATCACGACGAACATTGGATGTCGTTGAAAGCACTCTCTGTGGCATTTGCTGCCGGCATTGCGGTGGGAATTGGCGTTATCGTGCTCGCCATATGGCTGGTCAGGCATGGCTTGTTGTAGAGGTGGACGATGGCGACACGCCGGCGGTGTTTACCCAGATGTCACGGCATCTGCGGGCGGTTGGGTGTGCTACGGAGCCTACGGAGCAGCGGATTTAGATTTCGAGAATAGTGATCGAAAGCGATTCGCCGGTCGCGAACGCCCGATCGCGAGCGCGACGGTGAGCACAGCGGACGTTTCCGAGTTCAGCAGCCTGGAAAATACTCCACCCCACCCCTTCTGCACCAGCTCGATCTCGCTGCTCGCCTGTATGGCGTGCAATCGCAGTCTATATGTTCTTTGATGAGACAGTCACAGACCTCGATCAGTTCGATAACTGGCGTCAGCAAGCCGGCCCGTTGACCTAATGCTATAGGCGGCGCTTTCTGGTCCGCGGGAACTACAGCCCCGGGGTGGCGAGATCATCCGCGCAGGGTGGCGGCGGAATCAGATAGCCTCCGGGTTGCGTCGCGTTGACGGGCCGGCCTCATCGGCGTTCAGTGTGCTGCACTGAACAGCGGAGGTGAACCCATGCGCGCAGCCGTCTTCCACGAGGCTCATCAGCCGATGACGATCGAGACGCTGGCGGTTGCAAAACCAGGACCGCACGAGGTCCTGCTGAACACCGCCTACGCCGGACTGTGCCATAGCGATCTGCATTTCCTGGAGGGACTGTACCCAATCCAGACGCCAGTCGTACTCGGGCATGAATCCTCGGCCGTCGTCGAAGCAGTTGGCAGCGAGGTCAAATATGTCAAGCCGGGCGACCGGGTGATCACATGTCTCTCGGTGTTTTGCGGCACGTGCGAATATTGCACCACGGGCCGCCCCAACCTGTGCTCCAACCCCGAGGTGAAGATTCCGCCGGGCAAGGCGGAGCGATTGTTCTGGAAGGGCAAGGCGGTGGGACAGTTTGCCAACCTATCGTCGTTCGCGGAGCAATTGCTGGTGCATGAAAACGCCGTGGCGAAGATCGCCGACGACATTCCGCTGAACGTGGCAGCGCTCGTGGGATGTGGCGTCATTACCGGCGCAGGCGCGGTAATCAACACGGCCAAGGTGCCACCCGGATCGACCGTTGCCGTGTTCGGCTGCGGCGGCATCGGTCTATCGGCGGTTAACGGCGCCGCCATCGCTGGAGCCGATCGAATCATCGCGATTGACATGATTTCGTCTAAGCTTGACGTGGCAAAACAGATGGGTGCCACCGATGTGATCAATGCATCCAACGCCGATCCGGTCGAAGCGATCAAGGAAATGACTGGCGGTGGGGTGGAATTCTCATTCGAGGCGGTCGGTCTGAAGCGCACCGCTGAACAATGCTTCGAATCGCTGCGGCCAGGCGGGACCGCGACGATCATTGGCATGGTGCCGTTCGGGATGAAAATAGAACTGCACGGCTTCGACTTCCTCCGCGAGCGGCGGATCCAGGGATCATCAATGGGTAGCAACCGGTTCCGCGTGGATATGCCGAAGCTTTTAAACGCGTGGAAGAAGGGACATCTTAAGCTCGACCACCTTATCTCCAGCCACATCAAGCTGGATGAGATCAACGAGGGTTACGCAAAACTCAAGAGCGGCGACGTGCTGCGTCAGTTGATAGATTTCGGCGTGGCGAGATGACCCACCGCTGGTCTGCGCACGGACCTTGGCTGGTGTATCGGCGCGGCGGATTCTGACGGCGGGCAGATATCGGAACGACGCCCTACGACTCCGATGACCGCAGCGACGGAGCGTGCGCTGCACGGCGCCTGGAACCACTATGTTTGTCCGCCCGCCGCAGTTTGAGCCGCATCCATCGCACGCGCCGGGCCGAACAGGTCGCGGACCGGCGCCTCGGGCGCTGGCCTGTCGCGCAAGTGCGCCGTTTCGGCGATTACCTGCCCAAGCACTGCGCGATGATGCGCGAGTGCATGCACGCCAAGCACGGCCGCGGTCCAGACGGATCGAGCAGCGAATCGGAACCGCGGTTAGTTAGCTCGCCGGGACGCGATCAAGTTCGGTGTCGGCATGGCGTTCAAGCACCACGAAGCGGAGGTTCGGCGCATTTGATCCACTCCGCCCAGCCAAAACGGTGGGCCGCTCGCGCAGCGTCGTGGCGGACGCGGCCCTGTAGTTCACCACTGTTAGCGTCAGCTAGCTCCAGCAACATGCCGTAAGTTTGTCCGCGTCATGGAAGCGACGCACCTCTCAGCGCGGTCGAACCCGGCAGTCCAACCTTCCGCTGCGGCACGCCAGCACGACTCGGTCGCCCGCGTCCGAACGCGACGCAAGTACATCCAACGTGATCGAAGGCGATCGAACGCGCGGACAAAGCCGCTTGGAGAGAACCACGGATCGACAGAACGGCATCGGCCTGCGACATTTCCCTACCTAGTGAATCCCCCCGCCGTTGGGGTAACTGCACGGTCCCGGCGGGAGACATTTGTCGGCGCCCGCAGGCTGGAGAGGCGCAGCCTGCTGGACAGGCGCAGGCTGCGGAGCGCAGCCTGATGCTAGCAGCAGAAGCGTGAACCCCAGAAATGGAATGAGATTACGGTCCATTGAGCGACTCCCTTCCTCTGATCCTGAAATTTCAGAATCGGTGGTTGCCAATGTGGTTGTTCTACCCTGACAAGCAGATGACTTGCTTTCATGGCGCCGTCATTAGAACCCGCCAGGAATGCCCACCATTCGTCAAGACAGAACACTTTGTTCCTTGATCTTGGTATGGGACGGGACCCGAGGCTTTTGCCGCCAAACGATCCCGTAGCAAATTGATTTTCGTCTCTGCCTTTGTCGTTGCATGTCTTCGTGCAAGGCATGGGTGAAAACCATAGTTGCCTTTTTCCCGCACGGCTGATCATAGAACCGACGGAACTCGCGCTACAATGGCCCGGATTTTCAATCGGCGTGTCCGTGGAGCCGTGACGGGTTCCGCACCGGGCCCGCGCTCAGCTCACAACCAATCGGTCAACTGTCGGGACCGGAGCGCGGAACCTGTGATGGCGGCACAGGATCGCGGCGTCGCCTGGCGGCCGGCCGAGCGTGGGCAACGCCGATGACCATGCCCGCGGCGGCCTCCCATTGTGGCGGGCACGGCCCTATAACGGCGTTTTTCTGGCGAACGTGTACGATCTCAGGCGAGGATCTAGTACGGTATGGAACGGATCGACCCTGACAACGAGTGGCTGGAGAGTGACTCTCTCGGCGGATTCGCATCCGGCACGGTCGGCGGCATCAGGACCCGCCGTTATCATGCGCTACTGCTGAGCGCGACCACGCCACCCACCGGCCGGGTCGTGCTCGTCAACGGATTCGAGGCCTGGATCGAGGGGCGGTCCGGTAGCTTCCCCATCAGCAGCCAGCGTTACGCACCGGACGTACGATATCCGGATGGCTTCAGCTACATCGTTGGCTTCACGGCGACGCCCTGGCCATGCTGGACGTTCCGTGACCACCTCGGAGCCGAGCTAACGCAGGAGATCATGGTGCATCGCGATACGTGCGAGACTGTCCTGCGCTGGCGTCATCGCTCGGACGGTACCGCCAATCTGCGCTTGCGCCCGTTGCTCTCCGGCCGCGATTATCACGCGCTGCACAGAGAGAACCCCACATTCAACATGCATGCGACGATCCGCGATGGCAATGTCTCGTGGCGTCCATATCCCGATCAGCCGTCGATCACCGCTCTTACCAACGGTGAGTACACGCAGGAGCCCGACTGGTACCGGAACTTCATGTATATCCGGGAGCGCCAGCGCGGCCTGGATTTCGTCGAGGACCTCGCGTCGCCCGGCACGTTCCTATGGGATCTCTCGTGCGACGACGCCGTGATGATCTTGCGTGCGGGCGACGGGTTGGGCGTGCGTGCAGCACCGTATGCAGCGATGCTGTTCGGTTCTGAGCAAGCGCGCCGGGCCGCGGCAGGTCCGCGTGGCCAAGCGGCCGAAGCGTACCTCGTGGATCGCGGTCGGGGACGCACCGTGATCGCCGGATTCCCCTGGTTCACTGATTGGGGCCGCGACACTTTCATCGCCATGCGTGGCCTCATGCTTGCCACGGGACATCTCATGGAGGCGGAGGCCATTTTGCTTGCCTGGTCGGGCACGGTAAGCGGGGGCATGCTGCCGAACCGCTTCCTCGACGCCGGAAGCTTACCAGAGTACAACGCGGTGGACGCCTCGCTCTGGTTCATCGTTGTAACATACGAATATCTGCGCCACGCCGAAGCCAATGGACGTACGGTCCCGGCGGAATCGCGACGCCGTTTGCATGATGCGGTGGAGGCCATCTTGCAGGGCTATGCCGCAGGAACACGATTCGCGATTGCCGCCGATTCCGATGGTTTGTTGCGCGCCGGCGTACCGGGCGTCCAGCTGACCTGGATGGACGCGAAAATCGATGACCGGCCGGTGACGCCACGGATCGGAAAACCGGTGGAGATACAAGCGCTCTGGATCAACGCCCTGCGAGTAGGCAGCTCATGGTCACCGCGCTGGACGGAACTCGCACGCCGCGCCACAGCCTCGTTCGTTGCCAGGTTTCCAAACTCGGTGACCGGACTATACGATGTTGTGGATGTCGACAGCATGCATGGCAAGTTGGACGAAAAGCTGCGGCCTAATCAGATCCTGGCGGTCGGTGGCCTGCCGTTTGCACTGTTGGAAGGCGGTACGGCGCGCAAGGTGGTAGATTTGGTAGAAAGCAAATTGCTCACACCGCTTGGCCTGCGCACTCTTTCTCCAGATGATCCGGAATATGTGCCCGAGTACCGCGGCGGCCCGGCCCAGCGCGATCGTGCATACCATCAGGGGACCGCGTGGCCGTGGCTTATGGGACCGTTTGTGGATGCCTGGCTGCACGTGCGCGGTCGCTCGATGCAAGCAAAGTCGGAGGCGCGGCGCAGATTTCTGGCCCCATTACAGGCGCACCTGGCGACGGGCGGCATCGGACACGTTTCCGAATTGGTCGATGGCGCGCCACCTCACGAACCAGGTGGCTGCCCCTTTCAGGCCTGGTCGCTCGGTGAGCTGATCAGAATTGAACGCATGCTTGCGCCACCTCCGATGAGCCCTTCGGAACAATAATATGATACGAACGCCATCCGCTGCCCCGGCACCGTCGCTGCGCGAGACCGCCGAGGGACAACGGCTCGAGAAAGCGCGGACCGATCCCGCTTGGCGTCGTTGGGGACCGTATCTGAGTGACCGGCAATGGGGCACGGTGCGCGAGGACTACAGCGCCGATGGCACAGCGTGGGAGTACCTGCCGCACGATCACGCACGCAGTCGAGCGTATCGGTGGGGCGAGGACGGCATCGGCGGATTCAGCGACGACCGGCTCCGCTGGTGCATGGCGCTGTCACTGTGGAATGGCCGCGACCCCATCCTGAAAGAGCGATTTTTCGGCCTGACCAACAGAGAGGGAAATCACGGCGAGGATGTGAAGGAGCTGTACTACTACAGCGATGGGCTCCCAACACATTCCTATATGAGAATGCTCTACAAATATCCGCATTCTGCCTTCCCTTATGCCAGATTAGTCGACGAAAACCGCCGTCGCAGTAGGGCCGAACCCGAATTCGAACTGGTCGATACGGGTGTATTCGATGAAGGCCGGTATTTCGACGTGACGATCGAATACGCGAAGCAGTCGCCTGACGATTTGCTCATGCGCATTGGAATCCACAACCGTGCTGCTGTGCCCGCCACGCTGCATGTCCTACCCACGTTGTGGGCACGTAATACATGGTCCTGGAAGCCTGGTTCACCGCGCCCTCTGCTACACGCACTGCCAGACGGATCAGTAGCCGCCCAGCACCCGCGCATGCCGCCGATGCGGCTACATGTTGAGTCATCGTGTAACCTCCTGTTTTGCGAAAATGAGACCAACTTTCGCCGCCTTTATGGCGTGAACATGAACGGCCATTACAAAGATGGGATAGGTGACTTCGTGGTGCACGGAGACGATAACGCCGTCAGCGCTGAGCAACGGGGCACGAAGTGCGCGGCGCACGTACTGCTGGATGTTCCAGCACACGGCGAGGCCGTGTTGCGCGTACGTCTGTGCCCAGAAGCCGAGAGCCCCCCGGATCGCGCGGCGTTCGATCAAGCAGTGATGCAGCGCCGTGGTGAGGCCGATGAATTTTACGCGGTCATACAAAGTGGCATCATTGACCCGGACGCCCGCAGCATTCAACGGCAGGCACTTGCCGGAATGCTTTGGACGAAACAATTTTACCGCTTCGACGTAGGACGCTGGCTTGCCGGCGATCCAGCACAGCCGGCGCCGCCGTCAGAACGGCAGCGTGGGCGCAATCGGGATTGGCGACACCTGAACAATGGTGAAATCCTCTCGATGCCAGACAAATGGGAGTATCCATGGTATGCCGCGTGGGACCTTGCCTTCCACGCCGTCACCTTTGCGCTGATCGATCCCGAGTTTGCCAAGGTTCAGCTCGTGTTGCTGACGCGTGAGTGGTACATGCATCCGAACGGGCAGCTTCCGGCCTACGAATGGGCGTTCGGCGACGCCAACCCACCAGTACACGCCTGGGCCACATGGCAAGTCTACCAAATCGACAAGTTGCACACCGGCAGGGGCGATCGCCATTTCCTCGAGCGGGTGTTCCACAAGCTGATGGTGAATTTTACCTGGTGGGTCAATCGTAAGGATGCACGGGACCGCAATGTCTTCCAGGGTGGTTTCCTCGGACTTGACAATATCAGCATATTCGACCGCTCGGCTCCATTGCCGGGGGGTGGACTAATAAATCAGTCGGATGGCACAGCCTGGATGGCAATGTACGCATTGAACCTAATGCGCATCGCACTCGAGCTGGCGGTCGAATCCGACGCTTATGAAGACATCGCCACGAAGTTCTTTCAGCACTTTCTCTATATCGCGGAGGCGATGACCAACATGGGCAGCGACGGCGTGACGCTCTGGGAGGAGGACGATGGCTTCTACTACGATGTACTCGAGCTGCCGGATGGCAGCAATGTACCGCTGCGTGTACGCTCAATGGTGGGGCTGATCCCATTATTTGCAGTTCAGGTACTGGATTCGAACGAGTTCGCACGGTTCCCAGATTTCGCCGAGCGACTGCGCTGGTTTCTTGACCACAAGCCGGAGCTGGCACGATTGGTCTCGCGCTGGACAGAGCCAGGCAGTGGCCAACGACACCTACTGTCCCTGCTGCGCGGTCACCGCATGAAATGCCTACTGCGCCGCATGCTGGACGAGACGGAATTTCTCTCGAACTACGGTGTGCGCAGCCTGTCGCGAGTACATAAAGATCATCCGTTCGTGCTTGAGGAGAATGGCCACCGTTTCGTCATCGAGTACGCTCCCGGTGACAGCACGACAGCGGCATTTGGGGGCAATTCGAACTGGCGTGGCCCGGTGTGGTTGCCAATGAATCACATGTTGATCGAGTCGCTTTATGAGTTTCACCATTATTACGGAAACGACTTCCTTGTCGAATGTCCAGTTGGCTCTGGGCGAAAACTAACACTGCGCGAAATCGCCGACGAGCTCCGCCGCCGGATCAGCCGACTATTCCTGCGCGGGCCTGGCGGCAGACGACCTGCACTGGGTGAAAGTACGCTCTTGCAGGACGATCCGGCGTTCCGTGATCATCTGTTGTTTTTTGAGTATTTCCACGGAGAGTCTGGTCACGGCCTCGGCGCGTCGCACCAGACTGGGTGGACTGGGCTGGTCGCTCTGGCGCTGCATCCGCGAAGTGAGGCCAATCCATGCAGTCTCGATGTCGTCGCAAGAGCCGAACCGACTGCGAGGTCAACCTAATTTCCCCGCCGACCGCCAACGCTATGACAAACGGCGATGCGCCACCCGCGTTGGCGCCGTCACTGCGGTCAGACACACGGGTTATTGAGGTGGTATCGAAAGACGATCGCCATCCGATCGATGTGATGTCACATTGCTGCCTGGACTGAGAATTGCGCTGGCAAGCGGGAGGCACCGCCATTGGAGGCGTGAAATCTTCATTGGAATATTCTCAATTTGGTCGTGATATTTGAGAGCTTCCCGCAGCTGGACCTATCTTCTGCAGGGACTTGCCGCGTCCCCGCCCTCCTCAAGCCTTCCCAACCTTGCCGAACGTGCGCCGTGGAAATCCTCGGTTTAGCGGCACCAACGACGGCAAGCTCGCAGTACACCGGCAATGACAACTGTCTGAAATTGTTGAAAAGGCCTTTCCATTCCAAGCAGCGGCACAACAGGAGTTTTTGCATTCATCGTCGGCGGCGTGTTCGGCGGTGGTGGCATTGGTCTCTGGTTCGCTGGCCGATGCCCGAGGTGCACGAGGATGACAGGCCGCCAGAGGGGTTTCGAAAGCAAAGCCCAGCGGACCGCTGCGCCGGCGCGCCGAGCTTGTCCGGAGCAGGTCCGATGACCGGTTTACGCACACGACATGGTGTGATGCTTCGCGCTTGTCGGGGTCCTCCACAAAAACATATGCTTAAACGCATCTTTACTGCGGGATCTCGTCCCGCTCGCGCTGGCCATGCCGAGGAACCCCGTCCATGCATCCCCATCGCCGAACCATCCTGCGCTCTCTCGCATTAGCAGGTGCGCTGCCCGCAGCGGAGATACGTGCGGGGCTGGCGGCAACCGAGGCTTCGGAGATCGCTCGCGATTCGGCGGCCGCGTTGGCCCGGTTGTACGGCATAGATCGGCGCGCAAACGCCCTGGGGCCGAGAGCGGTGGGAATTCTGATCTTCCCCAAGATCGTGAAGGCCGGCTTCATTTTCGGCGCCCAGGGCGGCAAGGGCGCACTGGCGGTCGGCCGACGATGGCAGGGCTATTATACGATCGCCGCGGCGTCGTTCGGGCTGCAAGTGGGCGTCGAGTGGTTCAGCTACGTTCTGTTCTTCATGGACCACAGCGCGCTCCGCTACCTTGCCCGGAGCGGAGGTTGGGCACTGGGCACCGATCCCAACGTCGCGGTGATCGACCGCGGCGTTGGTGCCTCCCTGAGCAGCACAACGCTCGCAAAGCAGGTCATCGCTTTCCCATTTGGCCAGAATGGACTGATGGCCGACCTCTCCCTTGAGGGCTCAAAAATCACCGCGTATCATCCCGATCCCTAGCGAGAGTTGATCTGCTTCGATCCTCTCGCCAAATGTGGGGTCTTTCCCCTCGCCGGCGGCTGAATGTTCGCTAACGCCGCGTACTCTGAGGCGAGAAAGTCGATCAGGCTGCGCACGGACGGCAACAAGCCACGCCTGGTCGGGAACGCAGCATAAACAATGCCGCTGCGTGCTGTCCACTCCGGCACGAGGTTCACAAGACGACCGGACGCGACGTGCTCGTCGACCACCATGCTCGGCAGCTTGACCACGCCAACGCCCTCGATCGCCGCGTGCAGCAATTGCGACATGTCGTCAGTCACGAGCCGCGGCTTATGCGTGATGCTCGCCGAGGCTCCGTCCGCGTTGTGTAGTTCCCAGACATGCTTGGGCGACGACGGGCCGAGATCGAGGCTCGGCAGACCGCCGAGATCCGCCGGGACGAGTGGCAGCGTGCTGCCTTCGACCAGTTTGGGGCTTGCGACCATGCGCTGCGCGTTTTCGGCCAGTGTCCGCATCACCAGTTCCGACTGCTCAAGCGGCGGGAAGCGGACCCGAAGCGCCACGTCGACGCCTTCGCCAATCACGTCCACACGGCGGGATGTGGATTTCAGTTCGACCGTCACGCGCGGGTTGGCCGCCATGTAGCGCGCGATCATGGGGCCGATCTCGAAGCAAACAAGCGCGGGCGGCGCGCTGACCCGAACAAGGCCCCGCGGAGAGGAGCGGGAACGCTCGATCGCCTCCTGTGCGGCATTGGCCTCGACCAGCATGGCAAGGCAGTGCCGGTAATACTCCTGGCCGATCTCCGTCACCGTCAGCTTGCGAGTCGACCGCTGCAGCAACCGCACACCCACCCGCTCCTCCAGGTCTATGATGCGACGACTGAGTCTCGACCGCGGCATTCCGATCGCCCGGCCGGCCGCGGCGTAGCCGCCATGCTCGACCACCTGGACGAAGTAATAGAGGTCGTTTAGGTCCTGCATGATTTCATTGTCCTGTAAACAGGACAGAGTGGTCAATATTCGCACCCTACTCGGTCCATCGTCCCGCCACTAAGTCTTCGTCATGGAGAATTGGAGGCACACCATGCGACAGATCCTCGGCATCTATAGCGCTCCGCGCCCGCACTGGGTCGGCGACGGCTTTCCAGTTCGAACCATGCTCTCGCACCACGACCAGGGCGCTCACATCAGCCCCTTCATCATGCTGGACTATGCCGGGCCGGCGAAGTTCGCACCGACCGCGAAGCGGCGCGGCGTCGGCCAACACCCTCACAAGGGCTTCGAGACTGTCACGATCGTCTATGAAGGCGAGGTAGAGCACCGGGATTCGACTGGCGCCGGCGGCGTGATCCGCCCGGGCGATGTGCAATGGATGACGGCGGCCTCGGGCATTCTTCACCAGGAGTACCACTCGCCCGCCTTCGCCAGACAAGGTGGCCAGTTCGAGGTGGTCCAGCTTTGGGTCAACCTGCCGGCCAAGTACAAGTCGGCCAAGCCGGGCTACCAGTCCCTGCTCGACGCCGACATTCCCACCGTCGATCTGCCGAACGGTGCCGGCAAGCTTCGACTGATCGCAGGCAGCTTCGATGGCGCCAAAGGTCCGGCACGCACGTTCACGCCGATCAATATTTGGGACGTGCGGCTCAACCGCGACAAGGCGGTAAGCCTTGACATTCCGGAAGGCCACACGCCCTCCGTGCTCGTGCTTTCAGGCACCGTCGAGCTCGGTGGAAGGCAAATCGCACGCGAGGCGCAGACGGTGATTTTTGGCCGCGACGGTGGCGGCATCGCAATCGAGGCCAACGCGGACGCCAAGTTGCTGGTGCTGACTGGAGAGCCTCTCCACGAGCCAGTCGTCGCATACGGTCCATTCGTCATGAACACCGCCGACGAGATCCGGCAGACGATGCAGGATTTCCAGAGCGGCAAGTTTGGCGCGATCCGCGAAGCCGAGAGTGCGTGAATCTTGCGGCTCCACAATTGGAGCCGCCTGTTCTTTGTGCCCATTCATCGTGACTTGATTGGACTTCTCTGCAACGGGTGAGGAAGACGCAGAACGACCCCGGATGACTATCAGTTGACTCAACGCCGCGTGCCACCGTCACGTTGCAGCTTGGACTGAGCACTGCGCTGGCCAGCGGTCAGGGAATTCGTTGCGACTACGAAATCACTATCGGGCTTCGTCTCCGAGGGGTCGGGGCGCTGGTGTGTAGGGTGCTCCCAGAGCGGCCCTTCGCCCGCCAAGCCGGGCAAGTTCGCTCTGCCAGCTCAAGATGCCTTGGCCAGCGCGGCTTTCAACTTGGCCTCAGCTTCGTTGGACAGTGAGGTCCGCAGCACCCTAGGTTTGTAGGTCTCAATCTCCGGCATTATCTTGTCTAAAGTTGCACTCCTAACTAGAACGAAGAGGGCCGAGGATCCCGGTGGAATCGTTTGGCCGAGTTGCCGCACAAAATCATCATTGATGCCATAGTCGACAAGGGAGCCCGATAACGCTCCCGCCCCAGCACCGACAAGCCCACCGATTGCCATTCCAGCGAGCGGGTTCAAGAAAAGAAATCCGACCAGCGTACCCCATAAGGCTCCCGACAAGCCGCCTTGCGTAGCTCCCATGGCCGTTAGGTTGACCGCTTGCTTTATATGAACCTGGCCGTCCTGTGTGCGCTCGACCACGCAGGAGTCTTCGAGATCGATCAAATGCTCCTTTTGAAGCGCGCGCAATTTGTTTAGCACTTCGTCAGCAGTGTGAATTCCATCGAAGTCAAGGACAACGAGATCGCTCATCACTAGTCTCCCCGGGTGGAAGCTCCTGATTTTGCAGTAAGCAGTAGCATAATCAACATTGTCAAGTTGCATTGGAGCCGTCACTCTCGTCCGCTCAGTCGGCGTCGATTCCAGTGCGTTCTCGGAGGGATCATCATGGGCTGCTCCACAGCGCAGCGGACGACGAAGCCCGGACCTCGATTGGAATAGAGCGTGACAATCCGATGACGATGATGTCACGTATCAATGCCGGATGATATGTCGAGAGCGCTAAGAAAGAAGGTCTGAGCAAGGCTGCGGTTGGCGATGTTTGCGGCGCGAGCCGCACCACCACGCGAGCATCGGCTGGGCCTATTGGATGCAGCGACCGATGCGAGCTCCGCACGCCGCACCATTGCTCGTCAGCTCTGCGAATTGCGGCGCCAGTTCCCTTCGATCCGAAGCCTCGCCCAGGAACGGCCCTGGGATCGTCGCGGTGTAGCACGAAATTCACGGTCCGACCGACCAGCCGGGCCGCAAGGATGCCCAATAACTTGGTGACGAGGCGTGCATGGAGGCCATCAACAAACACTTCGAGGATGCGCAGCACACTATCCTCAAAAACGGAAGTGGACGCTCACGCCATTGTTCATCAGGTGGTCGCGACATGCCCGACCGGATGAGTGTGCCATGGACTCCACGCGTTATTTGCCAAACTGGCGCTTTGAATCTGCCCCGCTCACGTCCTGTCGACAATCGATCCGTCCTTTTTGGGGTGTGCTCTGATCGTTGGCGGCTGCACACCCAGGGCCACACAAAGATCAACTGCAAAACCCGAGAGAGCCCGGCAGGAGCACTATGTCGAATTGATTGGATGGGCTGAACTTCCCCCGCCAGGATTTTACCCGAGGCGCCACTCGGCTTATACTACAGGGATAGGCCATTGGCCTGTTCTGGCCGGCCAACAGAAAATTCGCGTTTGCTTCTGACGTAACAAGGGAACGAAGGAGGAATATCCATGGCCCTTATCAAGCATATTGCGATCGCGAGCCGGGACCCGGCGGGTACTGCTGAATTCTACAAGAAGCACTTCGATCTGAAGGAGCTGTACAGGCAGCCGAGGGACACGGGTGACGACGGTGTCTGGCTCAGTGACGGTTATATCTATTTTGCCATCTTGAAGCAC
>Ga0123356_10004501_pt1 | contig 14395 bp, 7 predicted proteins | sample TergutEmb28metaG_2_FD_92546 | JGI IMG/M metagenome (GOLD analysis project Ga0123356, IMG submission 92546) | Embiratermes neotenicus P3 segment gut microbial communities from Petit-Saut dam, French Guiana - Emb289 P3 | ecosystem: Host-associated > Arthropoda: Insects > Digestive system > Gut ...
CGATATCGCATACCTTGATATAAACATGCCCGGTTTGAACGGAATCGACTTAGCCAGGAAACTCCGAGAAACAAATCCGGGGATAAACATCATCTTCTCAACCGGTTATGACGAGTACGCCAAAGAAGCATTCTCCGTGCAGGCGAGTGGATATCTGACCAAGCCGATAACGGCGGAAGCTGTGAAGGAGTCCCTAAAACACCTTCGAACACCTGTTGTTATGGAAAAGAATGTAAAATTGCGGGTACAATGCTTTGGTAATTTTGATGTGTTCGCAGATGATAAGATCCTCTATTTTCAGCGTCAAAAATCAAAAGAAGTCTTGGCGTACCTGGTGCATAAAAGAGGGACAAGCTGTACTATAAAAGAGCTCTGCGCCGTGATTTACGACAGCGGAGAAAATATATCATCAATAGAAAAGCAAATTCAGCCTGTTATATCAGGGATGATGAAAACCCTTAAAGAAGCAAATGCGGAAGACGTGATAATAAAAAATTATAACAGCATATCTATTGATGTAAGTAAAGTAAATTGCGATTATTACCGGTACCTGGAAAAAGACAACACTTTGACATGGGTATACACCGGCGAGTATATGACTAACTATGAATGGGCGGAGTTCAGACCTGAGTATCTTGATGCGGCATTAGAGAAAAAAGACAACTGATATTCTTGCTAAATAAAGTGTAAATAAAGTGTAAACTATTCCCTAAAAACCCATATTTTTTAGGGAATAGTTTCTTATTGCTGATAAAATGCTATTGTATTGCTATTAAATTGCTATTGTCGATGTGTTAATGTAGATTGGTTACAAATGATTAAAAACGTTAATGAAGTATATAGATATTTGGAAAATTAAAGCATGCAAAAATCTATAAAGGTAGGGTAAGTAATGGACAAAAAGAACATGATCGACAATGCGGCAGAAGAGTTACGTACACAGGAATTCATTTCCAGATTCTCTGTGCCTTTTACACAGCCTTATGATTTTGACGAGTTGATCGACAATGCACTTTATGAGTTGCGTGATTTCACAAAGACAGATAGAGCTATAGTCCTGGAGTTTCAACCGGGTGGTTCACTGCTTTGTACTCATGAGAGTGTTATAAGCAAGGAAACTCCGAAGATTTTTGAACGCTTACTTGCTTATGAGGTAATGAAGCCTATCCTCGATGAGGCTGACAACACAGGTTGTTTCTATGAAAAAGAAGCGTCACGTTACTTTAAAAAATTTCCCTCGGCTGATTTGGGTGAAAAGAGTTTTTGTTATATCCCTCTTACAAGCGGCGGCAGCAGAACAGGTTATCTCGTATTTTTTACAATGTTCGAGCAAGCAAACTGGGCTGAGGATGAATTCAGGCTGGTGACTATGGCAGGATCGATCATTGCCGGTACTTACTCAAGAAAAAAGAGTGAAGAGATCCTGATTGCGGCAAATGAAGCAGAACTTCGGACACAAGAGTTTATTTCCGAATTCTCAATGCCGTTTACACGTCCGTATGATTTCGATGAATTGATCCGGGATGCACTGTTTGAACTGCGCAGCTTCACTAAGACCGACAGGGCTATTATACTGGAAGTTCAACCGAACGGATTACTGCTTTGCACCTACGAGAATGTTATCAATGATAAAACACCAAAGGTAATGGGGCGTTCATTGGAATACTATAATATGAAGCCTATTTTTGACAAAGCGGACAGAACCGGCTGTTTTTATGAAAAAGCAGCATCGCGTTATTTCCAAAGATACCCCGACGCCGATTTGGATGAAAAAAGCTTTTGTTATATACCATTGACTATTGGTGGAAGCAGAGCGGGTTATCTTGTGTTCTTTACAATGTTTGAAGAAGCGAACTGGGCGGAAGGTGAGTTCCGGCTTGCTACAATGGCGGGATCGATCATTGCAAGTGCATACTCCCGTAAAAAGAGCGATGATATGATGCTTGAATCAAACGAGGCAGAGCTTCGTACTCAAAAATTCATATCTGAGTTTTCCGTGCCGTTTACACAATCCTATGACTTTGACGAATTGATCAACGACGCATTGTACGAGCTGCGCGACTTTACAGGTACGGACAGGGCTATCGTTTTGGAAATACAGCCGGACGGTTCTCTGCTCTGTACGCATGAAGATGTTATAAACAAAGAAACTCCGAAAGTGCACGGGCGTTCGCTAATATATAAAACGATGAAACCGATACTCGATAAAGCGGACAGAACGGGTTGTTTTTATGAAAAAGCCGCTTCCCGGTATTTCCAGAGATACCCCGATACCGATCTGGGTGAAAAGAGCTTTTGTTATATACCATTGACGAGTGGCGGAAGCAAAGCCGGATACCTCGTGTTCTTTACAATGTTTGAAGAAGCTAATTGGGCTGAAGGAGAGTTCCGGTTAGCTGCAATGGCGGGCTCGATCCTCGCGGGTGCTTATGCAAGAAAAAGAAGCGATGAGTTTATATTCGCAGCAAATGAAGCAGAGCTTCGCACACAGGAATTTATGTCAAGATTTTCTGTACCCTTCACACAATCATATGATTTTCAGAAATTAATAAGTAATGCATTGTACGAACTGCGTGACTTTACCGGGACGGACAGAGCGATCATTTTAGAATTTCAACCTGATAAGTCGTTGCTGTGCACATATGAAGATGTTATTAGTGCGGAAACTCCGATGGTACTGGGACGTTCATTAGCATATGAAACAATGAAACCGATACTCGACGAAGCAGACAGGACCGGCTGCTATTATGAAAAAGCAGCAGTTCAGGTGTTTATAAGAAATCCCGGTACATCGCTTGATGAAAAGAGTTTTTGTTACATACCACTGACTATCGGAGGAAACAGAGCGGGCTATCTCGTATTCTTCACTATGTTCGAACAAGCAAGCTGGGCACAGGGTGAGTTCCGGCTGGCAACAATGGCAGGTTCGATCATAGCAGGTGCGTATTCAAAACGAAAGAGTGAAACTGCACTCATGGAAGCTACTCAAAAAGCACAAAGAGCCAGTGAAGAAGCACAGCAGGCAAATGAGGCAAAAAGCAGTTTCCTCGCCAATATGAGCCATGAGATACGCACTCCGCTAAACGCAATAATCGGCTTGTCTGATCTGGTATTGGACACCGATGCCACCCTGAGCGAAGAAAGCCGCTACAGACTGTCCCAGATAAACAATGCCGGTGCAACATTGGTCAGCACAGTAAACGATATCCTCGACATTTCCAAAATCGAAGCGGGGAAATTTGAACTCATTCCGGTCAAATATGATATTCCAAGCTTGATAAACGATGCTGTAACACAAAGCATAATGCATAAAAAAGAAAAACCTATCGAGTTTGTGATGAACGTGTGTGAAAATCTACCGGCATACCTTTATGGCGATGAACTGAGAATAAGGCAGATACTGAACAACTTTTTATCAAATGCTTTTAAGTACACTAACGAGGGAACAGTTGAACTGACTGTAACTTGCGAACGGGAAGAAGAAAATGTCTGGCTGACGATCATCGTCCGCGACACAGGCATCGGGATCCGGAAGGAAGATATGGAAAATCTGTTCAGCGATTACGTTCAGGCGGATATGTCAGCAAACCGGAAAATTATCGGGACCGGTTTGGGATTGTCTATTGCCAAGAGATTGGTTGAGCTTATGGACGGAAATATAAAAGCTGAAAGTGAGTATGGCAAGGGAAGCGCATTTACCGTGCAGCTTAAGCAAAAACATGTGACCGATGATGTAATAGGACCGGAAGTGATCGAGATCCTTAAAAAACTGAACTATACTGAACAAAAACGCCGCAAATACGGAACCATGACACGGCTCAACATGCCCTATGCACGGGTGCTGATAGTAGACGATGTGGAGACAAATCTTGATGTAGCCAGAGGGCTTATGAAACCTTACAACATGAAAATCGATTGTGTGACCGGCGGACAGGAAGCCATTGAAGCGATCCTTGATGAAAGAGTCCGCTACAATGCGATTTTTATGGATCATATGATGCCCGGCATGGACGGTATTGAAGCTACGCAGAAAATACGTGAGATCGATAGTGATTATGCAAAAAAAATCCCCATTATCGCACTTACTGCAAACGCAATCGTAGGGAACGAAGAAATGTTTCTGGAAAAGGGTTTTCAAGCGTTCATATCAAAACCTATCGAAATATCCCATTTGGACAGTGTTATCCGGGAATGGGTCAGAGATAAAGAACAAGAGAAACTGTACCAGCGTACAGGAGAACATAGCCAGCCTGTTTTTACAGACGATCTGAACTGGCAGGTGTTTGATGAAGGTATTCCGGGTATCAATATCGAAAAAGGAGTTTCACGTTTTTATAATAACAAAAGCACATTTATTGAGATCCTTCGTTCTTTTCCAAAGAGCACGCTCTCACTTCTTGCTGTATCTCAGAAAGCAGATATTGATAATCTGACGGACTACATCACAGCCGTGCACGGCATCAAGGGTTCGAGCGGCGGTATAGGTGCTGAAGAAGTATCGGCTATGGCAGAAAAACTGGAAAAAGCAGCTATTGCAAGGGATCATAAATATATATCTGCTCATAACGATAATTTCACATTAGCGGTGGAATTACTCATTTCAAATATTTATTCCATGCTTGAAAAGTTTGATGCCGACAACCGGAAGCCGAAAAAGGAAAAACCGGATACCGTCACGTTAAATGAGCTGCGTATAGCTTGTGATAACTTTGATATGTATGGTGTTGACATGGCTTTTGAGAAGCTGGAAGCGTACGAATATGAATCCGACGGCGAGCTTGTTGTTCTCCTTCGGGATTATGCGGAAACAATGCGATTTGATGAGATCATAAGTAAACTTGCTGATTACATAGAATAGGGAGGTTTAAAAAATTGGAAAGCAAGCGCAAAAAAATATATATAGTAGACGATGTCCAATCAAATCTGATCATGGGAAGGAATCTGTTAAAACCATTTTATGATGTTTATCCGGCTCCTTCTGCTGCAACACTCTTTGAAATTTTAGAAAAAGCTATTCCGGATTTAGTTTTGCTGGATGTTGATATGCCTGAAATGAACGGATATCAGGCTATACAAATCATGAAAGCCGATCCGCGTTTTAAGGATATACCTGTCATCTTCCTTACTGCAAGAGACGATGAAACCAGTGAAATGGAAGGTTTTGATCTTGGTGCAGCAGACTATATCACCAAACCTTTTTCCGGACCTTTGCTCCTGCGGCGTATATCAAATCTTCTGTTGATAGAAAAACAAAAAAGGGACTTGAAAGACTATGCAGACAATTTGGAAATCAAAGTTCAAGAAAAAACCGCAGAGGTCACTAACCTTCAAAACGCCATTCTATCAACTGTAGCTGACTTGGTAGAATTCCGCGATAAGTCAACAGGCGGGCATATAACCCGAACTCAACGTTACTTGAAAGAGTTGGTCGAAGAGCTTGTCAACAGCAATGACTACTCGGATGAATACGCGGATGAACTAAAAAAATGGAATATAGATTTCTTCCTGACTTCTGCACAGCTTCATGACGTTGGAAAAATAGCTATCACTGATTCGATATTGAATAAACCCGATAAACTTGACCCGGAAGAGTTTGAAATAATGAAAACACATGTAATGGTGGGCGTGGAAGCAACGGAAAAAATCATGAAAGAAACTACTGAACATGTCTTTTTGCATCATGCACTGCAGATTGCCGGAGCACATCATGAAAAATGGGACGGAAGCGGTTATCCGGCAGGGATCAGCGGGAGAGACATTCCTCTGGAAGGGCGTCTTATGGCTATTGCAGATGTGTATGACGCATTAGTCACAGAGCGCTCGTATAAAAAAGCGTTCCCTCACAAAGAGGCGTGCGAAATCATTGAAAAAGGTGCCGGAAGCCACTTTGACCCCGTATTGATAGAAATATTCAAAAAAGTTGAAGACAAGTTTGAACAAATAAAGAAAGAATTTTAGATTAAAAAGGAAACTATTCTAATGGAAAGTACGCGCAAAAAATTGATTATCGTAGACGATAATGTGTCGTATCTGTCTATGGTGAGAAAAATGTTAAAACCATTTTATGAGGTTTATCCTGCACCTTCTGCAAAGGTAATGTTTTCGAGTATGGAAAAATTTATCCCTGACTTAGTTTTACTGGATGTTGATATGCCTGTAATGAACGGGTTTGAAGCCATTAAAATTATGAAGGAAAGTCCTAGATACAAGGACATCCCCGTTATATTCCTTACAGCAAAAGACGATGAAAACAGTGCATCGAAGGGCTTGGACCTTGGTGCAGCGGACTATATAACAAAACCCTTTTTTGGATCTTTGCTTCACAGGCGCATCATGAATGTTTTATTGATCGAGCAACAAAAGAGAGATCTGCAAGCATGTCAAGCAGCACAAAGCGGCTTGCGGGAGCAACTTGAACTGTTAAAGAGTCAGGATTAAACATCCTCGGGAGCATAAGTCATGTGGAAACTCAAGATAGTAATAACATTTTTTGTCGCTTTTTTGCTATGCGGTTTTATTGGTTTTCTTACTGTTCAAAGCAGGATCAACACTGAAAAAGAGCAGAAAGAACGATTGATTCTTGAGCATAGTAATAAGTTGAATGATGTCATTTCCAAGCAACTCAACAAAACGCAAGCACTGGCAGCATTGGTCATCAGAGGAGACGGTACTGTAGATAATTTTCAGAGGACAGCGTCTGTACTTGCGCGGGATATTCCGACACTTGCCAATTTTCTGCTGGCACCCGACGGGGTCGTAACGGATGTCTACCCTTTAGAGGGAAACGAAGCTGTCATAGGTTTGGATTTTTTTAATGAAGCCGGACATGCAGGGAATTTAGAGGCAATACAGGCAAGGGATACCGGCGAGCTCGTAATGGCAGGACCTTTTATGCTGCGGCAGGGGATCACAGGTCTGACCGGCAGATATCCCGTATATATCGATTCTGATACTGAAGGACAGATTTTCTGGGGGCTGGTCTCTGTTTCGTTAAAATTTCCCGAGGCATTGAATGACACCGGACTTTCCTTGCTGGATAGCCGGGATCTCTCTTATGAATTGTGGAGGATCAATCCGGATACATTGGAAGAACAGGTGATAGCAGCCAACAGCGACCTTCACGCTACAAACACCGCGTATTTGGAAAGACTTGTGAGGATACATAACGCGGAATGGTATTTCCGTATTTATATAACCAGTTCCTGGTATGAATATCCGGAGACGTGGATATCCCTGTTGATCGCATTATCAATAAGTCTTTTTATTGCTTTTGTAATGCAATCCCAAAGAGCTGCCGAGCAGCACGCTGCTAGAGTACAAGATGCGACACAGGCTAAGAGTAAATTCCTCGCCTTTATGAGCCATGAAATGCGCACACCGATGAATTCAATAATCGGTATTTCCGGAATCGAATTGGAAGATGAAACTCATTCACCGGAAGCGCTTGATGCGTTTGGGAGGATCAACAACTCAGGCAGGACACTTTTAGGGATAATCAATGATATTCTGGATTTGTCAAAGGTCGAAATGGGAAAACTGGAAATACTGCCTGTCAAGTATGACGTAGCGAGCTTGATAAATGATACAGCACTTCTCAACGTCATGCTCATTGGTGATAAGCAAATAGAGTTTGTGGTAAAAGCTAATGAAACATTACCGGCAATTCTCATTGGAGATGATCTTCGTATCAAGCAGATTTTGAATAATATACTTTCCAATTCCATAAAGTATACAGATGAAGGAGAGGTAGTATTCTCGATAGGTTCAGAGGCCGGCGAAAACGGGATAAACCTGATTTTTACCGTAAAAGATACAGGGCGCGGCATGACTCAAGAGCAACTGGCTGTTTTGTATGATGAATACTCAATGTTTGGAAATGAAACCGATCGCAAAACAGAAGGTACAGGTCTTGGCATGAACATCACAAAGAGACTTGTCGATATGATGAACGGCAGGATCGAAGCAGTGAGCGAACCGGGTATAGGTTCCACCTTTACGGTGTACCTTCCTCAGGAACCTGTGGATGAAAATCCGATCGGCAAAGAAATTGCCGGGAGATTAAACGACTTTAAGCTTGTACCCCGTAAAGAAAAGATAGCGCTGACACGTGAGCAGATGCCGGATTTCAGCGTTTTGATCGTTGATGATGTTGAGGAGAATATTTTTGTTGCGAAAGGATTTATGAAGCCTTACGGCTTGCAAATAGATACGGCGACGAGCGGGTACGAGACTCTTGAAAAAATCCGTGCCGGCAGCATCTATGATATTATTTTTATGGATCATATGATGCCGGAAATGGACGGGATCGAAACAACAAAAATACTCCGTGAAGAAGGGTACAGACATCCTGTCGTAGCATTGACAGCGAACCTTATCGCAGGTAAAAGAGATGTCTATATCGAAAACGGTTTTGATGATTTTCTTCCGAAGCCTTTTAATATTGTTGAACTCGACAGTATTTTGAAGAAATTTGATCGCAACGTGCAAACTATGACCTCATCTCTGATATCCCGTATAAAGGATGTTTCCGGTCTTGATGTAGACTCGGCATTGAATACGACCGGCGGTACGATAGAAATGTACACAGACACCGTAAAAATCACAGCACGGATGATGCCGGGCAGAATAGAAAAAATCGACAGGTGCATAAACCGCGACATTGATTTATTTAGAGTTGAAATCCACGGCATAAAAAGCGTGTTGACAAATATCGGAGCACACACACTAAGTATTGATGCTGCTCAACTTGAGCGTGCTGCTGTTGACCACGATTTTTTATTCATAAATGAGAATTATCAGAGATTCAGAACCGGACTGGTCAGGTTGTCTGAAGATCTGAATAAAATATTTCAATCAGAATCAACCGGTAATAAGAAAGCCGCTGACAATTCTTTACCGCCGAAGATAATTTCAGAAGTTAAAGAAGCCGCAGAAGATTATGACAGTATGCTAGCTTTGGAGATCTTATCCCCGTATATTGATGTTATATATGATGCAGAAACAAATGAATTACTGGAAAAGCTCGTTTTTTCACTGGAAACATCCGATTATGAAAATGCGTTCGACAGTATAGCGGCTATGGAGGGTTTGTTAGGTGGATAAACAATATTATTACATGGGTATAACAGAGCTGGTTATACCACAAAGTGCACCTTTTGATGAGGTTCATGCGGCTGTCAACAGGTTTATTGATGCGTTGCCGATCCTGGCAAGTGAACTCTCTGAGAGCATCAGGGTCATGGAGTATAAAAGCCTTGCGGAAACTCTTGAAGCAGCACTCCCGATGATAACAGATATATATGCCAGGTTGCTGGAATCAGATATGAAGCTGATCCTCCGTAGAATAGAACGGACCGGATACCCGTCCGATCTTGTAGCAGCTTTTATTGCGAACTTGATGACATTGTCGATCAAACTGCAAAATGCTCAATATTATGGCAATGAGATCGGACATATAAAAAATGTCGAAGTGTTCACGGATATAGTCCATACTTTATCAACATTCATTACGTTGCTTGACGAAGGTGATCATAAAGAAGCGCATAAAATACTGTCAGCTATGAATATTTTTGATGAAGAAATCGCTTTCGCTTTTGACAAGATACTAAGCTCGATAGTAACCGGAGACTTCAAAACGGCGAGAGCAGAAGCGCTCAAACTCAAGGAAGAGCAGGTCAAATATCTGCAACAGTGTGCGGGCTACAACTTCGCTGTAAAAATACTGGCGGTCGATGACATGCCGGAAAGCCTGTCGTTTATCAGCAATGTCTTAAAAAACCATTTTAAGGTATTTCGGGTAACAAACGGGCATACAGCCATAAAAGTTCTCAAAACACAGGATATAAGCCTGGTGATCCTTGATATCGAAATGCCGGATATGAATGGCTACGACCTTGCAGCAGAGATCCGCAAAATACCGGCGTATACAAAGGTCCCTATTATATTCCTTAGCGGCAACTCAACTAGGGAGCATATTTTAAAAGCAAAGCAAGTAGGTGCAGTCGATTTTCTCATAAAACCAACCAATTATGAGTCTCTGTTATCTTCGGTGGTCAAGAATATGAAGATATAGAGTGGAAATGAGCACTTTTTTGCTTAATTTACAGTATACCTAAAAGAGAGATGAAATTTAATGAGTAAAAAATTCCTGAGCACGGGTACGAGTGTTAAAAAAAACTCACTCATCCGCGCAGTGTTTTCTGTCGTATTAATGATCCTGATGCTGACAGGCTGCATCAATCTTAACGGAAGCCCGGTTGAACCGGGTGCAGTGAAACCTCCGTTTGACACGTTTCGAGACATACCGGGGATAACAGAAAAAGAAATCGAAGCGATCGAAGCGATTCTCGAAGAATATAACTATTTTATCTACGCGATGCCGCTTAGTACTGAAGCTTTTAGAAATAAGGACGGTGAAATTGACGGTTTCACTGCCTTATTTTGTGAATGGTTGACTCGATTTTTCGGCATTCATTTCCATCCTGAACTCCGGGATTGGGCGGATATATTAAACGGGCTTGAAAGCGGGGAAGTCTCGTTCACCGGAGAATTGACATCACGGGAAGAACGCCATTCAGTATATTACATGACAAGTGCGATAGCGTCGCGCCCGCTTAAATATTTCACTCTTTCCGGTTCACGACCTCTTTCAGAAATAATGGAAGAACGCCCTCTACGGTGTGCCTTTATTGAAGGCACAGCCACAGCTCTGACTGTTATCCCTATGATGGGGACGGATGATATAGATGTAATTATGTTAAGTGATGTCAGCTTAGTATATGACGCTCTTAAGAGAGGTGAAATAGACGCATTTTATTATACATCCGCCATTGAAGCTAATTTTATTGAGCATAGCGATATTGTTTCCTCACATTTTTCACCGTTTATTTTCCGTCCGGTTTCGCTTGCAACGCAAAGTACTGCGCTCGAGCCAATAATCAAAATAATGGATGAAGCGATAAGCAGTGAAGGAATGCGCCGCTATCTCGCTGAGATGTATAATATCGGTTATCAGGAATATCTGAAATATGCGCTGTTTATGCAGTTTACAGATGAAGAGCTGCGTTATATACAAGAGAATCCGGTCGTGCGCTATGTTGCTATGAGCAGCAGTTTTCCTATCAGCTTCTTTAATGAGCGTGAGGATGAATGGCAAGGGATCGTCATAGATCTGTTGTCGGAAGTGGAAGCACTGACGGGGCTTCGATTTGAACTTGCCAATGATGAAAATGATGATTTAACAGAATTGATCAGATTGCTCGAAAGCAATGAAGCGGTCATGATATCGGATATTTACAATCTGAGTCGTCAGGCTGACAATTATATACGAGCGCAAACACCATTATTGACGGCACGTTCCGCGTTGATATCGAGGTCAAACCATCGCAATATAACGGTTAACGATATTCTTCACATGAGGATCGGATTAGTTGAAGGGTATACAAACATAGATAATTTCCGGTTGTGGTTTCCGGACCATACCGGTGGTTTCGAATACGAAAATGCTACTGATGCTTTTGATGCACTCGACCGCGGAGAAGTTGACGCGGTCCTGGCAAGCGGTTTCAGACTCTTTACTTTAACGCATTATATGGAACGTCCGTATTATAAGATCCTTCATTATTTTGACAATCCGTTTCATCCCGCATTTGGTTTTAATAAAGACGAAGTGGTACTGCGCTCAATTATAGATAAAGCTCTTAGCATGATCGATGTCAGCGGTATTTCGGGGCAATGGCTGCACAGGACATTTGACTACAGGATTAAACTGATTGAAGCGCAACGTCCTCTATTGATAGGAGCGATCGTCTTGTCGCTTGTTATCCTCTCGCTGGTGATTTATTTATATATAAAAAGCCGTAACGTCGGTAAGCGACTTGAAAAAGTAGTTACTAAAAGGACAAACGAGCTTTATCAGGCACGAGAGGCAGCCGTTTCCGCAAACGAGGCAAAGTCGATCTTCCTTGCCAATATGAGTCATGAAATACGTACACCGATGAATGGGATCATCGGGTTTTCAGAGCTTGCGCAACAAGATGAGATCCCTGCTAAAACAAAAAAGTATCTTACGAATATAACAGAAAACGCAACATGGCTGCTCAAGATCATCAATGATATTTTAGACATATCAAAAATCGAATCAGGCAAAATAATGCTGGAGCATATCCCTTTCAGTCTGCGGGATATATTCTCTCATTGCCGGTCGGCGGTCATATCAAAAGTCAATGAGAAAGGGATTTCGCTTTATTGTTATGCGGAGCCTGTTTTAGAAAATAAACTGATAGGTGATCCGTTAAGATTAAGCCAGGCGATCATAAACCTTTTGTCAAACGCAGTAAAATTTACTGACATCGGAACAGTTAAGTTTTTAGCATCTATTGAAAACAAAACAGATGAAACCGTAACCGTGTATTTCGAAGTGAAAGACAGTGGAGTTGGAATGAGTAGCGAGCAAATGGATAAAATATTCCAACCCTTTACACAGGCAGATAACAGCGTTACCCGAAGGTTCGGCGGTACCGGGCTCGGGCTGTCTATTACAAAAGAACTTATTGAACTGATGGGAGGTGAATTAACAGCAGAAAGTAAGATCGGGACGGGAAGCAAGTTCGGTTTTTCTTTGACTTTTAAAGTGGCAAATATCGCTGACGGTGAATCTATAAACGCCATTGAATATGAAGAGCATGAAAGACCGATCTTTAGCGGAGAAATATTGATTTGCGAAGATAATAATATGAATCAGGAAGTGATTTGCGACCATTTGTCAAGATTAGGTATAGAGACAACTGTGGTGCAAAACGGGAAAGAAGGCGTGGATATAGTTGCCAAGCGCATGGAAAGTGGCGATAGACCGTTTGACTTGATTTTTATGGATATACATATGCCGGTCATGGACGGACTCGAAGCTGCGTCAAAGATCATCGAATCAGGTTCCAAAACACCTACTGTAGCACTGACCGCAAACATGATGACTAATGATTTGGAACAGTATAAAAGCAACGGTATGACAGATGTACTGGGTAAACCATTCACATCACAGGAATTATGGACATGCCTTATGAAATACCTGCCTGTTGTAGGTATATCCTCAGTAGATATAAAACAAAACCGCACTGAGGAGGAGAAATTCAAAGAACAACTTTGTTTGTATTTTGTAAAAAGTAATCAAGAAATGTATAGCTCGATATGTGATGCGATAGAAACCGGCAATACAGTTCTGGCACATAGATTAGCACATACATTAAAAAGTAATGCAGGGCAGATAGGTGAAACCCGATTGCAAAAAGCCGCAGAAGCTATGGACATGGCACTTCGCGGCGGAACAAATAACTCGAGCCCGGAACAGCTCCAGGCACTTGAAAAAGAGTTAAAATCCACGCTCGAGAAACTAGCTCCGCTAATGTCTAAAGTACCTAAAATAAATACAACAGATACTACCGACACAGCAGTGATTATTAAGTTACTAAATAAGCTCGAGCCGATGTTAAGGAACTTTAATGGCGATTGTATAGAGTTGCTTGATGAAATCATATGCATACCGCAAATGGAAAATCTCGCACAGTATATAGAGGTATTCAACTTTAAAGACGCATTGACCGAGATTGAAATGATAAAAGAGAAGATGGAGTTAGAAAAATGAGTGGAAAAAGGAACAGTGTACTTATTATAGATGATGAACCTGCTAACATAATGATGTTAAGACAGATATTAAGCCCTGAGTATGTCGTATATGTCGCAACTGACGGACAGACAGGACTAACTGTTGCAATGAAGCAAAAGCCGGATGTGATCTTACTGGACATCCTTATGCCCAATATGGACGGTTTTGAAGTTCTTACCGAGCTAAGGAAATCAGATGAAACAAATGAGATCCCCGTTTTAGTCGTCACAGGTCTTAAAAATGAGGAGTCTGAAGAGAAAGCGTTATCATTAGGTGCTAACGATTATATGTCAAAGCCTCTCAATTCTGTAATTTTCAGGCATAGGGTAAGAAATCTCTTTAAACTCGTTGCAAGAGCGTAACAGTTTATCACCGGGTATAATGACCCGATATGATGTCCCAATAATGTCTCACACCCCCTGATATACTCCAAACCAAAGAGAGTTATAAGGGAGTGTGATTTTATATGTTATTTTACAAAATCGAAGCTGATATCGTTAACGCAAAAGCATTTAGTGTGTGTGGAGATGATAATGAAACTGAAAAACCCGGTAAGCGAAAAAAGTCCAAAAAATTCCGTGACAGTGATGAATGGAAGAGCTTCAAGGACTTTTCTTCGCAGCATTCTGATGAGATTTTCGGCAAAAGCGACAATAAAACTTATATCTTCACATCAGGGATAAAACAAGAGACAGCTATTCAAATAGGTATTATTTCGCGATGTGATGTTGATAC
>Ga0123356_10004502_pt1 | contig 14391 bp, 8 predicted proteins | sample TergutEmb28metaG_2_FD_92546 | JGI IMG/M metagenome (GOLD analysis project Ga0123356, IMG submission 92546) | Embiratermes neotenicus P3 segment gut microbial communities from Petit-Saut dam, French Guiana - Emb289 P3 | ecosystem: Host-associated > Arthropoda: Insects > Digestive system > Gut ...
CAAGCATGATCACCAAAAACGGGAAAAACAGCACCAAAAAGTATTTGGCTTTCCTCTGCCGTTCTTTGAGTTTGTCTATGAATTTACAGAATTCGTCATATCCCATTTCATCGGGTTTTTCGATTTTTTCCAAATCGATCTTTTTAAATCCGCCGTTGAAAATCAACCACACGAAAAAGAGCGCGGCTCCGCCGAATGTGTATATGGGCAAAATCGGGTAAAATTCAAAACGGACGCATACGATATAGACGGAAGCGGTCAAAATCGCCCATCCCACCAACAGTAACCCGAGCTTTTTGTATTCGTTTATCTGTTCGGGCGTGCGCTTTTTCTTTGGCAGCCGCCCATACGGCAGATTTTCTTCTTCTTTTTTCATTTTAAATTTTTTCCTTTTCGCCTTCGCCAAAGCCGCCCCCTCCTTTTTTTGTGTGTTTGTGTTTTATTGCCCGCACTTTATCACGCCGTCCGACGACACGACAAATTCATTGGCAAATTCGTCCGCGATGACATTTTTGACTATGAGCCTTTCAATCGAGCCTTCGTCCGCCCGGATAAATTCCCCCATCTTTTGGGCGTATACGCGGTCGACGAGCAAGGTCCCGATTTCGCAGCCCTCGAGCGTTTTTATCATGCGGCCCACGGGAGCAACGCCGCTTCCGCGGATGACGTCGACGTCGCGCACTATCAGGTTTTCTATGGGGCAGCGGATTAAAATATAGTCGTTTTCCGCGGTGGAACCGTCGTATTCCTCTATATGCACGCCGTCTATCAGCAGGGTTTGTATGTGAGGCTTGTTGTCTTTCGATATCGGGTAGCTTTGGTCCGCGTACGGATAGCCGACGCGAAACAGGTTGTATCTGTATTCGGGGCGGTGGTGATATATATTTTTAAATGTCATCGACTCGATATTGCCGCCTAACTGGAATAAAAACGGGCAGTCGGGGTTGTATGTGGGCTGCTTTGGCCGCAGGTCGATATTTTCGAACACGATATTGCCGAAATTGCCGTAATCCGGGGGAAACCATTGATTTATGTAAAATCCGATGCCGTGGTATGTCCCTGTCACGTTCCGCACCGTCACGCGGTCTAATCTTCCCGTGCCGCGAGAGAGCATCCTTATCGCCTGATCCGCCTCGTCGAGCATCACCCCATCGATCAAAACGTCGGTTATGTCGGATTTCTGGTCGTGCTCGTCGGGCCCTATATTCATAAAATCGTCGCCGACCCTGCCTCCGACGTCGCGTATTGTGAGAAATTGCCCCGGGCCCCAGAAATGAAAGCCGTCCTGGTTTTTCGCGTACATCTTTTCGGGCAGGTCAAAGCGGCAGCCTTCGATGGTCACATGCTTGAAATTGCACACGATCAGCCCCCATGTGCGCTGGTTGCGGATCACCAAGTCCCTCATCAAAAAATTTTCCACTCCGTAAAACTCCATCGCGATGACCAAGCGGTTGTCGCCCATATCCAGGGCCGCGTTGTACGGCCCGCCGAAACACAGCGAAGGGTCATCCACGGGGCAGTGGTGGCGCTGCCCTTTGGCGTTGTGGTTGTATGTGCCGCCGATAAGCGCGATATTTTTTGTTTTGCGCTCGAAATAGTCGCGGTCCGCGTTTTCGATCACCGAGCAGTCGGAGCCGTCCGCCAAGAAAAATCCGCAGTCTCTGTTTAAGCATTCGATTGTGGTGTTGGAGTGCATCTTCAAACCTGTCACAAGCGCCGCACCGTCCATGATGAGGCGCAAATGCCCGAGTTTGGGCGCAAGGTCGAGCAACTCCTGCAGCGCTTCGGTGTCGTCCGTGCCCCCTCCGGCGTACACGTCGCTGTCCAATTTCGCCGCGCTGCTGGCGTAAATAATCTTTTCCATGGAAAACAAATTCCCCTTTCTTTATTGTTATCTGCCTTTACTCGACGTCCAATATGGCGTTCACCGATTTTTCTATGACCTGCCGGTATTTTTCTTCATTTTTTTCGGTGAACGAAGCCAAAGTGTTGGTTTTTGCCGAGAATACGCCGGTATACCCGATCCTTATGGGGTCGAACCAGATCGTATCGCCCAGGTCGTACACTTTTGTGTCAAATATGAGGTCGAGCATTTCGGCGGTGTCCGGATCGCGGGAATATTTGGTCTTTAAAGCCGATTCGTAATAGGCGGGGATGATTTCGTTCCGCGCCGAACAGGCCATAGCTTCCAACAGCGCGCCCGCCAGTTCCGGATTTTCGCAGGTGGTGGGTATCACATAGGGGAAGCCCCCGCATACCCGCGTGTAATACTGGGACTGGTCGGCGGTATATTTCGGAAAAGGTATGATACCGAAATCGTCGGGCATGTCCCTGAGCTGTACCATCTCCTGTATCGCGCCGGTCATAAACAGGGCGTATCCGGCCCTGAACATGGCTATCCTTTTTTCCGTTCCGTTTCCGGGATAACTCTTGATTTTGGAGCTTTCGAAATATATCCCATCCACGGAGTTCAGCTCAGTCACCGCTTTTTCCACCACGCTGATGAATTTTTCATTACCCGGAACGGCGAAATACGGGATATCGTCGTCGCTTTTATCGACTAAAAGCAGCCCCGAAGAAATCCAGATCGGCTGATAAAAGTAATCCGCATCGCTTGTAATGCCCACATAATCGACGTCCGTTATTTTGCCGTCGCCGTCGGTATCCCTGATGGCGAACTTGGCGTATTCGTAAAACTTGTCGTGAGTCCAAGTGCCGTCCTTGACCAAACCGTAGAGATTGTCCAATCCCAGATCCTGAACCTGTTTTTTGTTGAAATACAAAACCACGGTGGCCTCGAAATGCGAGAGCATATCGTCGGAAAACCCCCAGTACATCCTGCCCTGCACCGAGAGCTGTTTGTTTGGCAGCTGGCACCAGTACGGCCGCGAGAAGTCGATATGCGGCAGCTTGTCAAAGGCGTACAGCAAACCGCCCCCCGCCGCCGTATATGCGTCGCGGTCGATCTGCATATACATATCAAACACGCCGTCGCCCGCATTCACATTTTTTCTGATAGTGGACAGCAGCTGGAAAAGGTCTATTGTCTCCGACTTAAATGTCAAGTTGAAACGGTCTTCCAATTTTTTGTTGCGATTGTAGATCGTGTCGTTTAAAATGTCGGATATCTGTTCTTCGGGAAAAAGCTCCTGGTTTTCCCTGCCGTACTCGCCGATGACCACTTTGTACTCATATCCCCCGAAATTGAGTTCCGGCACCGCGTCGTAAAACACGCCGTTTTCGCCGCTTTCCCCGCCGTTTTCGCCGCCTTCCTGATTTTCGTTCGTGCTCTTTTCGCCGGATTTGTCCTTGGAGTCGGCGCAGGAGGCGAAAGCCAAAAAAACCGCGCACAATATCAAAATTACGCAAAGCAGATTTTTGATTTGTTTATTCATAAAAACTCACTCCTGTTTTATTTATTAAAAATTATCCGAATTGCCTCTCGAGGAGCGGTATCTCCTCGAATTTGCCCTCCTTGACCGAGAACGTCTTTATCTCGAAGGCGCCAAATTTTATTTCGGCGTCGATGGAAAACGCTTCATATGTCACATGCCCGGCTGCGGGGGCGTCTTTCGCGTTGAACAGGCGCGCGACGTAGCCGTCACCGTTTTCCGCGCGTTTGAACGCGTCCATGCGCAAATTCTCGACTTTTATGCCGCTTTCGATGATTTTGCCGCTTCCGTTGGGGAAAAACGACAAAACCACGGGGGCCTCGTTGAAGGCGAGCGAAGCGCGGTCGATTTTTTCTTTGACGGCTTTTTTGCAGCCGCCGCAGAACATGAACGAAAAGCGGCGTTCGCCCTGGTCCAACCTGGGTGAAAAACGGTCCGAGGGCACGAGCGGGCGGTTTCCCAGCGTGAGCGCGGCGTATGCCGACGTGCGCGCCAGGCTCTGGCGCATGAGATTGTCTTTCACGCTGACCCCGTATGTGCCTTTGTTGACTACGGCCAGAGCGCTCTCGGGGTCCTCGCCCATAAACCATCGCTGCGCGGGCTGTTCCTTTCCGTCGGTACGCAGCCCGTATTCGCCGTATGCGGTCTGCGCCGTGAATTTATCGAATGACGTGGGCATATGAAGCCTCACATGTTTGTCCTTGTCGTTTAGGTAAAGGATATAGTCCGCGTAGAAATCCGTTCCGGATTTTGGGAACATATACAATACCCTGGCAAACGAATGCCCGTATTTCATCAGCGCCTCTACGCATATCCTCAGATCTCCGTCTTCAATCACGCGCACGGGGGAAAGCGACTCCACCGGAGCCCCCGAAAATTCCGCCGATTCCTTTTCGTCCATTATCTCAAAGCAGCCCTCAAGGTTTTCTATATATGAGCCGTCGCTTTTCCACGGGTCGGCCGTATCCTTGTATACGGAAATTTTGCAAAACCCGCCGCCGGCGAGCTCCTTGCCGTTTACCCGGTATGAATCGATACAGCCTGTTTGGGCGTTGATGTCAAGGCTCATTTCACCGTTTGACAAGCGTATATACCCGTCTTTTATTTCGGTTGCGGGAATTGGTTTCTTTGGCAGAACCGTAAGCCGGCAGTCGAAGCGGTTCATGGCCGACGCTTCGAGCTCAGCGGCGAACACGACGCGTTTGCGCCAGTCAAGGGTGAGGTTGCCCGCTTCTTTTTCGACCTGCGCGGGTATTTTTACGCCGTTTTGGTACACTTCGACGTCTGTAAATTCGTTTTCGGTCCAGTTGAAATCGGCCATGGCGAATTCGCACTCGTAGACGCCCGATGTTTTAAAGGGATGGGGATTATATGCGAGTATCGGTATTTCGCCGCCTTCGGCCTGCTTTTGTCCCGAAGCGAGCAGAAAGAACGCTTTGGTTTTTACCCGGGACAACATCTCCAGCGCGCGGTGGAAACCGCGTATGCACGCTTCTTCAGCCGGCGGTATGCACGTTCCGGCGAGTATGTCGTGAAATTCGAGATACAGCAAATCGAGCCAAGCCTCGCTTAGAATTTCGGCAGGGTATTCCATCAGGCGGCAAATCGCGGCGTTCGACACGATTTTTTCGGTTGAAAGCAGTTCATTTTCGAGTTTGCGGTGCAGCTGCTTGATTGCCACCTGGGAAGTGTAACAGCCCACGAACACGGAATTGATATCCCGGTCGATAGTGGGGATTTCTTCGCCCGCTTTTTCTTTTTCCGCTATATATTCGCAAAAAAAGTCCTCGGGCGCCGAATGACAGACTGTTATATTCCCCGCATATTTGTCAATGAGCCCGGCGAGATCTTCAAGGTCTTTTTTCGAGGGTCCCCCGCCGTGGTCTCCCACGCCCCACAGCCTGTAACTGATTTCGTCCTGCTTATGATTTGCGATAAAAGCCTCGATTGTGCCGGCCGCTTTGCCGAGCGGGGAGCCGTAGCCGTCGTAGCTCCTGGAACCGTACACAAAGGAGCCGTCGAAACCTTTCCATTTGAACACGAAGGGCAAAGGCAGCTCATTGGGGTCGGGGCGGCAGAACACGTAGTATTTGTACCCGGCCTTGTTTAGTATCTGCGCGAGCCCCTGCGTATGGCCGAAAGGGTCGAAATTGTTGGCCGTGTAAGGGCGCACCCCGAACTTTTCCCAAAAATAGTTTATACCGTAGAGGGAGTGCCTCACAAAGGACTCGCCGGAGGGCAGGTTGCAGTCGGGCTGGACGATCCAGCCGCCCATGATGTTCCATTTTTTTGCCTTGACCAATTTTTTGATGCGCTCAAACAGCTCGGGCTCGTACTCCTCGACCCACATGTATAGCTTCGCTTCGTTGTGGTTGAAGATAAAACCATCGAACTGCTCGCATAAGTCCGCCGCGGTGCGAAACGTCGATATGGCGACCGCCGCGCCTTCCTCCCATTCCCACTGCCAGACGGGGTCGATGTGGGCGTTGCTCACGAGATGCAATTTTTTCATTGTTTTCCAGACCTCCTCTTTAATTTATTTAATTGATTTTTCAGACTCCGTTTTTAAGGTCGTTTGTTTTTTTTACCGCACTCATATCGGTGGAGGGCACATAACCGGCTATCGGCATGATTTTCTGGTGCAGGGCGTCGATTATCCATTCGGGCTGCGGGAAGAAATATTTTTCGAGCTCGAAGGCCGGGGTTATCCAGTTTTTCGAGCCGACCACCGCGGGCGGCGCGTCTAACCAGTCAAAACACAGCTCGGCTATATTCGCGGCGATTTCCTTCATGAACGAACCCCTCTCGCAGGCATCGCCTGCTATGATCACTTTGCCGGTCTTTTTTACGGACTCGGCAATCAGGCTGTAGTCAAGCGGCACAAGCGAGCGCGTGTCGATGATTTCGGCGGATATTTGGTATTTTTCCTGCAATATAGAAGCCGCTTCCATCGCCCTGTACAAAACCGCGCCGATTGTGACGATTGTCAAATCGGATCCAAGGCGCTTTATGTCCGGCGCTCCGATCTCAACCTCGTAATACTCGTCTGCGGGAGGCACCCCTCCTTCGCGGAACTGCTCGCCTATCTCGTATATCCTCTGGCTCTCGAAGAAAACGACGGGGTCGGAGCCGGAAAGCGCCGCGTTCATCAGTCCTTTGGCGTCATACGGAGTGGAAGGGAACACCACCTTGAGCCCCGGCATGTGGGCTGTGAGCGCGGTCCAGTCCTGCGAATGCTGCGCGCCGTACTTAGAGCCGACCGATACCCGGAGCACGACCGGCATTTTGAGTATTCCGGCGCTCATGGACTGCCATTTGGCGAGCTGGTTGAATATTTCGTCGCCGGCCCTGCCGATGAAATCGGCGTACATCAATTCCGCTATCACCCTTCCGCCGCACATCGCGTATCCCACCGCCGAGCCCACTATCGCAGCTTCCGAAATCGGGGAGTTGAAGAACCTGTGGTAGGGAATGGATTCGGTCAGCCCCCTGTAGACCGCGAACGCCCCGCCCCAGTCGCGGTTGTCCTCTCCGTAGGCGATAAGCGTGGGGTCTTTGTAAAATTTGTCGAGTATCGCCTCGAATATGCCGTCGCGCAGCCCGAATTGTTTTGTTTTGGGCACGGGCTTGCCGTCTTTATCCACGGCGGATCTCTCTTTTGACTGCAGCTGCTTCACCCTCGGGTTTTCTTCGGCCAATTTATCTTTCGCAATCAGCACCTCGGGTTCTCTGTCTTCGAATTTTGGAACTGTCAGATTTGAGAACATGATCCCCGAAATGGCATTCGGGTTTTTGCTCAAATCCATTCTGGGGGATACTTCGTCGTCGATTGCGAGCCTGCAGATTTTGGCCATCCTCGAGCTTATGACCGAATGGATATTTTCTATGTCGCCCATTTTGCAAATTTTGGCTTCTGTCAGTTTTTTGCTGAACGCCGCCAAAACGTCCTCGTTTTTCCAGGCCTCTATCTCTTCGGGGGACCTGTAAGTCGAAGAGTCCGAAGGCGAATGGCCCGTGACCCTGTAGGTCACCACGTCGAGCATGGCGGGACCGCCGCCTTCGAGCAGAATCTTTCTTTGGCGCGATACCGCGTCGATGACTGCCAGCGGGTTATATCCGTCCACCCGTTCGGAATGCATCTGCCCGGGGGAAATTCCCGCGCCGATGCGCGCCAGATGATCATATCCCATGGTTTCGCCTCTTGTCTGGCCGCCCATGCCGTACTGGTTGTTGAATATATTGAATAAGACAGGCAGGCCGCCGCCGAGCTCCGGGTCCCAGAGCTGCTTTATCTGATCCATATTCGCCATATTCAGCGCTTCCCAGACAGGCCCGCAGCCCAGCGCCCCGTCGCCGAAGTTCGCTATTATTATGCCCGGTTTTTTGTTTATCCTCTTGTACAGCGCCGCCCCGAGCGCCACCGGGGCCGCCCCACCCACTATCGCGTTGTTGGGATAGATGCCAAAGGGGGTGAAGAAGGCGTGCATCGAACCCCCGAGCCCCCTGTTGAAACCGGTGGTGCGGGCGAATATTTCCGCCAGCGCGCCGTACAGCAGAAAATCCTTTGCCAGATCTTTGGCGTCGCCCTTTATTTCCTCTTTGCCCTCGACCGCTTTTAATATGGCTCCGTCGAAAAAGCCGCGCATTATTTCATAGAGTTGGTCTTCGCCGAGCTTTTCGATTGCCGACAGCCCTTTGGCGAGTATTTCGCCGTGGCTTCTGTGCGAACCGAAAATGAAGTCGTCGATTTCAAGGCAGTACGCCTGTCCCACTGCGGAGGCCTCCTGTCCGAGCGAGAGGTGCGCGGGCCCGGGGTTGTTATACTCGATTGCCTTGTATGCGCCCTTTGTCTTGATCTCGTTTAACATGGTCTCAAATTCGCGTATTACCGCCATGTCGTGGTAAATCCGCAAAAAATCCTGTTTTGAGTAAATCTTTTTTTCTTCGGCTATCGTTTTGTCGTATTGATTTACGGCAATGTCCGTAAATTTTATCCAGCCCGGGCTTCTAAGCTCTTTCGGGTCTGAAAACTGTGATTTCGGCATACTGATTCTCCTTATCGTTAATATTTCATATGTTTTTTCACTTATTCGAGCAAACCGTCAAAGATGTCGTCTGTCTGTATTATCAGATCGGGGAATATGGACGGGGAAAATTTTGTGAATATTTCCATGTTTTCTCCGGTATCTTCGCGCTCTTCTTCAATCCGACTGATTTCATCTTCGGTATAGTGATAATAAATTTCCGGGATTCCGTATTTTTTGTTTTTTTGGATATATACTTCAATCGATTTGTTTCTGTAATCCACAATCCAGTACTCTTTGACGCCGATCAATTCATAAACCTGTTTTTTTATGGTTATGTCATATTTTTCGGTGCTCCGGGACAATATTTCCACAACCAAATCCGGCGCGCCCGTGACGCCTTTTATCGTGTCTATGGTTTTATCGCATATGACCATGACGTCGGGGGTGTATTTGTCTTTATCGCATTCTTCGGGCAGTTCTATATTTTTTTCTTTTTGAATAATATCGAGCCTGATATAATTGCTTTCATTATACACGCGGCATTCTTTGCAGTTTTTCCGCGTGAAGTAATCGCGGAAAATATAGTTTAAGCCGCTTGAAATTATTCCGTGATTGGGAGATGAGGGAGCCATATTTATTATTTTTCCGCCGATAACCTGATATTTGAAGCTTTTTAACGGCGACGCATTCATAGCATAAAACACCCTTCTCTGATCACTTCACTCACCGTCGGGTGCGGGAACACAATCTTTTGCACGTCGTCTGCGCGCATTTTCATGCCGATCATCATCGCCGCGCCGTAGATTATCTCCGAGGCGTAGGCGCCTATCATATGCAGCCCGATTATATTTTTTGCGGCGCCGTCGGTTATTATCTTGCAGATGCCGTCGCCCTTTTCGTTTTCGGCCAGATAGCGCCCGCTGTATTTGAGCGTAAATGAATAAACCGAAGCGGATAACCCCTTTTGCTTTGCGGTTTCGGCGGTTTCGCCCACACCCGCGGCCTCGGGGTTTGTGTATATGACTGCGGGAATGGTATTGTAATCGATTCTATCTTTGCGGCCGAGCATATTGTTCACGCAGACTTCGCCCTCGCGGTACGCCGTATGCGCGAGCATGGATTTGCCGTTTACATCGCCTGCGGCCCAAACGTTGGCAACGCTCGTTTTGCCGTATTCGTCGGTGATTACCGCGCCGCGCTCTGTCAAAACGCCTATATTTTCCAATCCGAGATTTTGAGTCGAGGGTCTTCGCCCTATTGAAACCAAAACCTTGCCGGCGGGCGCCTTGAATTTTTCGCCGTTTGATTCATATTCCACAAAATCCCCGCCGAAAGCCGTGACTTTCGCGCCGAGCTTGAAATCCACGCCTTTTTTTTGATAGTTCTTATGCAATATATCGGCGATTTCGCCGTCGATGGGCCCGCCTATCTTACTTAGCATCTCTATGACTGTGACTTTGGAGCCGGCCGAATGGAAAAAGGAAGCCATTTCAAGCCCCACCGCCCCGCCGCCCACCACGACGAAATTTTCGGGGATTTCCGAAAGATTCAAAACCTCGCGGTTGGTGAGGCAGAACCCGCTGTCAAGCCCTTCCCTGAGCCCGGCGATAGGGGGGACGAGCGCCTCGGAGCCGGAGCATATGAGAAGATGCCTCGCCGAACAAAGAGTTCCGCCCACATCCACGTCAAATCCGTTCGCGTCCCTGTTTTTTATCACGGCGGCCCCCTCGGCCAAATCGACTCCCGCTTTTTTGAGTTTCGCCGCGACCCCGGAGACGAGGTTTTTGACCACTTTGTTTTTTCTGTCTATGACATACGGCAAGTCGAGATTCGCCCCCGTAAAACTCACGCCGTACTCGGAGCCGGTTTTGGCGTAATCATATATTTTGGCGGAATACAAAAGGGTTTTTGTCGGGATACAGCCTTCATTGAGGCATACGCCCCCCAGCGCCCTTTTTTCGGCGAGCAAAGTTTTAAGCCCGCCGTGGGCGGCCCTCTCCGCCGCGTTATATCCGGCGGGTCCCCCGCCGATGACAATCAGATCGTACATAAAAATAATCACTCCTTAAATTATCTTGCCAGAAGCAAATCAAAATTTTCGAGATTGAAACACAATTCCTTTAAGAATTTCGCCGCAGGCGCGCCGTCGAGCGCCCTGTGGTCGAAGGTGAGCGACAGGCCCATGCAGTCGTAAAAAATATCGCGCCCGTCGGCCTGTTTTATCCTTCTGGTTATATTGTTCACTCCGAGAATACAGGTCTGCGGGGGGTTGATCACGGGAGTAAAGCTCTCCACGCCCAGGGCTCCGAGGTTTGTCACCGTGAATGTCCCGTTTTTTAATTTGTCCGGGTGGATGGAGCCGTTCTGCGCCTCGCTTATGATTTTCTTCGACTGCTTCGCGAGCTCGTTTAAGGACAGGCTGTCCGCCCCGAATATCGTGGGCACGAGCAGCCCGCGCTCGGTATCGACCGCCACGCCCAAATTGACCGCTTTGAAATATCTCATAACGCCGAGATCGCCGAGATAGTGGGCGTTCGCGTCTTTGTGGTTTTTCAGGGTTTTTGCCGCGGCATACAGGATTATATCGTTTAAAGTGATGTTCTCGAGCCCCAAAGACTGCGCGTTGTCCTTCAGGCTTTTCCGGAATGCCAGTATCACCGAGGCGTCGAAACTCGAATTGAGGGTGAGCTGGGCCATTTCTGAAAGCGAGGCATGCATCGCTTTCGCGATGAGCTTGCGTATATTGGGCAGTTTTACCTCCGTGTACAGACCGGCGTCCTCCGGGGCTGCTTTTTCGGGTGTTGCCGGCTTTTCTGCCGGCGCGGTTTCTTCTTCCGCCGAATACAATCTGTGCCCCTTTTTCACAAGCTCGGCGACGTCCCTTTCGATGATCCTGCCCTCGGGTCCCGTCGGGACGGCCTTGGACAAATCGGCCTTTGCCTGCTCGGCGTATTGTTTTGCGCGGGGCGATATTTTCATCTGCCCGTCCTCAGGCGGTTCTGCCGCAGTTTTGGGCTCCGGAGTTGGGAGCGGCGCCTCGGGCGTTTCGGCGGGGGCGGGTTTTGTCCCGGATTCGGTGGGCGTCAGGCTTGAAATGTCTTCCCCCGGCTCTCCTATGATCATGACCGTGTCAAGACAGGGCACGTCGTCGCCCTCATTTACAAACAGGGCGAGGATTGTGCCCGGCGTTTTTGCTTCCTCGTCAAACGAAGATTTGTCCGTTTCGTAGGAAAACAAAATATCGCCGGAATTGACGCTGTCTCCTTTCTTTTTGTTTATCGCGGTGACAAGGCAGCTCTCCACGCTCTGCCCCTGTCTCGGCATTATTACTGCCTGGGCCATATGAATCCCTCCAAAAAAATATAAATAACATCTTTAATATGATATATTACCACAAAATAATGTTTTAGTCAAGAATTTTCGTTATTATTTTTTGTTTTGCGACCGTGTTCCGCCATCAAAATTAACAAAAAGTTCACAAGTATATAAAAAATACATAATATGATAGAACCAAAGGGGGTGTTTTCAAATTTCAAATTCAAAGTTTTCGAAATTTTCTTCATTTACGCCGAAGAGAAAGATTGCCGTGGCGCTTTTCTTGCTGCTGCTTTTTTTTGCCGCTTGTTTTGCATTTGTCTCCATACTGGCCGGGGCGGGGGCGGGGAATATAGGGGCCTGGTTTCCTTTGGTTTATTTTTCGCTGCTTTTCGCGGCGGCATATAACAAAGATGCTTTGGGCAAACTGTTAAAAAAGGCGTACCGGCCCCTGACAGCCGTATTTTATACCGGAATGTTTTCGATAGCGGCGGCATTTGCGCTATTTGCCGTCTTTATTCTCAGCTTTCCGGCCGATATGCCAAAAAATCCGGATGTGGTCATAGTGCTCGGCTGCCAGGTGTACGGCGACAGGCCGGGCGACATGCTCAAATCGCGGCTTGACGCCGCCGCCGGGATTCTGGCCGGGTATCCCGATTTGATATGCGTTGTTTCGGGAGGACAGGGGCCAAACGAAACGGTCCCCGAAGCCGATACGATGGAAAAATATCTCATCGGCCAAAAAACGGATCCCGGCAGGATTTACAAGGAAAACGAATCGTCGTCCACTTTTTTAAATCTGATCCTTTCAAAGGCCAAAATGGAGGAAAACAATTTAAAATACGAAAATATCATAATAGTCACTAACGAATACCATATCCCCAGAGCCGTGATGCTCGCAAAACGGGTATATACAAATTCAAATATTTACGCCGTCAAGGCAAAATCTCCGCCAAGCCTGTTCGGCTCCGGGCTGATGCGCGAATTTTTCGCGTTTGTGAAAAGTTATATATTTGACAAGCCCGAGGGACTATCGACATAAATTTTTAAAATTTTTAAAATAGGTATTGACAAACGCGCGAAAATAGTGTATAATCATAAAAAATGATAAATATGAGTCAGTAAAAGCGATGATCGGGAAGAAGTAACGCGAGTTTGCTGTTTCTTTCAGAGAGCCGGCGGTTGGTGAAAGCCGGTAAGAAACATATCGGGTGAATACATCTTGGGAGCTGCGCTCTGAAAACGTTTGGACTGTGGCGGAACTTGCCGGATTCAATCAAGTAGGAAGCGACGGGGAATGCCCGTAACAGCATTGGAGCATGTTGTGTGCTCTTTTGAGCGTATGGCCGCAAGGTTATGCGAAACTGAGGTGGTACCGCGGTTATATTTGCGAAATCGTAAATTGATCGCCCTCGGATTGTAAAATCCGGGGGCGATTTTATATTTTTAATTTTATTAGGAGGATCAATCAAATGGCAGAAGTAAAATTTTTCGGCGGAGCGGATATGCCGCTCGAAATGCACAAGGTGAGGATCATACAAAAACTCAATTTGCTGCCGGTGGAAGAACGGCTCAAAGCTATAACCGAGGCGGGCAATAATACCTTCCTGCTGAAAAACAGGGATGTATTTCTCGACATGCTCACCGACAGCGGCACCAACGCAATGAGCGACAGGCAGCTTGCCGCCATGATGACGGCGGACGACAGTTATGCGGGAAGCGAAACATTTTACCGGTTGGAAGCGCAGATACAGAAATTTTTCGGCATGCAATACTTTTTGCCCGCGCATCAGGGCAGGGCCTGCGAAAGCATACTCTCCGAGGCATTGATCACAAAGCCGGGAATGGTCGTGCCGATGAATTACCATTTTACGACGGCGAAAGCGCATATTTCGAGATTCGGCGCGGAAATACTCGAAATAATCATCGACGAAGGCTTGGAGGCGACGAGCGACAACCCGTTTAAAGGGGATATAAACGCCGATAAACTGCGCGAGCTCGTCAAAACCAGAAGAGACGATATAGCCTTCGTCAGAATCGAGGCCGGCACAAACTTGGTCGGCGGCCAACCGGTGTCAATGGCGAATTACAAGGAAGTAAGCGCGATCTGCCGCGAAGCCGGTATTATCCTCGTGCTCGACGCGAGCCTTCTGGCAGACAATCTGTATTTTATCAAAACAAGGGAAAAAGAATACAAGGACACAAGCCTTGCCGCGATAACGCGTGAAATCGCGGATTTGACCGACATCATATATTTTTCCGCGCGCAAGCTCGGCTGCGCGAGAGGGGGCGGCATGTGTGTGAACCGTCTCGACTTGATGATGAAAATCCGCGAACTCGTTCCGCTTTACGAAGGTTTTCTGACCTACGGCGGTATGTCCGTGCGCGAAATGGAAGCTATGACTGTCGGACTTGAAGAAACGCTCGATATGGATATGATATCCCAGGCCCCGCAGTTTATAAAATACATGGCGGACGGGCTTATCAAACTCAATATTCCCGTTGTCACGCCTGCCGGCGGACTGGGATGCCACCTCAACGCGAAAGAATTTTTGAGCCATGTCCCTCAGAGCAAATATTCCGCGGGCGCGCTCGGCGCCGCCGTGTATATCGTCGGCGGCATACGCGGAATGGAACGCGGCACGCTTTCAGAACAG
>Ga0123356_10004503_pt1 | contig 14390 bp, 17 predicted proteins | sample TergutEmb28metaG_2_FD_92546 | JGI IMG/M metagenome (GOLD analysis project Ga0123356, IMG submission 92546) | Embiratermes neotenicus P3 segment gut microbial communities from Petit-Saut dam, French Guiana - Emb289 P3 | ecosystem: Host-associated > Arthropoda: Insects > Digestive system > Gut ...
CAAGGGGGGCTTCACGGGGGGGCACTCTTTTGGTTCGCGAGGACCGAAAATATGCGCCCCGGGGACGGAGGAGGCAAGTGCGGGGAGGCTTACTTGTAGGCTGCCTCAGCACTGCTTTGGGCTGTAGCTACTGCTTTGCAATCTACCCGAATCTGCAAACCAAACGAGAAAGGGGCGTCCGCGAGCGAAGGCCGGCTGCTTGTTCCAGGAGCGTATCCCGGTGAAGCCAGCACGCCCGGGTGCTCTCGAGCCCATGCCGCAATCCATATCAGGTGCCACTGCAGCGTGGTACGAGGGGATGGAGGCGCCCGGTACCCTTGCCTCTGGCGAGAGCGGCAGGGAGGGGCCGGCAGGATCGCCTGACACATGCGCGCGCTTGCTGGTGGCACCGCGGGAGCCCCCACATGCCCCGCGAGCGAGAGTAGGATGCTTGCGCTTGCGGTGGGCCTTCGAGGAGCGAGATGGAGCTGACTCTGCTGTGGGTGCTCGCGATAGCGCTGATCGTGGGCGGCGCGATCGGCAGCTTCCTGCCGGTCATTCCTGGTATCCCGCTGGTATTTGCAGGGATGCTGCTTGCCGCCTGGATCGATCATTTCACCCGCATCGGGTGGGTCACGCTCGCGGTGCTCGGAGCGCTCACACTGCTTGCGGTCGGGGTCGACTTTGCGGCCACCGTCCTGGGCGCGAAGAGAGCCGGGGCGAGCCGCCTCGCGCTGCTCGGGGCAGGGCTCGGTACGCTGATCGGCCTGTTCTTCAGCATTCCGGGGATAATCCTTGGGCCGTTCATCGGAGCCGCTGCGGGCGAGCTCCTGAGCCGCCGCTCGCTCGAGGCCGCGGCTCGCGTCGGGGTTGCGACCTGGATTGCTCTGCTGTTTGCCACCATTGCCCGGGCGGCCATCCTGTGCGTCATGCTCGGCCTGTTCCTGGTGCGCTACCTGCTCAGCAGCACGGGCGCGACGTGGTTTTGAGGTGAGGATTTGCGCGGGCGGCCGGGGGACAAATTGGGAGATCGCAGGTGCAGTCATGACTCGCTATGCGCTGTTCGAGACCGCCATCGGCTGGGTGGGTATCGCGTGGTCAGATCAGGGTCTGGTTGGGGTCCATCTACCAGAGCTTGACCCCGAGACGACACGGCGAGACATGCTGCGGCGCTTCGCCGCCGCCGTCGAGGCGCCGCTGCCGGTTGAGCTGGCAGCCACCATCGCGGGCATCCGGGCGCTGCTCGCAGGCGAGAAGGCTGATCTCTCGGCCGCGTCCCTGGACATGACGCAAGTGCCGGCCTTCCACGCTCGGGTTTACGAGATTGCGCGTCGCATACCTGCGGGGGAGACGTTGACCTACGGCGAGATCGCCTCCCAGCTCGGTGATCCGCAGCTCGCCCGTGATGTGGGCGCCGCGCTGGGCAAGAATCCGTGGCCGATCATCGTGCCCTGTCACCGGGTCACGGCGGCCGACGGCAAGCTCGGTGGATTCTCGGCGCGCGGCGGCGAGCACACCAAGCGCAGGCTGCTCGCCATCGAGGGCGCCCAGGTCGCCGCCCAGCGCCAGCTCTTCGACACTTGAGGCGGCTGCAGTCGTACACGACCAACATTGGCGGCAAGATGTACACGATCGGGTGGTGCGCCCATAGGGCGCAGCCGTCACGAAGGTCTCCTGTGTCCGTTCCGTGGCTGCCATAGACGGATGCCAAATGGCATTCTAAAATGGCACCCATGAGCACCATTGTTACCTTGGATAGCGCCGGGCGCCTTGTCTTGCCCAAGTCGCTGCGTGACCAGTACGGCCTACAGGCAGGCAGCGAGCTCGAGCTGAGCGATGATGGGACGGAAATCCGCCTGCGTCCCGTGCACGAGGACCGACCGCTCAAAGAGGTCAACGGGTTTCTGGTGTACACGGGACGCTCGACTGATGCGCACGATGGGCTGCGTCGCGACCGCGACGCTCGCTTGCGTCGTGTGTCAGGGCGTTGACTCTGGCGCCACACTCGGCGTTTTGCGACTCTTCGGTGCTGGTGGCAGCGCTGGACACCGGGCACCCGCACTTTCAACCTTGTATCGATCTTCTTGGATCGCTGCAGCAAGGGAAAGCGTACTGTGCGCTTCACTCCTATGCTGAAGCCTATGCGGTGCTATCCGGTAAGCCGGGCAGGCCACGGCTGCGACCTATCGACGTGGACGCGATGGTCGAGCGCCTCGACCGCGTCTTTACGCCTGTCGCGCTCACGCGGCGCGAGTTTCGGGATGTCATACGCACAAGCGCGACTGCGGGGGTATCTGGCGGCAGGCTGTACGACGCGCTCATCTTGGAATGCGCTATCAAGAGCGGGGCACAGGCCATCTACACGTTGAATGATCGCGATTTCCTGGCTCTTGCACCGCCCGATGTCAGGTCGAGAATCCGCCGTCCGTGAGCTTCCACGGCTGCAGCGCGCCAAGGCCGATTGTCAAGTCGATGGCGACAGCGGTGGCAGGCCAACAGTCAGGCCCTGCTACGCAAGCTCATGTGACCAGAAATATCAACATAGTACGACAGCGCCGCGTCGCCGTGACGGCCACTCAGCCGCGCTGCTGCAGCCGGCGTTGAACGCAACTCTCTCGGTTTGCCGCTGCGGTAGCCAAGAGCCGCCGCTCGACTAGGACGTGTTGAGTAGCGCGCGTCCAGGCGGGGCGAGCTTCGCAGCGCCGGAATCTGCTACCATGCTGCGCGCAAGCGGCCGTTGCGGCGCTCGCGCATGCGAGGAGGGGGCTTCATGAACACGATACTGCCTGCGGGCGTTCAGATTGCGCATCCGACGTCCTTGTTCATTGGCGGCGAGTGGGTGGCGCCACGGGCCGGCGGCACCATCGAAGTGATCTCGCCGCACACGGAGGCGGTGGCCGCAGTCGTTGCCGAGGCCGGCGAGGCCGACATGGATGCGGCTGTTGCGGCCGCGCGCCGGGCGTTCGATGCGGGCCCGTGGCCACAGATGACCCCGGTGGCACGCGCCACTGTGCTGCGCCGGATCACGGAGATCCTCAGACGCCGCCAGCCGGAGCTCGCGGCGGCCTTCACGGCCGAGATCGGCGCCCTCGCGACCTTCGCCCCTTATGCCGCCGCCACGGGCAGCGAGACCTTCGCCAAGTATGCGGACATCGGTGAGCGCTACGCCTGGCAGAGCCAGCATGCGAGCAAGGAGATACCCGGCAACATCGCCCACGTGGTGCGCGAGCCTGTGGGTGTGGTCGCAGCGATCGTGCCGTGGAACATGCCGCATGCCATCATGACGCAGAAGGTGGCGCCGGCTCTCATTGCCGGCTGCACCGTGGTGATGAAGCCTGCCCCGGAAACCCCGCTCGAGGCCTACATCATCGCGGAGGCAGCCGAGGCGGCGGGCCTGCCGCCCGGTGTGCTTAACCTCGTGCCCGCGCACCGCGAGGCGGCCGATTACCTCGTGCGCCGGCCCGGCGTGGACAAGATCAGCTTCACCGGCTCGACCGCCGCCGGACGGCGTATTGCCAGCGTGGCAGGCGAGCGTATCGCCCGGGTCACGCTGGAGCTCGGCGGCAAGTCCCCGGCAATCGTGCTGGATGATTTTCCGACCGAGAAGGCGGCGCAGATCCTCGGGCGTACGATCACGGTGCTCTCCGGTCAGGTGTGCGCGATGTTGAGCCGGGCCATCGTGCCGCAGGCACGGCACGATGAGATGGCCGAGGCCGTTGCGCAGGTGATGCGGGGAGTGAAGGTCGGCTCACCGCTCGAGCCCACCACCGAGATGGGGCCGATTGCCATGAAGCGCCAGCTCGAGCGCATCGAGCGCTATGTGGCGTCCGGTCTCGAGGAGGGCGCGCAGCTCGTGACTGGAGGGCGGCGCCCGCCGGCGCTCGAGCAGGGCTACTACTACGAGCCGACGCTGTTTGCTCATGTCGGCAACCACATGACCATCGCCCGCGAGGAGATATTCGGGCCCGTGCTCGCGCTGATCCCGGCGCGTGACCTGGACCACGCGATCGAGCTCGCAAATGACAGCACGTACGGTCTCAACTCCGCCGTGCTCTCGAACGACCCCGATGCCGTCTACGCAGTCGGCCGCAGGCTGCGCGCGGGCAATGTGGGACACAACGGCATGAAGGCGGACTTCAGCTTGCCGTTCGGAGGATTCAAGCAGTCGGGTGTGGGACGCGAGGGAGGCGTCGAGGGTCTTATGCCTTACATCGAGACCAAGACCCTGCTCATCGAGGGCGCCGCCTGAAGCGGCCCCGCAGCGCCGCGCGAGCAGAGCCCGCTGACGCCGGGAACTGCAGTGCGCGAGTCTAGCGACATCAACCCGGCCCGGACCTTGCACCGGCTGCTGAAGCTCAACAACCGGCTGCTGCAACCCTTCTCGGTCTATCTCGAGCACCAGCACAAGATCAGTGTCAACGAGTTTCGTCTGCTGATGATGATCGGCAGGATGCAGGTCACGGCCAGCCACGAGCTCGCCGAGCTCACCGGCGTGAACACCATGAGTGTCAGCCGTGCGGTGTCGGCGCTCCGTCGCCATGGTCGGGTCAATGTCACCCAGGACCCAAGCAACCGCCGGCGCAAGACCTTGACCTTGACTGCCGAGGGGACGCGTCTGTATCGCGCCATGTTGCCTGCGACTGACAAGGTGGCTCGCTACCTGTTCGAGGCGCTGCGCATCGATGAGATGATGGCGTTCGACCGCTACCTCAGGGTCCTCATCGCGGCGCTCGAGGCGCGTGATGAGCAGGGCCGCTCCGTCTTTCTCGAGCGCACGCGGCCGGATGGCATCGAGCCGCCGGGTAGCGGCTGAGAGTGCGTGCCGGCGCTTGACGTGGGCCAGATCGTAACGAATGATACGATCTGAGCAGCGGACGGAGGCCTGCGCCTGGGTGGCGTCGTTGGCTGTGGTCGAAGCGGCCGGCAACCGTGGCGCCGGTGTGTCGTGGGACAGCACAACCCTCTTGCATTAACAACCGCAGGCGGTGTGGGCCGCACACCTGGTGTCATAGCGTCCTAAAGGGGGGTAGTCCGTGCGGTTCACTGACAAGGTTGCGCTGGTCATCGGCGGCAACAGCGGCATCGGCCGCTCGATCGCCGCGGGCCTCGCTCGTGAGGGCGCGGTGGTGTTTCTGACCGGCCGCGACCCGCATACGCTCGAGGAAGTCGAAGCCGAGATCGGTCAACGCGCCACGGCTATTCGTGCGGACATCGCCGCCCCGGAGAGTCTTGGTCCGGTCGTGAGCGCGATCCGCGAGCGGCATGGACGGCTGGATGTGCTGATGGTGAACGCCGGAGCGGGCGGCTTCGCGCCGGTGCGCACGGTGAGCACGGAGCTCTGGGACTCGATCCACTCGGTCAACCTGCGCGGCGCCTTCTTTGCGACTCAGCGAGCCCTGCCCCTGATGGGCCGCGGGGGCTCGATCGTGATCACCGGCTCGATCGGCGCTGCGCTCGCGATTCCGGGCAACGTCGCCTACGCGGCATCGAAGGCTGGCCTGCGCGCGGTGGCGCGCATCCTGGCAGTGGAGCTCGTGGGCGAGGGCATCCGCGTCAACATGGTGAGCCCGGGTCCCACCGAGACGCCGATGATCAACCGCAACCCGGGCATGAGCCCGGAGGCCGTGAGCGTGCTGCGGCAGCAGATGATCTCTAACATACCGATGAGGCGCCTGGGCGAGGCCGAGGAAGTGGCGCGCGCCGCGCTCTTTCTCGCATCCGATGAGGCGAGCTTCATCACCGGCGTCGATCTTTACGTGGATGGCGGCTGTGTGGAGCTGTAAGACCCATGAGCGAAATCTTTTCAACGATGGATAACCCGCGGCTCGAGTTCGCGATGGAGATCAGGCTTAGCTTTCCGCGTGTGCAGATGATCTCCAACACGCCGATGGGCGGCAACCGCTCGGCGGTCTACGTCCAGGAAGGCACCTTCGAGGGCCCGCGGCTGCGCGGGCGGGCGGTGCCGGGGTCGGGCGGGGACTATGCGTATTTCCGCCCGGATGACGTGGCGGTGTTCGATGCACGCTACATGCTGGAGGAGGATGACGGCACCTTGATCCTCCTCAACAACCGGGGATTCCTCTGGGGCCGCAAGCCCGACACGATGCAGAAGCTGCGCGACTGGGCCTTCAAGGGCGGTGCGCCCGTGCCGCACGAGGAGTACTACCTGCGCGGCAATCCCACCTTCGAGACGAGCGTGGGCAAGCACGACTGGCTGACCAAGCACGTGTTTGTCGGCGTCGGCGAACGGCGTCCCGACGGCAATCGGCTGCGGTACTACGCCCTGGTTTGATTGCAGCCGATGACTACCTCGACCCGGCTGGCCGATGGACGGCGCGATGGCGCGAGTGCGCACGACCCGCCGGCCCCTGGCGAGCTGCGCCTGGGTCTTGCGCTGGGGGTGCTCTCGGCGCTCGGCCCGGTGTCGATCGACTTGTATCTACCCGCATTCCCGCGAATCGCGCATGAGCTCAGCAGCACGCCGAGCGAGGTGCAGCGGACCTTGTCCATGTTCTTCCTGGCGCTGGCATGCGCACAGATCCCGGTCGGCTCCACGGGGGATCGCTTCGGTCGCAAGGCACCGCTGTACGGAGGGCTGGCTCTGTTCGTGCTGGCCTCGCTGGCTGCGCCGCGGTCGGCTCGATCGGCGCGCTGATCGTCATGCGCTTCATACAGGGAGTGAGCGTGTGCGCGGGCACCGCGGTGTCGCGGGCCATCATCCGGGACTTGAAGACTGGACCTGAGGCCGCGCGCCTCATGGCCTCGACCTTCCTGGTGATCGGCATCTCCCCGATCCTGGCTCCCTTGCTCGGTACCGGCCTGATGACCGTGATCGGGTGGCGTGGGCTGTTCGTCGTGCTCGCAGCCCTCGGCCTGATCGGCCTTGTCATCACGCGATTCGCGCTTCCCGAGTCCTTGCCCGCCGAGCGCCGGGTGCCGCGCGGCACACCGCTGCTGCCGGCCTACCTCGCCCTGCTCGAGCGCGGCCGCTTCCTCGCTGCGGCGGCGGTTGCGGGCCTCGCGAGCACGGTCCCGTTCGCCTACCTGACAGCGGCTCCGTTCGTGTTCAGCGGTGTCTTTGGCCTCGGCAGCGCGACGTACAGCGTCCTGCTGGCCGCCAATGCGATCTGCGCCATCGGCATGATGCAGCTGTCCCCGGTCCTCATGCGCCGCTGGGGAGCCCGCCAGGTGCTGGTGCGCGCAAGCACTGCGGGCGTATCGCTGGTCGCAGCGGCCGCCCTGGTGGCGGCTCTCGGACCGGTGCACGTTGTTGTATTCCAGCTCTTCTCCATGTTGCTGTTCGCGGTGTCCGGGCTGCTGCTGGCTCCGGCTGCGGTCACCGCGCTCGATGCAAGCGGTAGCGCTGCCGGCTCGGCCGCGGGGATGCTGGGCACCTTGCAGCTCGTGATCACCGCGGCCTCGAGCGCCCTGATCTCGCTGTTCCCCGCCTTCTCGCTCACTCCGCTCCTTGCGGTGCTGGGCGGCGCCTTGTCGCTCGCCACGCTGCTCAGCATGGTCAGCGGGCCGGCGGCTGCAACAGCGCCGCGAGGCGGCGCAGCTTGAATCACTAACATTCACCATGATACCGTCCAGCTGCCAGCGCGGCGCGGAAGCTTCGAGGGGGTGAGCGATGGACCCGGCAGGCAAGGTGGCCGTGGTGAGCGGCGGAGCATCCGGTCTCGGGGAGGCGACGGCGGTCGCGTTGCTCGAGGCGGGCGTCACCGTGGTGGTGCTGGATCGAGCCGAGCCCGTGGCTCGCGCCGGCCAGCACTGGCAATCCTGTGATGTGACCGACGCCACCACCACGAGCGCTGCAGTCGAGTGGGTGGCTCGTAGCTTCGGTGACATTCACATCCTGATCAACTGCGCTGGCATCGGCGGGATCGGCAGCCTGGCGACGCCCGAGGGGCCGCAGGATCTGGAGGCCTTCCGGCGGATCATCGACGTCAACCTGATCGGCACCGTGAACCTCTCACGTCTGGTTGCTCACCGCATGATCGGCAACTCGCCGGTCGGTGCCGATGCGGAGCGCGGCGTGATCATCAACGCAGCCTCGATCGCCTCCTTCGAAGGCCAGCAAGGCATGGGCGCCTACACCGCCTCCAAGGCCGCGCTGGCGGCACTCACTCTGGTGTGGGCGCGTGACCTCTCAGCCCATCACATCCGGGTGATGTCGATCGCCGCGGGCTTCTTCGCCACACCGATGACGGCCGTGCTGCCCGAGCCGATTGTCAGCGAGCTGCTGCAGACGCTGGAGTACCCGAAGCGCGCCGGTGAGCCAGTGGAGTTCGCGCGGCTCGCGCTGTTCATCATCGCCAACTCGCTGCTGAATGCCGAGACCATCCGTCTGGATGGCGGCACGCGCCCGCCGCCGCGAACACGCTGGACGGCGGCGTAGGCTGCCAGGAGACACGCTGTGCAAGAGACCCTGCAATGACGGATGCGCCCTTGGCACCGGGGCTCACCCCGGCAGGCTGGCGCGCCGCGCGTCGCAGCTTCGAGGGGGTGGTCGGAGCCGACAACGCCTTCTTCGAGGAGGGCGACCAGCACGCCTACTCGGACAAGTTCGCTATCAACGATGCGAGCCACCGGCCGCTCGGTGCGCTGGCGGCAAGCACCACGGAGCAAGTGCAGGCGATAGTCCGGATCGCCGGACAACATCGGGTGCCGCTGTGGCCCATCAGCCGCGGCAAGAACCTGGGCTACGGTGGCCCGGCACCGGTGCTGTCTGGCTCGGTCGTGCTCGATCTGTCGCGTATGAAGCGCATCGAGGTGGATGTCGAGAATGCCACCGTGCTGGTCGAGCCGGGCGTGGGCTTCTACGACCTCTACGATCACCTGCGCGCTCACGACATCAAGCTGTGGCTGTCGGTGCCGGCGAACAGCTGGGGCTCGGTGGCCGGCAATGCGCTCGATCGCGGCGTCGGCTACACGCCCTACGGGGAGAACACGAGCAGGATCTGCGGGCTCGAGGTGGTGCTCGCCAATGGCGAAGTCATCCGCACGGGAATGGGAGCCATGTCGGGATCGCCCATGTGGCAGCTATACCGCTACGGCTACGGGCCCGCCTGGGATCAGCTGTTCGTGCAGTCCAACTTCGGCATCGTGACTCGGCTGGGCCTGTGGCTGATGCCGGAGCCAGAGTCGGTGCTCGGCATGGACGTCGAGCTTGATCGGGCGGACGACCTCGGCCCCCTCATCGACACGCTCGGGCCTCTACGGCGCGAGGGCGTGCTGCAGCAGAATCCGACGATCGGCAACTGGCTGCGCGCCGCCACCATCCTCACCACGCGCAATCAGTGGACCGACAAGCCCGGCGCGCTCGCGGAGGAGGTGATCGATGCGATCCGCAAGAAGTACGGCATGGGCTGGTGGGGCGTGGGCCTCAATGTCTATGGTCGCGAGGGCGTGACTCGCGCTTCCTACGCGATCCTCGAGCAGGCGATCAAGGCCCTGAAGCCCTTGAGCATCAAGCCGAACGCGTGGCACCGTGGCGAGCCGGTGCCGGCCTCGATACCCTTAGGCGTGCCCTCCACCTTCCCGCTGCAGTCGGCCGGCTGGTACGGTGGGCGCGGCGGGCATGTCGGCTTCTCGCCCGTCCTGCCCCAGTCCGGTCGGCTCGCCCTGGCTCAGTTTCATCGCACCTATGCCCGCTACCAGGAGTTTGGCATGGACTACCAGGGCAGCTTCGCCTTCGGTGAGCGTCACCTCATCAACGTCAACGCCCTGCTCCTCAACAAGGACAGTCCCGAGATGATGGGGCGAGTGGACAGGCTGCTGCGCACGCTCATCGCCGATGCGCGAGAGCATGGCTACGGGGAATATCGCACACACCTTGATTACATGGACGCGGTGGCTGACACCTATGATTTCAACGGGCATGCCCTGCGCCGCCTCAACGAGCAGGTCAAGGACGCGCTCGACCCGCAGGGCGTCATCGCCCCCGGCAAGAGCGGGATCTGGCCCGCTCACCGCCGCACCGCTCGCCGCGGCGCGGATGGCAAGGAGCCGCGGTCTTGAGGGCTCGCGCGCTCCTGGGCTGGCTGGTATCGCCGCTCCTTGCCGCAGGCGCCCTGGCCGATTCGGCTGCGCCGGCAGTGCTCGATGGCAAGGCGCTCTATCACGAGAAATGTCTCATGTGCCACGGTCCGGCAGGCATGGGCACAGGGTTGCTGCAGCGGCGCGTGCAGCCGGCCGAGCTCGCGAAGCGGACCAACCTCACCCGGGAGCAGGTGATTGCGGTGGCGCGCGCCGGCCTTGGCAACATGCCTGCCATGTCGCGCGGGGAGGTGAGCGACCCGCAGCTCGCTGCGATCGCCGACTACCTCGTCACCGCACCGGAGGCGAACCGGTGAGCGCACCCTGGATGATCGAGCGGCGTGATTTTCTCAGACTCTTGGGCGCGGTGCCGGGTGCAGCACTCCTGGGGTGGGCAGCGGCCCGGGCGGCCGCGACCCACTCCCCGATGGTGTTCGTGTACGAGCCGAGTCTGCCTGGGTTCGTGTGGCATCGGGTGGCGATGCGGCATCGCCTCGCAGAGTTTCGCCCGCTCGAGGGCGATCGCGTGCGCTTTGCTCGCGCATTGCTCGCGAGCGCGCCGCAGTCGATCGGCGGCCTGACGCGCCACGTGGATCTGCTGCTTCTGGCAGGAACCGCGGAGGAAGAGGGGTTCAGGATGCGCGAGCAGGCGCTGATGGAGGGCGTGCGCGGGACGCAGCCGGCGCTCGTCTGCTGGATCATGCAGCGCCGCGGCGCGCAACACCCGAACGACGCGCTCTAGCGCTTGATCACCAGCGAAGGAGGCCGCTTGCGCGGCACCCGCTGGCCGCGGCCGGGAAAGTTCTTCAGGACCTCCCCGTCCCACAGGCGCACCGTGCGTCGGTGAAAGCGCCAGGCACCGTCAGTGCACTTCACGGCCTGATCGTCATACCACCCGGTGAAGCGCAGCAGGTAGGGCGGCTCGCCCTTGCACTCGGTGACGAACGCGAAGGCACGCATATGCACCGATCCGTCTGCCTGGGGCCGGAACTGGATCTGTGTCACGTGATGCTGGCGGCCGGGAAAGCCCGGCGCATTGAAGTAGTGCTTCGCCAGGGCGCGGATGCCCTCATGCCCTTCCCAGACATCGGGGTCCTCGAATACCTCCTCCACCATGCGGGCATCGCTCGTGAAGCACGCAAGCAGGCCTTCCACATCGCCGGTATCGAGCGCCCAGCCATATGCGGCGATCAGATCTTGAAGCGCCAGACGGTCTTCGATGGTGAGCGCGGGCATGAGCGGCAGTCCCCCTTGCAGGTGCCTTCGGCTGGCATCGGTGAAGCCTCGATCGTAACATCCGTTACTCTCATCGGCTATCATGCATGCACGAGCGCACGAAGCCCGGCAGGCTGCGTCACGGGCTACACGCGAGCCAGGGGGAGGTAAGTGGAGGAGTTCGACTACGTGGTCGTCGGCGCAGGGTCGGCTGGCTGCGTGGTGGCGGGTCGTCTTGCCGAGGAGCCGGGCACCTCCGTTGTCCTGCTGGAAGCGGGCGGACGGGATAGTCATCCGACCTTGAAGATGCCGGTTGCCTTTCTCAAGGCTGTTGTCAACCCGCGCTTCAACTGGGGTTATGTCACCGAGCCTGAGCCGCAGCTCCGCGGCCGCCAACTGGGGTTGCCGCGTGGGCGGGTCCTGGGAGGCTCATCCTCCATCAACGGGATGTTCTACATGCGCGGCCATCCCCTGGACTACGAGGACTGGAAGCGCCTGGGAGCCACCGGATGGGGCTACGCGGAGGTGCTGCCCTACTTCAGGCGTATGGAGCGCAGCTGGCGTGGGGAGAGCGCTTACCACGGCGGCGCGGGTCCCGTGGAGGTCAATCCGATCAACTCACCCCATCTGCTGCACGAGCCCCTCATGGGCTCCGCCGTGGCGGCGGGCTTCAACAACAGCGCCGACCTGGCAGCCGAGGTCAGCGAGGGATTTGCCCGCGGCGAGGCAACGATCGACAAGCGCGGCCGGCGCGTGAGCTCTGCGACGGCCTACCTGCGCCCTGCAGGCAGCCGTCGCAATCTCACCGTGCTCACCGGCGTCCTGGTGCACCGCATCCGGCTCGAGAACCGTGTTGCACGCGGCGTCGAATATGAGGTCGCAGGCGAGCGGCGCACGGTACGTGCGCGGCGCGAGGTGATCCTGTCCGCCGGTACATACAACTCGCCGCACCTGCTGATGCTCTCAGGTGTCGGACCCGGGGAGCAGCTGAGAGAACAGGGGATTCCAGTCGTAGCGGAGCTTCCAGGAGTCGGCCGCAACCTGTCCGAGCACCCCACCGTCTCGATGGAGTTCGATGCCCTCCGTCCTGTCACCTTCCTCAACCAGCTGCGCTTCGATCGGGTGATCGTGTCAGCGCTGCGCTGGGCGCTGCTCGGGTCGGGACCGCTCGCCACCCAGCTGAACAGCTGCAACGTGGTGATTCGCACGCGGCCGGGCCTGGATCGCCCCGACGTCCAGTTCATGGCGAATCCGCTGCGCTTCGATGCGAAGATCTGGTTTCCACTGGTGACCGAGCGCCAGAGCCACGTCTTCTGGGCGGGGGTCGTAGGCTTGCATCCCAGGAGCCGCGGCTGCGTCAGGCTGAAGTCGCCTGATCCGCACGTGCTTGCGGGAGTGACGCTCAACCTGCTGTCCGATCCGGCCGACCTCGAGACCCTGCGAGCCGGTATGCGCGCTGCACGGCACATCTACCGGACTGCGCCGCAAGCCAGGCTCACGGGCCCGGAGCGCCTGCCGGGCGAGGCCCTGCAGAGCGATGATGAGCTGGATGCCTTCATCCGCGAGACGGTCTACGTCGCCATGCATCCGGTCGGCACCTGTGCCATGGGCTCAGGGCGCGAAGCGGTCGTCGACCCGCAGCTGCGGGTGATCGGCGTGGAGCGCTTGCGAGTCGTCGATGCCTCCGTGATGCCGACCGTGCCGGGTGGCAACACCCACGCCACAACGGTGATGATTGCGGAGAAGGCGGTCGATATCATCCGGGGTGTGCCGCCGGCACGTTCCGCCGTGTAGCTCGAGGGGACAAGAAATGATCATTGTGACAGGCGCATCGGGCGCCTTTGGTCGTGCGGCAGCTGCGCGTCTCATGCAGCGGCTACCTCCGACGGAGCTCCTTCTGACCACCCGCACACCGGAGAAGTTCGCTGACCTTGCGGCGCTCGGTGCCCAGGTCCGTCGAGCGGACTTCGATGACCCCACGAGCCTCGACAAGGCCTTCGCGGGCGGCACTAAGATGCTATTGATCAGCACCGCGCGCGTCGGGACTCGTGTGGCGCAGCACGCGAATGCCATCGCCGCCGCGGTGAGATCCGGCGTGCGCCACATCGCCTACACGTCGGTGCTCGGCGCGGCTGAGCCGGGCAATCCCGCGCTCGTGAAGCTGGATCACCGCGCCACCGAGGAGATCCTCGAGCGCTCCGGTGCGAGCTGGACTTTCCTGCGCGACAGCCAGTACGCCGAGGCGATCGCCGGAGCGATGGTTCCGGGTGCACTGGCCGCGGGGCGCATTCCGGACAATGCCCATGACGGCAAGGTCGCCTTCGTCTCGCGAGATGACTGTGTGGCCTGCGCGACCGAGGTGCTCCTTGCCTCAGGCCACGAGAACCGGGCTTATGACATCACCGGTCCCGAGCTGATGACGATTGCCGATGCGCTGGCGGAGGCCAGCCGGATCGCCGGCAAGCCCATCGTCGTCGAGCGGGTCGATGATGAGGGGATGCTCGCGCACTTCGATTCGCTCGGGATCGCGCGCCATGCCTCTGACGTGGTGCCTGCAGGTCCGATCCCTTGGTCGAGCGATGACATGGTCACCTTCGGGCGCTCGATCCGTGAGGGCTACTTCGACAGGCTCACCCCGCACGTCAAGCAGATCACGGGGCAGTCGCCTCGGCCGCTGCGGGATGTGTTGCTGGCGCACCGGCATCTCTGGCCGGTGTGAAGCTCGGTCAGAAGCTGAACGCAAGGGTGGCGGGTCCCGTCGGACTCTCCAGGGTATCTGAAGGCCAAGCGCACGGTGCGCCAGGAGCACGAAGCACCGCCCGGCGTCAAGTTGATCAAGTCAATGCCATTGGCAAGCAATATTGACTCGGCGCCGCTTCTGGCAAAGACGGGTCACACGATTGGTTTCAGAACCATCCGGCCGTATGTGACGAACGCCATGAGGAGGCCCAGCACGCCGCTCAAGATTGTGGGCGCGATCTCGCGGTACTTGACGTGCACACTGACGAATATGAGGCTCTCGGCCGCCAAGACCGCGGCCGCCAGGATCGTCAGCGACGGCTGCCAACGGAACGCGGCGGGGGCGATGAGCCCGACCGTGCACACAAGCTCCAGGAGCCCCAAGGTCATCCAGGCTTGCCGCGGCAACGCGCCAAATG
>Ga0123356_10004504_pt1 | contig 14386 bp, 14 predicted proteins | sample TergutEmb28metaG_2_FD_92546 | JGI IMG/M metagenome (GOLD analysis project Ga0123356, IMG submission 92546) | Embiratermes neotenicus P3 segment gut microbial communities from Petit-Saut dam, French Guiana - Emb289 P3 | ecosystem: Host-associated > Arthropoda: Insects > Digestive system > Gut ...
ATCTTCAATATCATTAAAATCAACTGAATATTCACGAAGTTCATATACTCCGCTTTCAGATATGCTTGTATCTATCGTACCCGTGACAGGATTGTACTTACTCAGCTGAGGTTCCCCGTCTGCATTAAACATTACAAGTGTATCCTTCTCCGCTTCAGTCGCAGGAAGTGATACAACAGCATTCATCCCCTCGCTCATCACTACTTCGATCGTATCTGTTATACGTTCACGACCTAAACCGATCGGTACATCGGAGTCATTCGACGTGAAATATGCAATCATGTTTATACCGATAAACAACACACAAAATGTCGGCACGACCCATGCACGCAGTTTATGACCGCACAGCCACAGTACACCCCATAAAATCAAAACAACCAAAATCGCATAAATCGACCAAATATCCTGCAGTCTGAAATTGCGTCCCGACCGCTCCAAACCCGACGATCCGGACGACCCGTCGAAACTTAAATTCCTCACTTCAATCGCATCACCGACATTGATACTGCTGTTCGGAAGCTTCACGGAAGCAAACTCCGACTCGATCACCACATTGTCAAACCCGATATCCGATACATCATCGGGAAATGTCACCCTAAACACTTCATTATCATCAGTTCTGACCGAAACATCCGTTCGCATATCACGCAGCAAATTTATATCTTCATCATCCAATACAGATTGAGTATTATTCATGATCTCATTGGCATTTTCTGTGAGATTTTCAAGCACATCGGCACCGAGTTCACCATCTCTCGGCAAACCTTCACCGCTTCCGCGACAAATCGCATTTTCCAAAAACAACGCCGTCTCATCCAACGCATCCCCCGACTCACGCTGCTCCGGCGTCATAGATGTCAAAACATCTTCAATCACCCTGTCCGCCGATTCCGAATCGGTTATCCCTCTTAAATCATCCGGATCCGCTACGCTGTTGCCGCGCCCCTGATGTGGACGTTCTGTTTCATACCGGCCTGCTTGGTTCGGCGGGATGAACATATCTCCCGATAATGTAACAAGTGAATCGGTAAATAAAACATCATCATAAACGTTGAAATTTGTTCTTATATAAACATGTATTTCGCCGTATACATATATAACAGTACCTGACAGTTCCGTACCTCTGATGTCATACATGACATCACCATCAAAATCATCCGCTATTCGTTCTGCCCGTTGATCAAACAATCGATCGAGTTCATCAATGGTGACCCCTCCGTCCGGCATCCCGGAAATAACTCCTGATAAATACATATCAAGCACACTTCTTGACAAACCCAAAGGAACAAATCCTTCATCCCATTCAGTTAAAGGATCATAATCATATATTTCATCATAATCGTTAAAACCAAAAACATGATGCCCGAAAACAAATCTCGGCCCGCTCCACCAGTAGCTTCCTGTATAGTTTCCCACTAATAGTTCTAACTCTTCAGATGTTTTGCCGATCCAATGAAAAGGTAATTCAATTATCGATAAATTTACTTGTTCACCGGTAACAACATCATTATTTGATGTATCATTGATCAACTGTGCATAAGGCGGATAAATCCAAGAATTTAACAAATTATCGATTTGAGCGGTTGTCGGGATTGTATCTGCTCTGACCCCGCCGGCATAACTGTGTATATAAATCATTTCCCTCGACATCGGAACTTCAGACCACATAACACGATAATCGGAGTAACTTTCATAAAAATAAATTTGTTGTCCGTTAGTGTTAAACGGAACCGGACTGCCAAATAAAATTACTTCTTCTTCGTAATATGCCCCAACCCCGCTTTCTTCTGACGACAATGCTGCAATCACATTATAAATCAAGCGGTTATTTACAATAACCGTTTCAACGGCATTAATACCCCAACCTGTTAAATCCCAAGGATAATCATCAGTTACTCCGGCAAAACCGGTAAACCATTTATATTCACCGGTTGATGCGTTATAAAATAATTCCGGATACAGATGATTGACATAATGAAAATCATTTTCCATGCCATGAATGAAATAGTACGCTGTATCGCCGTCCATAAAAACGATGATACTTCCGCCGTAAATATCTCTCACTCCATAAGTGGCTTGTATATGCAGTTCAGGTATCCCGTCATGATCAAGATCATAAAGAAATATACTGATAGCGTCGCCGAACATTTCTCTTTGATCCCACGGTCCGAAAATATTGTCAAAAAAGTCCGGCAAATTCTCCAAAATCCTGCGATACTCAGTTCTCCATGCTTCATTTCCGACGTTCACGACAGGTGAAGCGCCAACCCATGAAACACACGACATATAAACCATCACGACGATCAAAACAACAGCCGTAACAATATTACTGAACTTCTTTTTCATCCTGTCCTCTTGTTTCTTGCAAATGAACTGTTTACGGTTAGCGAATCGTTAAATATAAATAAACCGCAAAAACCATCAAAGATCGTTCAACATGTCTGTAAATGCTTTTTCATCATCATTAACAAAACCTGTAAATAAAGTCTCTCTTATTTGGTCATGATTGAAAAGATACGTAAAATCGTCATTCAAATTCCCTTCAGGATACAAGCACGCAACATAATCGTATTCATTGCCCGATTCAGAGTGAATTTGCTTTCTTCCGTAAATCATGATTGATTTTTCTCCGTCTTTCAATATAACGACAGATCCGATCGGTAAGTATTCTTTCATAATGTTCCCTTTCTGATTATAAATTTATCAACATATTATCGTCGTCGGAACAAACCGCCGACAGCTCTCCCTACACCTTTTACTGCACCTCCGACAGCTTTTGCACCGTTTGATACAAATTCAACTTTTTTAGATATATTCTCTTTTACGTTAAATGTATTGTCAAGCCATTTCATTCCGGCATCAATAGCAACCGAAGAAGCTATATATCCGACCGCACCGCCGACAACAGCTCCAACGACAGTTCCCGGACCCGGAAATACACTTCCTATAGCTGCTCCGACAGCTGCACCTTTTGCTGCAGCCACACCGCAAACTGCTTTTTTCGCTGCTATTTTTGTTCCTTCATATGCAAGCTCTGCAACAGTATCACCAATAATTTTGCTTGTTGAATTTCCCGCAGCTCTGCTTTTATTAAAGGCACCCAGTACATTGAATCCTGCAACAGCAAATCCGACAGCATCTCCGTATTTACCGATTTTTCCTCCTAATTCCCAAGCAGAATAAAAATCTCTCATACTGCCGACTCTTTCGGCAAGAGTCATTATACCTTGCAAACCGCCTGACATTGCACCGCCGATCCAAGTTTCACCCATATCAAGGTCTTTGAATAATCTGCCCCACCCGCTCGGTTTTGCAGGTCCCCTGACAGCACCGCCGATCCCGGCACCCAAAACACTTGCGGCAATGCCTTTCAATCTGCGCAAATCATCGGCAGCTATCGTTCCGTAAACACGATTTTCCGCACCGTAATAATTCTGAATGGCAGATTGTATCGTTGAACTGCAAGCTGAAGCATTGCTCGATAAAACCGACAATCTTCTTGCCGAGTTCGCCATTTGTCCTCTTAGTGAAGCAAAATTACTGTTATAGTTCATTAATACATTTGATGCATTATTGATCCGAGATTCATATGACGCCAGGTCTCTGCTGAGCATCCTGAATGAATCAGCCTGATTTTGAAAATTTCTGTAAATAATATTATACGCCGCCATCAAAATCACCCTTTACACAAGATTTAATTTCTGATACCAGTATAATCATAAACATACTGAAAAAACCAAACCCTGACGAATAACACTTTTTAAGGAACAAACTGCATAACACCCTACCATACCTTATTAAAAACACGGTATAACACGATCGCCGCATCACCGCGGGTTATCGTGCTTTGCGGTGCAAACATACCGTCAATACGGTATATCAATATGTTCGCCTGTGTTGCAAGAGCAATACCATCCTCCGACCAACGCTCGATCTCTTCTCTGTCCAAATAGCGCTGTATCTCCGCTTCAATATCCGGCGGCACGATATATCCCATCTGTTCGATCAACATATTCGCCGTAATCACGACCATCAGATCTTTCGGGATACGATTATCTCCTCTGAACGTATTATCTTCAAATCCGCTCATCAGATTTTCCTGCTCCGCTGTAGCAACAGCATGATAATACCAATCACTTCTCGTTACATCGATAAAACCGGTCACTGCATCATAATCAAGCATATCAAACACTCGGATCGCAGCCGATATGAACTCCGCTCTTGTTATCAAATCATCAGGATTGAATGCACCTTCCGCATTACCCGTCATTATATTACGCGAAGCAAGCTGTGTTATCGCCTCTTTCATCATTGCATCTTTATCTTCAATATCATTAAAATCAACGGAATATTCACGAAGTTCATATACTCCGCTCGCGGATATGCTTGTATCTATCGTACCTGTGACAGGATTGTACTTACTCAGCTGAGGTTCCCCGTCTGCATTAAACATCACAAGTGTATCCTTTTCAGCTTCAGTCGCAGGAAGGGATATAACTGCATCCATTCCGTCACTCATTACTACTTCGATCAAATCCGTTGTACGTTCACGATTCAAACCTATCGGCACACCGGAGTCGCCCGATGCAAAAAGTATAATCAAATTAACACCGACAGCAATCAGGCAAAATGTCGGTACGACCCATGCACGAAATTTATGATTATTAAGCCATAAAATTCCCCATAAAATAAATATGATAAGAACTATATAAATCGACCAAAAATCCTGCAATTTGAAACCGCGTCCCGACCGTTCCGAACCCGACGATCCCGATGACCCGCCAAAATTTAAATTCCTCACTTCGATCGCATCACCGACATTGATACTGCTGTTGGGAAGCTTCACGGAAACAAAATCCGATTCGATAACCACATTGTCAAACCCGACATCCGACACATCGTCCGGAAAAGTAGCCTGAAACGCTTCACGATCATCAGTCCTGATTGAAACATCCGTTCGTATATCACGAAGTAATCTGATTTCTTCGATCGTCATTAAATTCCGTGTATTATCCATGATTTCATTTGCATTCCCTGTAAGATTACCCAATACATCAGCACTGAGTTCACCGTCTCTCGGCATACCTTCACCGCTTCCGCGACTCACTGCATTTTCCAAAAACAACGCTGTTTCATCCAAAGCATCCCCCGATTCACGTTGCTCCGGTGTCATCGATGTTAAAATATCTTCAATCACTTTGTCGGCAGACTCCGGATCATTGATTTCTCTCAAATCATCGGGACCCGCAACACTTCCGCCGTGCCCCGGACCCGGACGCTCCGTTTCATACTGTCCCGGTCTTCCGGGATGAGTAAACCGATCAGCTTCCAAAATGACCTTAACATATGCCTCACCTGGGACTGACCCGTTATCGACCGGATCATAACGAATAAAAATCCTTGTTCCTCCGTATTCGTAAACCAATTCATATGATGCATATTCTTCCCCGGTATCGGTAACAACAGATTGTTGCATAAATAAATCATTAAGATCGGAAACACTGACGGAATTGCCTATACCGTTTATTATATCGCTCAAATAGCATTCAAAAATATATGCAATTCTCGGTACAGCATCATCATCCGGTATATCAACGGTCATGGCAAGAATTTGATCGGTTTGATCCGGTCGCTCGATCCAACTGTCAAAACCGTACTGACTTATATATCCTTCATATTCGGTTTTTGATATCCTTACACCGTTACGCTCCCACCATGTATAACTTTCCCAATCTGACCAATCATCAGGATCCGGCATTCCCCATATATCGGTATATGTTGTCAAAGTAACTGCATTCGGAACAATTTCACCGTTTTCAAACAAATGGATCATTATTTCAAAATAACCTTCATCACCGAAGGATTCATACAGATAATTACTGCCGGAAAAATCGACATGAGAATAAGGCCAATCAAGGATATTTCTTTTATTGTAAATTTGCAAACTGCTGTCGTTCATATAGAAAAAACGAAAATCTTCCGTCGGCATATGTTCACTTCGTGCTTTAACAGCTAATACAGCAGGTTCGTCCAATCCCGTTACATCTGAAATATATGCAGCTCTCCATCCTCCCGAATCAGAAAAATATTCTCTCAAAGCAATTGCATAAGGATGCGCATCCCCTGCATCTGCAGATTCTTCACCGCTGAATTTAAACCAATAACTGCGGTTACTTATATTATATAAATAATAAGTTCCGTCACCCCGTTGCCAATCATCAACATGCGACCCCGCCAACACAGTCATTTCATCGTGCGATTTCCCGAGCCGGTCAAACGGTTCATTATTAACTTCATATCGATTATGTATTCCTGTGTCGGTTGCCGATTCTGCGATTTTCATTTCCAAATAAACAAGAAGATTGTCAACGGAATCAAACGGATCATTAAAAATATTTATATCCCGCACATCGATAAAAATATTTATATCCCGCACATCGATTATTCCCAAATCGACATCCGCAACTCTGTTAAATTCCTGTTCACTCACATTACGCCCGTCTATGTACCATTCATACTCATCTCTCAACCAATTCCCTGCGTTATCTTCTATTTCATGAATAATATAACCGCGATTCAATACCTGTATCCATTGATTATTTACGAAAGTATAATAATAAGCATCATTTCCGAATGAATCTCCGAAATTATGTATCAAAAATGATGACCCGTCATGCGATAATGCAATATCCAACATCAAATGATTCAGATATAATTCATATCTCCCGAGTTCTTCAATAAAACCTCGGGAATATCCGTAAACAACACAGTCAGCACTGTAAGGAGCAACATCACTTCCGTAAATAAGTAAAAGTTCAGGCACCCCGTTATTATCAAAATCGATCAACTCCGCATAAATAACGCCCCTGAAATTTTCTCCCCCGTGAATATTATCAACTCTGTGCCCCGGCCCGTGCTCCGCAACAGCACCTGATAAAAACTCATAATAAGCACGATAAACCCCGTCATCCCCCGGAGCACTCATAACAACAACCCGGACCAACGATAAAACCACCGCCAATCCGAGTAATGTCACCAAAATTTTCCTCAATAAAACCCTGTTCATTTCAACCCTCATGAAAACAACATATTTCTCACAATTAATTATAACTGATCTTCAATTTCCTCAAATCCGCACGTAACGGCTTGCAATATTTCACCGCCCGGACCGTTTGCTCTGAGGACTGCTATATTTCCGTATTCCGTCAGTTCCGTGTAAAACACCCGATCTTCATCATTTATTATCAGAAATGCCCAATTGAATGTGTCACCCTCTTCATATTGAATTTCTTTTATTTTACCGACACCGGCATCGATCAGATTGTTGATCGAATTTTCAAAAGCATCCGAATCATCTTCATGAAATTCGACATAATCGGACAATAATTGTTTATTATGATCAAATAAGCTCAAACCGTCGTTATTATACATATCCATCCTCCTTGTCAATATCTCTGATTCTATCTTCCGCCCGAAAACCATCTGGCATCAGCACAGTGCAAATCGTAAAAATATTCTCTTGACCAACGATCTCTCCATAATTGTGCTCTTTCCGGGCTTACCTGATGGTTCGGATTATAATAACCTCTTGCAATGCCGGACGCTTCCGCTTGATATGCATGACGGACTTCGTGCATCACAACACCGAGAGCATCAGGGGAATTGAACCACCCGTGATCCATGTTGATTTGTATCGAATGTGAACCCGGACTGTATTGCCCGGCATAACCTTTCGGACCTACTCTTGTAAATTCGATTTGAGGATTCGCATTCGTTCCTTTTACAGCTTGCAATTCCGCCAGCATATTATTCAATACTGCTTGTTTTTGCTCAACAGTCCTTGCCGCTCTCCACTGCGGCAGATACTTTTGCTCTATCGCCCGAGCTTCTCTCTGCATCCTCATATCCGCTTCACGTTCAGCATCCGTAAAAGTACCCGGAGGCGGTTTTTGTTGCGGTGCGGGCTTTTTGGGCGGAGGCTTAGGAGGCGGTTTCGGAGGCTTCGGCTCGATTATATTTATCGGAAGAGGCACCGGAATAAATATCGGACGCGGTTTTCCGCAACCGTCACCCGGATCGGTGATCGAATAGTCCTTCCCTCTGCCGAACAATTTTCGGAACCAATTAATAACAACGGATATCCATGTTACTTTTTTCTCTGCTTCGTGATATTCTCTCCAAATTGCATCCAAACATTTTTCGCTGTCTCGGAGCGCATCACATATGTTATCAAGTGCCTGAGCACGAGCTTCAACATTTACCTGAAAACTTTTGATTTCAGTGATTTTACCCAACCGGTCCTTAACGGTATGTAACCGAGTCGAAAAACCTCTCATCGCTTTTTCGGCACTTTTGAACCTGTTCACACCGTTCATCATCAAACCGTAATCAATATTATATTTCAAAGCTTCCGACTCCTTTCATACATATTTTAAACCGCTCAACCGCGCGATTGTTCATATTTCATTACTGCCGCTTGCAACCAATCCGGCATCACTGTCCGTTCAAATAAAACCGCTCCGGAACTATTTCGTATTTTCGGTACTGCAATAGCTGCCGTTCTTCTCCTTGCAGCCTTGATTTCATGACTCTGACCGCTCATAACATTATGTTCCGCTCGACTGTAATGATCCGCAACATCGCACAATGTAACTCCGACTTTACGGATATTTCTCGATAACTCGATCAAGGATTCTTTCCTGCCCGCGAGTTGTTTTCTGAAGCCTGTCATTTCATCGGGAAATTTCGACAACATTGAATCGATACCTTCACAATATCTGCCCAAATCACCGGCAAATATCGAAAAACATTCACTCGCTTCATCCAAAGAAATTGTTTTAACATTATATTGAGCCATATTAAACCACCATTTCACATGCGTCATATATGCCATGAATCGATCCACTCACCATCAATCGCTTGTGGAATGATAAGTGGTTTATTAATTTAGTTTGTATTTATTGTGGATTTATCCACAGTAAACCACCATTTCACATACGTCGTATGAGGTAAGCAGGAAACCCCTTTATTTTCGGACTCCCTGCTTGTATTCTTTTCGGATCCCCTGATCTTATCCCGACCGGATCAAACTTAGAATACATTGCTCGGCAATGCGCCGGATGTATTGTCAGCTTCAGCCTCAACTCTTTTGTAACCTTCCGCAACTTCATCGAGGTCACGGGTATATTCATCAACGATATTAAGCATTTCTTCAATATCTTTATGAATGTTGTTGAAATTTCTTTGATAAGAAACAGATGCTTTTTCCGTATCCCAGCTTGTTCCCAATGAACTGAATCTTGATTTCATATCCTGCATGACACTGCTGAGTCTTGTACGAATACCCTTCATGTCTCCGGATTTACTTAACACGGATTGTGCATTAACACGTAATGTTTTTGCCATAGCCATAATTTTATTCTCCTTTTAATTATTTAAAGTGATTTTTTTATTTAACGGTTTTCTTCGATTCGTATGATTAGTTTATATTCGTCCGGATCGTTTTGCCTGTTTAGCGTTTCTTTTGCAATCTTTGTACTGCCATTGCTTCATTTTTATCATATGACTCAGCGTTTCTGCGAAGTGCATCGATATATTGCTTGATTACATTGTTAAGAGCTTCGAATCTCGGTTGATCCTGACCCAGTCTGGTTTTGAATGTGTCACTTGCATCGCCGTCCCACATTGCATCGAGCTCCTGCCCGACCATGAAAAGAGCTGCTACCTGTTGTGTGTATTCGCTTGCCATTTGTTCGATATCGTTTGCTGCTGCACGCATTCCTTGTGAATCTACTCTGTTGATCGCCATGATTTTTCCTCCTTAAAATTTCAAACATTATATTTTATTGTGTTCCGGGATTTAACCGGTGGATTTATCCGGTTGATTAATCCTTATGATTGTATGTTACCACACGTTTTTTCTTTTTTGTTTCGCACCTGACAGATGACATGTTTTCCGGTATGAACGGTCATTTTAACTTTGTCCCGATGAATTCGCCGCGAGTCTTTCCTTTGCAAGTCTTTCCGCTTCCGCAATATTCTTTGCGCTTTGTTCCAAGCCGTTTGCTATATCTCTTATATGTTTGACTTCATTTGTCACAAGCTCCTGAAGCTGAGCGATCTTACTTTGAAAGTCTTTCGATGATTGCCCTTCCCATCCCGATCTGACCTTATCCATCGCTTCCGCAAGTCTCGGATTCTTTTCCATCCCGTCTGCGATCGAGCGAAGCTCTCTTACCTGTGCCATGGCTCTGTTATAATCAAAAACAAGCATTGTTCTCTCCTCCTTGTAAAACTAAGCCAAAAAAGCATTCGGCAGGCCGGTGTTGATCAAATCGCGTTTTTCTTCTTCACTCAGGAAACTGAGTGCAATTTCGTGTAAATCATCTGCATACCCCTGAAAAACACTGAGCATCTCCGGTGAGTTTTCTCTTATCTTCGCAATCGAATTTTGGTATGTATTTGCACTTTCACCTTCCCAGGCAGACTTGAGCGAATCGGCATCCTTCATTATATTGCTTAAACAATTCTCTATGATCGATCTTTGTGCACTTACTGTTTGCGAAGCACTTATCATAACCGCCGGATCTATCGTCATTGAACCTTGAATTATCATATCCGCTCCCTCCTACCTTGTTCCGATTTTCAGCTGTCCGACCAGTTCCCGGACTCTGTTATCCGCGTTGTCATAAATCCCTGCCGCTTCTCTGAGCTGATCGTTCAGTTTTTGTAATGTCTGTAAATACGATTCGAATATTTCCGTATCATCACTGTATTGTGAATAAAACTGATCGCTTGCAGGTCCTTTCCATGTACCCCTGAGTGAACCTCCGCCCGATTCCGAAAGTGTTTGCTTGATAGTTCTGATCGCCGTTTCGACCTGTCTTATATCATTATTGATATTTCCGGCAACCGTACTCAATCTTCCGGGGTCGACTTTTGTGCGAACGAAGTTAGGCATATCTTTACCTCCTGTCAGCATGTTTGATGTCCTGTGATTCATCCGATGTATGCACAATACACCGTTTTTCCCGAACCGGACAAATACTCTGACGAATGACATGTATTCCGGAACGGATGACAGTGTATTTATATAAAATTAAATGCAAAATGCATCTGTATTAAAGCAAATACAACAGTTGCCCGCTTTTCACGCCTGCTTTACGTAAATTTTTATGATCCTGAAGACCCGACGCGGATAACGGAGAAAATAAAACGGCGTTATCATCAAATTTGATATTCCCCGTTTCAAACGCAGTGATCTGTTCGATGATTTTTTCTTTTGCCGCACCGACCGTCAGTTTATCATCCAGTAACATTTCATATTTTTTGCCGTTCCCCGGTGTCACTACTTCGACAATCATTCTCATACCCTTAGATCCTCCTTCTTCCTGACCGGCGTAACTTTACGATGACCTTCATTATATTGATAATTCTCACACAAAACATCCACCGGATCGGAACGGATATACCAACATTCATCCCGAAGTTCCGCACTTTCGGATTTCGAAATAACTTCAACGATCATACCGATAACGGACTCAAGTTCAAGCTCGTCATCAATAAACCGTGCAAGATTTTTTTCGACAAGACCCTTCAAATCACAAAGTTTTGCCCCGTCCAAAGCTTTTTCAAGAAAAATCTGACCCGCTTCGGACTTCTCCTCTGAAACTGATAACAACGTAAACAGCTCATCATCGGATAAAATAAAAGATACATCCAAAATATCATTCTCCTTTTCCTAAGGATTTGATCACTTGCCGGCAACAGCCGACTTAACGGCATCTTTGCAGGAACGCGAAAACGGGACCCGCTCTCCGCCTGCCAATTTAAGCTCCATGTCGGCACCTCGCAACTCCTTGATTTGCCGAACATTAACTATATAACTTCTGTGACATCGTATAAAATATTCAGGTAACGAAGCCGAAAGACTTTCAATCGAATCATAATAACTTATTTCCTGTCCCTTAGTATGGATCGTCACCTTTTTACTGCTTGCTTCAAAAAACATGATATCTTTAAACGGAACACGTCTTGTCGCACCGTCTGCTTTAAAACAAAAAACATCTTCATTATCACTTCCGACGATCCTGTCAAGTTCTTCAGAAATTTCTTCAAGAAAATCCCTGATCTGCGTATTTTGAAGCGGACGAAACAAAACACCGCCCGGACGTATTCTGGGTCTGAGAAGCGGTGACAGATCCTTCATCCTGTCACTTACCAATAAAATGAATGTCAAATCACCCGTTCGCCTCACCGCGGCTGCAATTTTTACGACCTGTTCATCGCAATCGTCAAACGAAATAAAAACCGCATCATGAGCACGAATAGGATTTTTCGGAACAACAGGTATAAGTGTCGCCCCGGCATCACCCGCAAACATATCCAGACGATCCTTCAGTGCTGCGGCACGTTTTTCATTTACATCCCACAACGCTAAATCAATGTCTTCCATATCCTCTCTAAACCTCCGGTGTTTTTACAGTTATTGTTTTATCATTCAAAACTTTATGCCCGTAACCCGGCGGATGCTTTTTGACCCGCTCTGACGGAGCCAGATCAAAATCAAAAATCCGTTGATTATCGGTTTGCCCGCCCAAATGGATACCGGCTTTCCAAGACGTAAATCCCGTATAAACAGGTCGGGCACTGTGAGATGACGAATCTTCACGAGTAACACAAGCGATCAAAGTGATTTTATGATCGTTTCCGCGCTTGACCATGTTTTCAAAGAACGAATACATATTTCTTGTATCACTGTAGATCCCGGTCAAAAGTTCACCGAAATCATGGATAAGGATAATCATTTGCTTTTCATCCGCCATTGCCTCGGCACTGTTCTTACGCCCGCCCGCCTGTTCTATTTTTTTGTTTCTCCGTACAAATTCGGGAATGGTTTCCGACAACCAATCAAACAATTGATCGACGGTTTCAATATACATAACACCGTTTTCATTCGCCCATGTCGACAGTGTTCCGGCACCGATATCGATAAGTGTCACATCATGACCGCACAGTCCGGATTCATAAGCAAGAAGCTTCATCAAATTTGTCTTACCCGACCGCGATCCGCCCGAAATAACATAACAAAATGTATCATCCGGCTTCAGGCTGACAAGTTCAGCTTCTTTAACATCATAACCGATCGGCAGAAGGCCGTTTTTCATTGCTTCTTCAACTTCCGGATATGTTTTGAATGAATCATACAGCATGATTTCCGGAATCTGCGGTATCCGCGGTGCCGATGCACCTTTCAGGTCTTCCGCGAGCTTGTTCAATTCAACTTTCAATACATCATTGAGCACTGTCGTATCATCGGTTTTGATGCAAATTGCTGTTTGGAATTCAAGCGAACGCGGTTCTTTTTTATCATCACTTTCAACCTTTATAAGACCGCGACCGGGGCATCCGTCTTCGGCGGTGATTTCACCTCTTTGCCCCAAAACCTCATCATAATCATATTTTTCCTGAAGCTGCATACCGATCCTGAAACGTATATTATCCCTGATCCTCGGTCGCACATCCGAATAATTCGTACAGGTCATAAACAAATAAATACCGTAACTCGAAGCCTCCCGTGCAATTTGTAATATTCCTTCATAACGACTTTCGCTTTCACCCAAAAACGATGAAACATTGTCGATCGCCAAAACAACAGCCGGTACATCATTATATAAACGGGAATAATCTCTGTAAGAACCTATACCTCGTGATGAAAAATGCAGTTTACGCTTTGCAAGTTCTTTCAAAATCAAAGAAATCAGTTTATCGGTCCGATCCTGATCGGCATCGTCATCAGAAACAACACCGCCGACATGCGGCATCGATTCAAAAACCCCGAGCGTCCGCGAACCGTAATCCGCAATATATATATGCACCTGTTCCGGCGTTTTTGTTGTCACAAGCCCGTAAAGAACCGTTTGCATAAAGGTTGTCTTTCCGCCCGACGAAGACGCAACAACAAGAACATGATTGTTCACGGTAAAATTGACCGCAACGGTTCTTTGTTCTTGATTTACCGGGTCATCGATAAGCCCGACCGGGATCGCCAGTTCTCCCGCTCCTGCAATATTTACGCTGTCCGTACCTGCCGAAAAACCCGATACACCCGGCAAATCTTCCAAATACAACTCCTTCGGCAACGGAGGCAACCAAACATTTGATATAGCAGAAATACCGTGCTTGACAGCTACTTCCTTTATATATGCCGTCATAGCATCAAGCTGGATCACCTTGCTCTCGCTTGATGATTCCTTCTTCTTACCTGCGCTGAGCACACCCGGACGACCCCATAAATTGATAAGCTTGACTTCACCGCTCTTCTCGTCCGTATATGGCAACTCCGGTTCATATTTTGCTCCTGACCAGCCTGACTGGAATTCTTCAA
>Ga0123356_10004505_pt1 | contig 14385 bp, 11 predicted proteins | sample TergutEmb28metaG_2_FD_92546 | JGI IMG/M metagenome (GOLD analysis project Ga0123356, IMG submission 92546) | Embiratermes neotenicus P3 segment gut microbial communities from Petit-Saut dam, French Guiana - Emb289 P3 | ecosystem: Host-associated > Arthropoda: Insects > Digestive system > Gut ...
AGCGTCCGGCGGCCTGCAGGTCCCGCACTGCCGTCAGCCTGCGTTCCAGGCCGGCTGGATCGGTGAGGGGCGCGACGTCGGCGTTCGCCAGCCTGACCGCGGCCCGCTGCCGCGCCGCCCCGGCATCCTGCCATGCCGTCCGGGCCGCTGCGACCATGGCGGTAATAGCGGAGATCCGGCGGCTGCCGTCGGTGCGCAGCCCGTCAAGCTCGGCTGCGCGGGCGACGGCGGAGGCGACCTGCGCGCGGAGGCTCGTCAGCGCGGCAGCGCCCGGATTGCCTGGCTGCCCGGCTGGACCGAGGGCGAGCGGATCCGAGTTCAGCTTGTCCCGCAGCTGGCGCAGATTGGCCTGCGCCGCGGCGAGCGCACCCGAGAGGTCGGTGTCGGCCAGCCCGGCCGACTGCTGGCTCGCCCGGTCCAGGTCAGTCCCGGCCTGCTGCAGCCCGTCGGCGATCTCGTTCCAGATGGCCTCCGCAGCGGCACACAGTTCGGACGCGCGCGCGTACGCCTGCTTCATCCCCGCGACGGCACTCTGCACTGTGGCGGCGGTCGTCGGCCGCGCGGTGAGCTCCCGCTGTCCGAGAGGGCCCGGCGGGCTCGCCACCTGGACTGACGGCCCGGTCAGCAGTCCGGTGATCGTCGCCAGCTTCTCGGACGACGAACGGCCCAGGCCGGATGCCAGCTCCGCCGCGCGATCGACCACGGCGGAGTACGCGTTGAACGTCTCCCACAGCGCGGTCAGGTCGGCGCTGGCCGCCGCCCAGCGTCGTTGCGTGCTGCCCGTCAGCGCTGCCCCGTCGAGCACTCGCTTGCCGAAGCTGCCGTCCAGATCGAGCAGATTGGACTGGATGGCGTCCCGCTCGGACACCGCGGCCGCCACGGCGGCGGTCGCGACCTCGCGGCTCATCGGCACGGTCATGCGCGCCGGCCCTGGCTGCGCGGGCGTGAGCAGCCTGTCACCGGTACTCACCGAGCCGCCGACCCAGGCCCCATGCCGACCCCGCGGCCATCAGCAGCGCGGCGACCACGACGGCGATATCCAGGCCGCCGAACGCGCCCGAGCCTGCGGACGCGCCCTTGGAGAACACAGCCTGGTCGGCAGCTATGGCCGTGGTCAGGTCGGACTCCAGCCGGCTGAAATCGGCGGCTGAGCTGCCCGGCCCGGTGCCGATGACGAGACCGGTCTCGGCCGCGTAGTTCGCCGCGAGGTCGAGGCTGAGCACCCGGCCGCTGGCCGCATACCAGGCGCGCGCATCACCGCTCGCAGCGGCGATCGGCGCGGCGGCTTTGCTGCCCGCGCTGGCGGCCGCGGCCGTCGCGAGCAGCGTGCTGTGTCCAGTGGCGACCTGGCGCACGTCGGCGCTGAAATCGGCCTCGAACGACGTGCTGCCGCTCCGCGAGATCAGGTTGAGGACCTCGTCGCCGCGTGCACGCTGGATGGTGATCGTGGCCTGGGCCAGGGACTGAACTGGCGAGGAGCCGTGTACCTCGGCTGACTGCAAGTCAGACCGGGCGACCAGGAACGAGACCAGCAGCCAGACCCCGGCGATCACCAGACCCACCGACGCGGCGAGCAGACCGAAGTTGACGGTGCGCCGGGTTCGCCGGGACAGCCAGCGCTGCAGCCGGTACAGCCCGACCGCCAGGCACAGTGACAGCACTAGCATGACGATGATCCACGGCAGCCCCGTCGCCTGCGCGGTGCGCGCCGCGAGATCAGCGTTCTCGAGCGAGTCGACGGTCCCTGCCGCCGGCAGCAGCCGCAGGTGCATCTCCTCGGACGCCACCTGCATGAACGAGCCGCCGGTGAGCTGGTAGCCGAGCGCGTAGTCGCTCTGCGCCTCTGACACGTAGCTGGTGTAGACGGGCAGACTCGAGGCGACTGCCTGCAGGCTGGCAGCGAGCTTCTGGTCGCCGGGCGACGCTGCCGCGGTCAGGGCCGACAAGTCGGCCCCTGCCTGCGCGATGTCGGCCTGGTAATGCTGGCGGGTCGGCAGCGGCACCGCCGGACCGGACAGGAAGGCGGTGGTCGCGGTCACGTCAGCGTCGGAGAGCGACAGGTAGAGCTGGCGGGCCTCGAGGCTGAGCGGCTCGTTGACGTGCACCACGTCGGACGCCGCCGAGGCATGCTCGATGACGGTCCACGTGCCGATCGCTCCCCAGGCGAGCGCCGCCACCACGATGACGACCATGCCGAGCGCGATGAGCTGGGGTGTCGTCGCCTGCGCGCGTCGCGGCAGCGCACCGCGCAGCAATCCTGGCCGGCGCGGGACGGCCGGCGGTGGCGGCGGTGGCTGTGTCGTCGTGGCTGTCATCAGTGGATGCTCGCTATCTGCGCGTCGGCCAGTGTCACGATGGCGGCCGGGAGCGGCTGGAATCGCACCTGGTTCAGGAAGCTGCCGCCGTTGCCCGTGGTGATCGCCCAGTGCAGGAAGGCCTGCACATCGCGGGCGGTGACGGCGGTCTTCTGCTGGCTGGAGACGACCGCGTACTCGTAGTTGACGATCGGATAGCCGGCTGACGCGGGACCGTTGATCATGGAAATCGTCTCGTTCGGCGGGACGAGGGAGACGAAGCTCGCGGCCGCTGCGCTGATGGTGTCTGCCGTCGGCAGCTCGAACTGCCCGCTGGCGTTAGCGAGGGCCGCCTCGCCGAGCCCCGCGGCCAGCGCCTCCGACAGGTAGCTGATCCCGATGTAGGCCACGCAGCCCGGCGTCGCCCGGCAGCCAGTCACCATGCCGCCGTTTCCCTTCTCGGCCGCCGCCCCGCTCACGTGCGGCCAGGCGACGGTGGTGCCGTAGCCGATCTGGCTGTTCCACGCGGGGGCGCTGGTGGCGAGGTAGCTGCTGAACAGGAACGTGTCGCCTGAGCTCTCGGCGCGGTGCAGCGGTACTACCGGCGTGGCCGGGATCGTGACGCCGGGGTTCAGCGCCTCGATCGCAGGGTCGTTCCAGGTCCTGATCGAACCGGAGTACATCCCCGCCAGCACCGCGCCGGTCAGATGGAGGTGCACGCCCGGCGACAGGCCGGGAACTTCATAGTTGACCTGCTGGGCCGAGATGGCCAGGGGGATATTGAGCAGCCGCGGGTTTGTGACGAGGTTGCCGCTCGACAGGTAGGCGTCGGAGGCGCCGATGGTCGCTTTCCCGTTCGATGCGTCGGCGATGCCCGTACCTGACCCGGTGCCGGCGGTGGTGATGGTCACCTGGCCGAATTGCTGGTGGTAGGCGACTGCCCACGCCTTGAGAAGCGGGAGGAGCAGGGTGCTGCCGGTCTCGGTCAGCGTGGCCGTCGGCGCGCCTGGCCCGGTGGGCAGCTGCTGCTGAGCAGGAGCGGCGTGCGGCGCTAACCCGCTAGGAGCCCCACTAGCACAGCCGGCCGCCAGGCCGGTCAGCACCGCTATCGCCAGAGCAGGCAGCAGACGCGACATGGACGCCACCGGAATCCCCTACCCTTGTGCTGTTCGGCCCCCGTACTGACCGTGCAAGGGACTTGCGGTCAATATGCCATCAGATTCGCCCAACGCCCGCAACTCCCATCGCGACGCTGGTCAGGGTGGTGGCCTGCGCGGCCATTCGCCCGGCAGTGTTCGGTGTGTGCGCCTACCCGCGCAGGCCGCGCCGCGCGACTAGACTCGCGGCGTTCGCCAGCAGCGGCAGAGGGGCGTGGATGGCAGGCCGGATCCGGGACGAGGACGTCGCGCTCGTGCGGGAACGCTCTGCCATCGGTGAGGTCGTCGGTGAGTACCTCCAGCTGCGCACCGCGGGCGCGGACTCGCTCAAGGGCCTGTGCCCGTTCCACGAGGAGAAGACACCCTCGTTCAACGTGACTCCCTCCAAGGGCCTCTGGTACTGCTTCTCCGAGGGCGAGGGCGGCGACGTCTTCAAGTTCGTCCAGAAGATCGACAATCTCGGCTTCACCGAGGCGGTCGAGCGGCTGGCGAAGCGGGCGGGCATCGAGCTGCGGTACGAGCAGGGCGGCCACATCCCCGGCCAGGAGCAGTCCCACCGCCGCAGGCTGATAGAGGCGCACAGAGCGGCGGCCGAGTTCTACGCCGAGCAGCTGGACACCCCGGCAGCCTCGATCGGGCGCGACTTCCTGTCGTCGCGCGGTTTCGAGCTCGCCGACGCGCGCCGATTCGGCGTGGGCTACGCGCCCCCCGAGTGGGAGGCGCTGACCAGGCATCTGCGGGGACGCGGCTTCACCGAGGCCGAACTGCTGGCGGGCGGCCTCGTCACGCAGGGCAGGCGCGGCCCGATCGACCGGTTCCGCGGCCGGCTGATGTGGCCGATCGCCGACATCACCGGTGATGTCATCGCGTTCGGCGCGCGCAAGCTCGCCGCCGATGACGACGGCCCCAAGTACCTGAACTCGCCGGAGACCCCGCTGTTCAAGAAGAGCTCGGTGCTCTTCGGCGCCGACCTGGCCAGGCGTGAGATCTCCCAGCACCGGCAGGCGGTGGTGGTCGAGGGATACACCGACGTGATGGCGTGCCATCTGGCCGGCGTCGGCACCGCCGTGGCCACCAGCGGCACGTCTTTCGGCGAGGGCCACATCACGATCCTGCGGCGGCTGCTGATGGACGACAGCCAGTTCCGCGGTGAGGTGATCTTCACCTTCGACGGCGATGCCGCCGGGCAGCGGGCGGCACTGCGGGCGTTCAGCCTCGAGGAGAAGTTCGTCACCCAGACGTTCGTCGCCGTGCAGCGCGACGGTCTTGACCCGTGCGACCTGCGACTCCAGCGCGGCGACGCCGCGGTCCGCGACCTGATCGCGCAGCGCGAGCCGCTGTTCGAGTTCGCGATCCGCAGCGTGCTGCGCGAGCACAACCTGGACACGGCCGAGGGTAGGCTGGCCGCCCTGGACGCCGCGGCTCCGATCGTGCGGCGGATCAAGGACCGCGGGCTGCGCCGCGTGTACGCGGTCAGCCTGGACCGCTGGCTCGGCATGATGGACGAGGGCTTCGTGCTCGACCGCGTGCTCGGAAGCGGCGGCCAGGCGGAATCAGCAGGGGGCTCGGCGGGTCGTGGGTCAGCGGCAGCGCGCGGGTCCGGACCGGCGCGCAACGGCAGCGCCCCGACGAGCCCTGGCGCCGGGCCCGGTTCCGCGCACGCGCGCACCGCCGGGGGCGCCGGCCAGGGCCCGGCGGGCGCAGGCGGCCCCGTTCCCCTCAGCAGCAGCGCGGACGAGCCGGCCGTCTACGACGAGCATGACCCGGTCGTCAACGTAGAGCGCCAGGCACTCAAGCTCGCGATCCAGCGGCCTGCCCTCTGCGGGCCCAGCTTCGACGCGCTGGCGGCGACGATCTTTACGGTGCCGACGCACGCGGCCGTGGCTGAGCTGATCGCCGCGAACGGCGGGGTCGCCAGCGCCGCGTCGGCACGCGAGTGGTCGGACCGGCTGCGCGCCGCCGCGCCGAACGACGGCGCGCGCGCGTTCGTCACGAGGCTGGCGGTCGAGCCAATCGAGGTGCCGGGCCGGACCGGTGAGCCCGACGCGGCGTTCACCGAGAAGGTGCTGGCGCAGGTCGAAGAGCTAGCGGTGAACCGGGAGATCGTCGGCCTCAAGTCACGCCTGCAGCGGCTGAACCCGGTCAGTGAGCCCGGCTACAACCGGATCTTCGGTGACCTGGTGGCGCTCGAGCAGCGGCACAAGGTCCTTTTGGAGCGGGCGACGGGCGGCCAGTAGGCACGCACATGCGGCCCGGCGCTATCTGCTAGCCGCGGGTTACGCCGGCATTCAGGCGTGTGTGGAAGCGCTGTTTCAGCTCCTTCAGGTCGGTTGGTTCTGCTGCTGGAAGAGTGGCGCAGCTCCAGCTGCGCCGCCCATCAACTTGGAGAACTAGGGCAGCCAGACCGGAGCTGGTTCGCGCGTCCCATGTACCGGCGAGGGTCACCCTACAGTGTCAAAGGCCGGTAGCAGGATGGCTGCTGTGCTAGTCCGATACCGGTACCGGATGTACCCGACCGTGAGCCAGCAGCAGATGCTCGCCAGGGCGTTTGGCTGCGCGCGGGTGGTATTCAACGACGCACTGGCCGCGCAGCGAGCCGCCCACCAGGCCGGGGAGCCATACATCACCGCCAGGCAATTGTCGGCTCGTCTGACGCACATGAAGAACGACCCGGCGAGAGCTTGGCTCTGCGAGGTTTCGGCGGTGGTATTACAGCAAGCCCTAGCGGACCTGAACGCGGCATATGCAAACTTCTTCGGCTCGGTGACGGGAACGCGGAAGGGGCCAAAGATCGCCCCGCCCCGGTTCAGGTCCCGAAAGGACTCCCGGCAGGCGATCCGGTTCACCGCTAACAGCCGGTTCAAGGTACTGGATAGCGGGCGGCTGCGCCTGCCGAAGGTCGGGGACATTGAGATCCGCTGGTCCCGCGCCCTTCCGTCCGCACCCTCATCTGTGACAGTCATCAAGGACGCGGCTGGCCGCTTCTTCGCCTCGTTCGTGGTGGAGACGAACCCGGAGCCGCTTTCACAGACAGATCGCGCTTGTGGTCTGGATCTCGGCCTGGAGCACTTCGCTGTGCTTGACGACGGGACGAAAGTCACCGCTCCCCGGTTCTTCCGCCAAGCGGAGAAGAAGCTCAGCAGGGCGCAGAAAAGCTTGTCTCGCAAGGAGAAGGGCAGCAAGCGCAGGGAGAAGGCCCGCGTGCAGGTTGCGCGGGCGCACGCTCACGTCAAGGACGCACGGCGGGACTTCTGCCACAAGCTCTCCACGCAGATCATCCGCGAAAACCAAGCGGTGTACGTGGAAGACCTGGCAGTGAAAGGCCTAGCCCGCAGCTTTCTGGCCAAGTCCGTGCACGATGCCGGGTGGTCGACCTTCACCGGGATGCTGGAGTACAAGGCGGCACTGTACGGCCGGGAGTTCATTCGCGTAGGCCGGTTCGAGCCGACCTCACAGGTGTGCTCTGCATGCGGCGTGAAAGACGGCCCCAAACCGCTTCAGGTCCGGCAATGGACGTGCCCGGCGTGCGGTACCGCCCACGACCGGGACGTCAACGCAGCCAGGAACATAGCCGCCCTGGGACGCGGGGAGGCTCAAAACGCCCGTGGAGGCCAGATAAGACCGCTCGCGACAGCGGCACCGGCCGGTGAAGCGGGAAGCCGCAGAGGTGCCGCGTGAACCGGCACCCGCTGATCCCCCTTACGGGGAGCGCGTCAATGGCCGCGAGGTGACAATATTGTGTCCGCTCCGAGCGCGCGTGGTGCCGCACACTGGTCTGCATGAGCACCACGGCTGCACCCCCCGTAGATCAGGTAGCCGATCTCATCGCTCACGCGCGCGAGCGCGGAACGGTCTCGATGACGGAGCTGACGGCGACCTTCGATCGCTGCGATCTGCCGGCCGATGCTGTGGATGGCGTGTTCCGGTTGCTCGCCGACGAGGGCGTCGAGATTACCGATCCCCCGCAGGACACCGAGGACGTGCTGGCGCGGCAGGTGCAGACCGAGGCGCGCCGGGCCGTCACCGGTGACCTGGTCCGGATCTACCTGCGCGAGATCGGGCGGGTGCCGCTGCTGACCGCGCAAGACGAGGTCGACCTGGCGAAGGCGATCGAGGCCGGCCTGTTCGCCGAGGAGAAGGCGCAGGACTGTCGCGTCGGCGGGCCGGGCCGCGCGGACGCAGACGCGGACGCGGAGCTCGGCGAGCTGATGCTGATCTCCGCGGACGGTATGGCGGCTAAGCAGCGTCTTATCGAGGCGAATCTGCGGCTCGTCGTGTCCATCGCCAAGCGCTACATCGGCCGCGGTCTGGTGTTCCTGGACCTGATCCAGGAAGGAAACCTGGGCCTGATCCGCGCGGTGGAGAAGTTCGACTACACCAAGGGCTACAAGTTCTCCACGTACGCCACCTGGTGGATCCGGCAGGCCATCACCCGCGCGATCGCCGACCAGGCGCGCACCATCCGGGTTCCCGTGCACATGGTCGAGACCATCAACAAGATGGCGCGGATTCAGCGTCAGCTGCACCAGGAGCTCGGCCGCGAGGCGACGCCCGCGGAAGTGGGCATCGAGATGGGGCTATCCGCCGACCGGATTGCCGAGATCCAGCGCATTGCCCAGGAACCGGTGTCGCTGCAGTCACCCATCGGCGAGGAAGACTCCGACCTCGGGGACTTCATCGAGGACGCCGATGCGGTCATGCCGCTGGAAGCTGCGGCGTTCATCATGCTGCAGGACCAGCTCGAGGAGGTGCTCGAGCAGCTGAGCCTCCGCGAGCAGCGGATCATCCAGCTTCGGTTCGGGCTCACGGACGGGCACCCGCGGACGCTCGAGGAAGTCGGCCGCGAGTTCGGGGTGACCAGGGAGCGGATCCGGCAGATCGAGTCCAAGACGCTGGCCAAGCTCCGGCATCCCAGCCGCTCGCAGATGCTGCGGGAGTACCTGGTCTAGCGGGCGCCCCATAAAAGGGCATACCAAAGGGCGGCGCCAGCCTTTCACCTGCTGCGGCGCAGCAAACTGAATAAACGTCCGCCGGGACGGCCACAAGCTGCGAAGAGTCCCGGCGGAGGTACCGGCTACGCCGACTAGCCGTCAGCGCAGCCGGCGCCCGAGCTACGGCGCGAGGTCGGAGCCAGAACCGTAATCCGAGCCAGAACCGAAGCTGGAACCAGTACCAGGGCGGCTCACACCGCCGGTAGTCGCGTACTGGCTCGTCTCCGTCGTCTCCTGGCCGGTGTCGCCATTGTGCGGCCGCATGCCCGGGATCTTGGACCCGAACGACTGGGCAGCATTCTGGGCCATCTGCGGCAGCTGGCCGCCGAAGCTCTGGGCCTGGGTCTGGACTGTGCCGCGGGCCTGCTGCACTGTCGGGTGTTCCCAGGCGGCCTGGGCGTACTTCACGATCTGGTCGTAGGTCTCTTTACCGGACCGTGCGCCGGCGACGAAGCCGGCCGCGAACCCGGCGACGAAGCTTGCTCGATACAGACGCATCTGATTCTCTCCCCCTGAAGAGCTTTGCTGCCTTAACTGCCCGCTCTGCGCCGGTCCATGCACGCCGCCAGGGCCGAGCGGCTGGCGTGCGCGAGACCTGCGGCAGTGCGCTACCCTTATGCGCGCGGCGCCGAACCCGGCCCAGGTCGGCACGGGCGCTCGCGATCCCGCGTAGCTCACTCGGCAGAGTGTCCGGCTGGCAACCGGCAGGTTTCCGGCCTGGACTCCTGACGATGGTAACTATGCAGGTCACGGCGTTAACCGCAGGCCCGACGTGGCGCCAGCCACCGAGAGCCCGCGGAAACTCGGTCTGGGGTAGCTCAATCGGCAGAGCAACCGGCTGTTAACCGGTTGGTTGGGAGTTCGAGTCTCCCCCCCAGAGCTTCAGCGTAGTAGCTCGAGCTTTCGAGGCACGTTCTTAGCCTAAGGGTTTCAGGGTTCTGGGAAGCTGACCTTGGCCAGCGGACTCTGCTCTACCCATTCCTCCGGGTCGGCACTGCCCGGCCCGTTCCGCTGGATTGCATCCTCGGCGAACTGGGCAAGCGGGCCCCGCCGGTCGGCCGGGCTGGTGATGACCTCGGCAACGGCAGGCAGATCGGCCACGACGCCCTGCTTGAGGTGGAAGGTGAAATGCGGATCGGCGGCCAGGTTGGCCAGCCAGTCCCTGGGGCGCGGCCTGGGCATGCCGCTCAGGTAGATGGTGTCCCCGTATCGGTAGAAGCAGATCTCGACTCGTCGAGGCTTCCCCGAACTGCGGCCCATCGTGGTGATGTCGATCGTCCGATCCGCGAGGGGTGTCGATCGATCGATGTCCAGCGCCATGCGTACGTCATCGCGCATCAGCAGTCCCGTTCGTTCAGAGCCGCGACCTCGACCCCAAGTAAACACGTGGCAGCCGGCTTGCGCAGACCGAGGCCCGGACCGCCGCCCGCCCGGACGCCCGGACAGTGCGCAGGAGACGTCTGCCGGAACCCGCGGCGCCCCGGAGTCGGCCGGGCCATCGCAGGCAATTCGTTTTGCCGGGCGAAAGGCGTATTGACGCCCTGCTGCCAGCTTCCTAGCGTCACAGGAATGGCGGAGATCGTCGTCGGCATTGCCTCGTCGCACACGCCCCAGCTCAGCTCCGGCGTCGACATGTGGCCCGACCACGCCGACCGGGACCGGAGGGTTGGCGAGCAGGCGCGGCTGCTGGGCAAGGATGGCGCGTACCACAGCTACGACGAGATCCTGGCCGCTGCCGACCCCGCCATGGACCAGCAGCTGGACCAGGCCACCTGGGACGCCAAGTACCGCCGCTGCCAGGACGCCATCGCCACGCTGGCGGAGCGGCTGGCCATGGCCGAGCCGGATGTCGCCGTCGTGATCGGCGATGATCAGCGCGAGCTGTTCCTCGATGACGGCATCCCCGCGCTCGCGTGCTACGCCGGCGACGAGCTGGTCGACATGCCGCCCGGCGAGGAGGCGCGGGCGCGGCAGCCCAAGGGCATCCGCGCTGCCGCGTGGGCCGTCCACTCCGACCATCCGGAACGGCATCCGGTCAGCACGGCGCTGAGCCGGCACATCGCCGAGCAGCTTGCGCTGGCCGACTACGACATCACGCTGCTGACCGAGCAGCCCGCCGGGCGCAGCCTCGGTCACGCCTTCACGTTTCCGCGCTACCGGCTCGGGCTGCCAGCCACGACGCCCCTCGTGCCCATTTTCATCAACACGTACTACCAGCCGAACGTGCCGTCCGCCGCCCGCAGCTTCGGCGTCGGGCAGGTGATCAGGCGCGCCGTGGCGAGCTGGCAGTCCGGCGCGCGGGTGGCCGTGATCGCCTCGGGCGGCCTCACCCATTTCGTCATCGACGAAGAGCTCGACCGCCAGGTGCTCGCCGGCATCACCGAACGCGACGCGAACCTGCTCACCTCGATATCGCGGGCGTCGCTCCGGTCGGGGAACTCCGAGATCCTCAACTGGGTGGCCGCGGCGGGCGCGCTGGAAGGCCTGACCGCGACCGCTGTCGACTACGTTCCCGGCTACCGCAGCCCCGCGGGCACGGGCACCGGCATGGCATTCGCTTACTGGGAGTAGCCGGGGACGAGATCCGCCGCCCGGCCGGCCACGGAAGGATCAGCTGTGTATCAGGACATCCCCGTGCTCGACGTCCACGGCCACGTGACGGTTCCGCAGGCCGCCAACACGTTCCTCGTCTTGATGCTGGGCTCCAACACCCCGATGGCGAGCCCGATCGGCCAGCCGGCGGCGGGCCCGGCCGGGGTGACCCCGGACGACTTCAGGGCGGCGGCCGCGGGCCACGCCAAGTACATGGATGACCGGAACATCGACGTGCAGGTCATCGGCCCGCGCCCGTTCCTGACGATGGGCTGGATGGAGCCGCACCTGGTGCCGGCCTGGGCCCGGTACGTGAACGACATGATCCACCAGCAGTGCACGTTCTTTCCCGACCGGTTCCTCGGGGCGTGCGCGCTGCCGCAGCTGAGCGACGCGCCCGACATCTCGCACTGCCTTGACGAGCTGAACCGCTGCGTGAGCGAGTACGGGTTCGTCGCCGCGTACGCCTCGCCGGATCCGGCGGGGCGGCGGACGACGCCGGGCATGCACGAGCCGTACTGGTTCCCGCTGTACGAGCGCTGCCAGGAGCTGGACATCCCGATCATCGTGCACGGCACCAACGCGCTCGACCCCCGCTATCGCGTGGTGCCGCACAACTACCAGCTCGGCTTCCTCACCGAGCAGTACCTCGCGGGCCAGTTCCTGAGCCACGGCGATGTGTTCGAGCGGTACCCGGAGCTGCGCGTGATTCTCTGCCACTGCGGCGGGGCGCTGGACCGGTTCATCCCGACCGACCATCACCTGGCGCAGAAGGACCTCACCAGGAACCTGTTCTACGACACGTGCGGATACGACCTCATCTTCCTGGAGGCGGCGATCCGGCAGCGCGGCGTGGGCCGGATGGTGTTCGGCACCGAGGCGCCGGGGTCCGGCCGGGCCGTGCGACCCGAGACCGGCCGCACGTGCGACGACCTCGTGCCGGTGATCGGTGACTTCGGCTTCCTGTCCGAGGACGACAAGAAGAAAATCTTCAACGAGAATCCGGCGAGGGTGGTGCCGGGGCTGGCGAAGATCGCCCGCTGAAGCTTCGAGATTCCGACCGCCCCCAGAACGGAACGGGGCCGCCCGGCCCGGATGCAGCTTCGTCACTCACTGGTGCCGGGTGTGCTCCTGCGCCACGCGGGACGGCGGCGCAGACAGTCAGGGAAGGAGAGAGCATGCGCGAGGAGCCGCGGGCGGAGACGGTCGGGAGTCTGCTGCGGTCGCCGGAGGTCGTCCAGGCTGCCCGGAGCGGCCGCAGTGACCCGACCGCCGCGCAGGTCCTCGACGAGGCCGTACTCGAGGCTGTGCGGCTGCAGGAGGACGCGGGACTCGACGTGATCACCGACGGCGAGGTGCGCCGGATGGCATGGGCCCAGACGACGCGGTTCCTCGACTGCTTCGAGGCGACACCGGGCCGGGGCGTGCTGAACTGGCGCGGGGGAGCGCCGGGTGCTGCGGTGCCAGGGCCGCCCGCCGGTCAGACCCCTGTCGCCGGGGGCGGGTATCCCGCGGTGGTGCGGCGCGTCTCTGACGCGGCGCGGACCGGGGACATGACGGCTGAGTACGCCTTCCTCGCCCGGCACGCGCACGCGCGGACGAAGTTCACCATGGCCGCACCGAGCTATCACCGGCGGTACTGGTCGCCGGAGCACTCGATCGCGGTCTACCGGGACTGCGAGGAGTACCTCACCGACATCCGGGACTACCTGCGCGAGGTAGTCCGCGATCTGGTGGCGCTCGGCTGCGACTACATCCAGCTCGATGCCCCGAACTATGGGTCCCTCTGTGACCCGGACACGCGGTCGCGGATGACCGGGGAGGGACGCGACCCTGACGCTGAGACGGCCTTCGACGCCGAGCTCGACAACTCGGTGTTCGACGGCGTCCGCGGTGTCACGTCGGCGCTGCACATCTGCCGCGGGAACGGGCCGGGCGGCGCGTGGCACTCTGCCGGGGGCTACGGCGCTATCTCCGGCCAGCTGTTCGGCAGGCTCAGCTTCGACCGGCTGCTGCTGGAGTACGACTCCGACCGGGCAGGCACATTCGAGCCCCTCACCGAGATCCGGCCAGGGACGATCGCGGTACTCGGCTTGCTGACGACAAAGTCCGACCAGCTCGAGGACGAGGCCGACGTCGAGGCGCGGATCGCCGAGGCCGCGCAGGTCAAGCCGCTGGCCGAGCTGGCGCTCAGTACGCAGTGCGGCTTCGCGTCCGTGCCGGCTGCCAACCCGGTGTCCGCGGCCGGGCAGCGGGCGAAGCTGGAGCTCGTCTCCCGCATCGCCCGGCGAACCTGGCCGGCCTGACCATGCCGGCACCTCAGAACGCTCCGGATGCGCTGCTGGCGCGGCTGGCCGCGCTGGACTCATGCGCCTGCTCCGACGCGATGGACCGGCTGGGCCTGACGGGGGTCGCGGCCGGCCTGAAGTCCCTCACGGTGGCGCGGCGGGTGACCGGGCGCGTCATCACCGTGGAACTCGGCCCGGTGAGCAGCCCAGCGGCGGGCGGCGGCGGACGGCACCTGGGCACGGCCGCGATCGACGCGGCTCGGCCTGGCGACGTGATCGTCGTCGCGGCTGGCGGCCGGGTCGACGCAGCCGGCTGGGGCGGGGTGCTGTCGCTGGCGGCGACGATGCGCGGCGTGCGCGGCGTGATCGTGGACGGCGCGTGCCGCGACGTGGACGAGGGCACGGCGCTGGGCCTGCCGGTTTTCGCTCGTGCCGCCATTCCGGCGACGGCTCGCGGCCGGCACGCTGAGACTGGCTGGAACACCCCGGTCCAGGTCGCCGGGATCCCGGTCGCGCCTGGTGACCTCGTGATCGCCGACGGCAGCGGCGTGGTCTTCATCCCGGCCGGGCGCATCGCCGGGGTCATCTCCGCGGCGGAGGAAATCGCTGCGCGGGAGGCCGCGATGGCCCGGCGGCTGCGCGCCGGGGAGCCGGCCTCCGCCGTGCTGTCGGCCGACTACGAGCAGATGCTGACCGCGAAAGGAGACGGCGCGTGACAAGTCCGCCGCCAGCTGGCGACGCTCTCGTGAGCGGCTTTGCCGCGCTGGACATCAGCCCGATCAGTGACGCGCTCGATCGCCTCGGCATCGCGGGCCAGTGCCTCGGGATCCATCCCCTGCACCGCTCCTTCCGGCTGGCCGGGCGCGCGTTCACGGTTCGGTACGTGCCCGTCGGCACGGAGCGCGGCTCGGTCGGCGACTACATCGACGACCTCGAGCCCGGCCAGGTTCCGGTGCTCGACAACGCCGGACGTGTCGACGCGACGGTCTGGGGCGACCTGCTGACCGTGACGGCGTACCGGATGGGCCTGCCCGGCACGGTGATCGACGGCGTCTGCCGGGAC
>Ga0123356_10004506_pt1 | contig 14383 bp, 10 predicted proteins | sample TergutEmb28metaG_2_FD_92546 | JGI IMG/M metagenome (GOLD analysis project Ga0123356, IMG submission 92546) | Embiratermes neotenicus P3 segment gut microbial communities from Petit-Saut dam, French Guiana - Emb289 P3 | ecosystem: Host-associated > Arthropoda: Insects > Digestive system > Gut ...
ACCAAAGCTGTTGAGGGCTATTATGGGATAATACGATTCCATTAACTCAAAAATCAAATCATGTCATTTTTCGCACTGCGAGGAGTGTTCCGGAGTAATTGTCTTTTGACACAATCTGGAGCGTACGAAGCAATCCAGTTCCTTGGTATCCTAACTCCCTTAACCCCTATCTCTCACCGCTTCCGAAACAGCACGAAGATTCTCAAGGCTTGTACCATTCGGCACAGAGTCCCCCGAACCGAGCAGCACACCTAAACGCCCGCGTGTTTTCTCAAGGCACTCCACCGCTTTTTCATAACACTCACGGGGATTGTCAGACACAAAAGTATCACACCCGATACCGCCTTTTACTGCCATATTCGGAAGTGCATCAGCAATCTCCCACAGCTCCATATCACCGGTCGGAGCCGGAGCAATGTCGGCAGCACAGTCAAAGCGGCACTTAGCCATGTGCTCAGTGAGATAACTAAGCTTGCCGCACATATGTATCACATGCAGTTTTCCATACTCATGCAGGATATCCGAATATTCATTAAGCTGCCTAACACAATACTTCTCATAAACCGCAGGCGACATGGTAGTCCAGCTTGTATTATCAGAATTGACAAAAATATCTGCCTTGCTCCTTTTTGCCATCTCCCTGACTAACTGAAGATTTTGCCGGTGCATAATGTCCATCACTTCGTCATACAGCTCAGGCTCTTCGGATTGCAAATCATAAGTATGCTCAACACCCGCAAGTATGTTGATAAACATTTGATGCGGTGAAAGTCCGATAGTTGTATCGGTGATTACGCCGTCTTCTCCGACGATTTTTTCCTCCCATGCATAATGATCGGTATAATCTGCTATGAAGAGGAAATTATTTTCAAGCACATACTTGTAAACCCGCAAGTCCTCAGGCGTTTGAAGCAAATACTTGACAGGCGCATTGAGAGAACCGCCAACACCGCTGCGCTGTCTGTCCGTGATCGTACCAACCGGAGTCTTATATCCGGAAATGACATCTCCCTTTTCGAAGTACTGGATCCTCGTGATCTTACTCTTTGGCTTCGGGAACCACAACCCTATACGATCGACAACAGACTGCGTCCAAATATCACACCCGACAGCACGCTGCGCTTCCGCAACACGATGAGGCGTATCCTTAGGAAACCCCGCGATGGTATAAGGCACCAAAAGTGGAACCCACGGCACCCTATCCACAGGCTGCCTCCTTAAAGCGGCAAGTATCCGCTCTTTCCCGGTCATCTCCTGTTTCAAACCCTACTCACTCCAATCCAGTCCTTTTATGTAAGCAAACTATAAATCTACTCAACACTCTCTACAGCGACTTCATCCCCGGCTCCTTCAGCTTCTGCTTTCCTTGCTTTCAATTCTTCCAATATCGTCGGATACTCTTTATCCAGCTTATAGAAGACAAGGATAGCAGCCATTGCTAAGTTGATGATTATCGGGAGCCAAATGAATACGAAGCTTATCGCACCCAATGCTGAAGCCGATTGATCTGTCGGTCCTGTGTGGAACACTTCGCGAGCAACATAACCACCCATGCTGAGCGCAAGGCTGACAATAGCGACCCCGAGACCATTGCCTACGTTTCCGCCAAACGCTGAAGCCGTAGACACCAGTCCGGCGGTACGAACTCCCGTCTTCCATTCACCGTACTCGATAGTGTCGTTGATCAGTGCAAATAACGTTCCGATGATGAAAGCTCCTCCAAAGCCTCTAATAACTGAAGCAGCTAATACGACAGGTAATGTTGGACCGGCTATTGCGATCAATAAACCGCCAACGACCGCGCAGCCGACACCAATGAGCGAAGCATTGCGTTTACCCCATCTTTTAACGATCGGTGCCAATATGAATGAACTGATAAGCATTGGTATAACACCGAAAATCGTGATCGTACCAATCAATGCAAAGTCGCCGAGGATCTCACGGACAAAGAAAGCAGACATTCCGCCTAAACCGGAAGATGTATAAGATAAAATAGAATATACAACAATCATGATCCAATACTTATTCTTCAGAAGAGCACTAAATCCTTGTTTTATTGACAGCGGGACTTCGTCCTTAACTGTAATCGAAGCTGTTACACGTTCCTTTGTGTTTTTGTAAGACAGTAAAATTAAACCAACTGAGATCGCACCGAAAATCGCAAATGTTATACGCCATGCAGCAGGTCCGCCGCCAAGAGCACCGGTGATCGCCGGAACACCGACATTGACAATAAGACCACCGATGACTGCCATGAACAGTCTATAAACATTCAGCACCGAACGTTCATACTGGTTTTGCGTCATTGCAGCACTCAGCGCGTTATAAGGCATATCAAGCATACTGTATACGAATGTTGTCATTATATTATATGTGACGATTGCATACATTAATCTCAGTGCAAGAGGCCATTCCGGAAAAGCACTGAAACACAAAACAGCGGCTGCACCAAACGGGATAGCCATCCTGAACAGCCACACACGTGCTTTACCTTTTGGACTCTTTCCGCGATCGATCACCATCCCCATCACAAAGTCAAAAAGTCCGTCCAAAATGCGCGACGCCAGCACAAAAATACCCACCCAAGCAGCAGGAAGCATCGCAACGTCAGTGTAGAAAATCACGATAAACGCGCTGATAGAAGTCCAAACAAGAACCATTGCAAGATTTGCGATACCATAAGAAAACCGCTCTTTAAAACTTAGTCTGCCATCGACTACCTCTACCTTTTCATTTTCACCCATTATAATCTATTCCTTTCCGAGGTCTGCACCTCATAAAATATGACACGGGGACAATCCTGCGAGGGCAATCCTGCGAGGGGACGGGGGTTTTGTCACATCAAAAATCCACACTCCATCGCAAAGGTTTACTGCCACCGCCATCGCCATAGAAAACCAAACTATTCTCATTAAGCTCATACTGCACAGACTCGTCGTTCACCACAACATTAAACTCCTTGTCCGGCTTAAAAAACACCAGCTCAACTTTCCATTTACCGTAAACTGCTGGACAGTACATACCTATATATCCTAGTGAGCAACGTGATAAACAAGCAAGCGGGCTGATAAACTTATATTCTTTTTCCGGAAAACCTGCATTGAACACAACACCATCGCTCGTGAACGTATCAACGAACAAACTCGCAGCGTTATATAAAGTCCATGCGTGCGGGTGCAGATTATAAACAGGGTAATCCACCCATGCGAGCTTTATTTTACGTTCATCCGGATCCTTGTAAGAGAAAGTTCTTCCGGGGTCTTCGGACAAAACAGAGTTGTATGTATCCGGACCGCTCCATGTCCCTTCCCAGCTTTTCGGATAATTTTCAGAATGGATAGCCAGAGTATTTTTGCGCCATTCCTCATAAGCCGCTCCGGGATCGATCTTGTTCAATGCCATGATCAATGTACCGTTTATCGACGGCCAGATCCCCGCGTTTGTAGCCATACCCTTTGGAGCTTTGTACCCGGTTTCAAGAGCAATATTTGACAGCATTGCTCCGATAGGAGAAGGATCCTGGCAATTTTCTCTAATTTCCGTCACCAGCGTCTTTGCTTGCTCCGGATCAGCGGCACCACACATCAAAGCCCACGGTTGCGGCTCAAGCCAGAGTTTTTCATCCTCGACCCAACCTATATTGCTTCCCAGGTAAGCGCGCTTGAACCACTTTCCGTTCCACTGCCTTGAAACAGCCTCTTTCTGACCGGCAGCAAACTCGGCGGCGATCTTAGCTTTATCGCCCTCGCCTGCCATATCCAGAATCTCTGCATATTTAACAAGAACAGCAGCAGCAAATGCACCGACCAGAACACTTTCGCCTTCTTTATATATTCGCTCTTGTTCAGCAGGATCAGTATTTCCGACCACGACATTATCGTTCCAATCACCGCCGAGGAGGCGGGGTAGACCATTCTCACCCGTTCCGACAAATGTGATGAAGTGATCCAATGCACGCTGCGCAAGATTCAATATTGTATCTTCTTCCTGCGGCTCACCCTTGTACGGATAGGGTATAACCTTCTCCGATAAAATTATTAAATCCTTCGTCGCAAGGATATATTCGCTTAATGTCCACAAAAACCATATCTCAAGATCGTCCGAAAGAAATGGTGTTATCATAATCGCACCGTTTCCGCAAATTCCATACGGGACAGTTCCGTCCGGTAAAATCGACTTTGCAGTATATCGCAGTACCTCACGAACCAAATCCGGATTTGTAAAGATAAAAGGCATAACATGCTGGAGCGGGTCGCGTGCAGCACCTTGAAATCCCATAATGTACTGATAAACATGACCCTGCGACAAGATATGTTCATCAAATGCGCTGTCATATGTAGTCGCTCCGATCAGGGATTGATTGTGCCACAACAGCTCACGGTCTATCCATTCCTGCCCGGGGATCTGCAAAGAAATACGCTCATTCTTCCATTTTTCGCACGACATTGCAAAGAGATCATCGAAATCACTGCTATACTTACTCACTAAAGATGTCACACCGAAACCATCGGGAATATATCCATAAATATATGTAAGTGTGACCTTACCACCTGCAGGCACGGACACAGGTGAAACGGCTATCATCGCTGCATGTGAAGTTTTCCGCTTGGCTTTCACACGTTTCTTCAGCCCGTCAGGATCTTCAACTCCGCCATTCCCAAAGAAAGCTTTCGCATCAGTGATATAATCATCAACAGGAGTATCAACAGCACTTAGGAACGTCTCCGGAGGATGCACATCTTCCTGACCGTCCAGCTCACCGATATAAAGTGAATAATTATTTCTCGATTCAACCAGCGGTCTGTACTTCTTCTGCGCAATACCCCATATTTTCTTATCAATAAAACCCCACCCGGCAAACTTCATTCTATTACGCAGAGTATTCTCATCAACCGAGTAAAAATTCTTGTACTTATCAGCAAGCTTACGCCTCATTCCTTGCGCGGAGTTATTTATATAAGTATCAAGGTGACCGCTTTTAACCGCTAAAGAAAGCAAAAGTGTACGTAATGACATCGGGTAAGGACGAGCACCCCAATACTCATACCATTTCACATCCTGAGGCTGCTTCGAGTTATTTTCGATCGTTACACGGGACAAAAGCACAGGATCATCGCCATATGGTGTAAATATAGTCTGTGAAACCGAGAAGTCACCCTTCCGGACAGTCTTGCGCATGTATCCCGCACCGTAAACTCGCTCGAAATCGTCAGCTTTACCGTCGTAAAAGGTTGACAAAACAAATTTGCCGCTGTTATCACCTGCAGACCTACCGGCATCGTCGCTGCCGGATCCTCCACTGCATTTCAACCAGCCTATCCCGCCGCCATAAACATGATTCTCCGGATCAACATCCCCCAAAAACTTGGGACCACCCTCATCCTGCCGCACCTGCACAGTCCCGAAGTTGGAAGCAACACAAGTGATCCGGCTGTTCCCGAATTGAAAAGTATGGTCATTTTCCTTACGCCATGTCGGATTCGTAGGCGAAACCGCCGCAGGATCAGTAAGCTGATCGCAATCATAACGATACGCGGGAAGCCCATAATCGTCTGTGATCCATTCTCCAAAATAACCTGAACCAAAAGCCTTCATAAACATTCACTCCTTTAGCGCATCTATCAACGCACGTTATGCACATCGGTGCTACTCATTGAGCGCATCGATAATAGCACGCTATGCACATCGAAGCTACTCATTGAGCGCATCGATAATAGCGAGAAAATTCTCAACAGGCACATTTGCCTGTACATTATGTATCGTATTAAACACAAATCCTCCGCCTTTACCCAGCACGCGTACCTGCCGACGCACCTCGTCACGCACCTCGTCAGGTGTGCCATTTGGCAAAGTTGACTGTGTATTCACACCGCCACCCCAGAAGGTCACTTTATCGCCGTACTTTTCTTTCAAAACCGCAGAGTCCATACCCGCTGCCGATATTTGTACCGGATTCAAAATATCAAACCCCGCTTCGATCAAAAGCGGTATCAAAGGCTCGATCGCACCGCAGCAATGCTTAAAAGTCTTCCAATTAGTATTTTCATGGATCCAATCCGTCATTTTACGATAAAATGGCAGATAAAGATCGCGGAAAACAACAGGGGAGAGCATCAAACTCTGCTGGCTGCCGAAGTCCGCACCGCACAGAACAATAACAGAGATCCGGTCACCCACAGCCTCGTAATACATCTTAAGATTCTCGACAGCTATATCCGTCTGTCTGTCAAACACTTCCCGCACATAATCAGGTCTAATAAGCGGCGACATATACCAATCCTCAAGATCGCGGACACCCTTCGACTCCCGCAGCATAGTCCCCGGGATAAACGCTATATCACCCAGTCCCGTACCCAAACCGCCGCCTACAAGAGCATAGTCTGTGTTTTTATACAGTTCATCGGTCTCGCGTTCAAGAACACGAAGCGTTTCATCGTCATAAAGCGTATATTCCTCAAGATTATCAGCAGGATCAAGCAAATCATCGTCTTCCACAGGCGCAGATCGCACAGTTGCATCAAAATAAAATCCATCCTTCGGCATAACACCGGAGGGTGGATAATTCCTGTCACCACAAGCATATTGATACAAACGCCCGTCAGGCTCATAAATAGTATTAAACGCATCAGGCACTAAAACCGGAGTACCGTCATTCATCGTGAACAGCTTTGAAGGTGTATTATCAAAACCAAACAAGTTCCCCGAAGGCCAAACACAAGTCGTATCGATCCGCAACACACGCCTGAGATCATCATCGACCTCACCAAGCATCTGATAAGGGCAATAGATCGGAACTGGTTTCTCAGGCATGCCGAGAGCACGCCGCAGCTTAAAAATAAAACTCGCGGAAATTCCGGTAATAGCAGTAGCACCAAAATCTCTCGGGACCCTGTCAGGAGTGCGGTGCTCAAGCGCAAAGCGAACCCTCTCTCTTGAAGTCATCGTAAACTCTCCCCACCACTATCTATCACAGCGTCTCGCAAACGAGACACAGGAAAAGCACACACGCTTTTCATCCCCCATATTAACAAATCATGAACACCGTTGCAATGGTAATTTATAACCTATACATTAAAAGAAATAAATTAATTGCAAATAGCGCAGACTTGAGGAGCTTGTCGGGATTTGCTTACTTTCGGGGGTGAGAAATCCCGGCAAGCTCCTCAAGTCAAGCCACTTTATTCTTAAGTTTTAATTACAAATCACCAAGCCGACTTGATATTATACGAAAAAATGTTATACTTCTTTTTACTGCTGAACAAACCCTTTCATCCCGGCAACGGAGAAAAGTGTGAAAGATGAACTTTCACCCCATAAGCTTGTGCCGCCGCAAGCGACGGAATGGAATAAACTATGAACATCAAGCAATACTTCTGGGTAACCAATATAGTAGTTCTACTCGCTCTTGCAAGCCTTTTAGCATTCGGCACATTCTCCCTGTTTGTGCTTGCATATATCGCATCATTTCTTATACTTCTCGCCAGAACATTCCAGCCCAGAGGGCAAAAAGTAGTTAAGCTATGGCTTATAATCGCATTCGGATTTTTCCTCGCGCTTCAAATCGTAGTAGCAGTACAGCTCCTGCTGACACCGGGGATCGAAGGCGGACGTGTTCCGATCGACCCTGCGCTCCGCTCATACTGGCCGCGCAGAGTTATTTGCACATTCATCATTCTTGTGCCGCTCGTGATAACGCGGTACATCGTAGTCGGCAAATACGCACAGTTGTACCTGCCGTCAATTCGAGAAACCGGAACGATCGGATTCGCTGAACTGAAAGGGATTGCAGAAAGGATAAAACATCTTGCGGAAATTGCAGGCAGCACAAGAGAAAGTCTGTCCCCGACAAACCTTCGCGAGATCATCAGCGATTTTCCGCGCCACGATTCATTCAATTATGTGAATGAAGGCTCACTTACAGAAAATTATTTCAATAAAGCTAATGAAACGCTGGACGACCCGCATCTGTATATAATAGTATCACGTACAGGCAGTGCTGCCAGCAATTTCATCTCGTTATTTACGAACAAAAGCTATAATCACGTGTCGATATCCTTTGACCGCGACTTGCAGACCGCCGTTAGTTACAACGGAGGAAACAACGTATACCCGCCGGGGATGAACCCCGAAATGCTTGCAGATTTTACGAAAAAGAGCGGTGCGTCGCTCCTTGTCTACAGCTTGCCCTGTACAAAAGAGCAAAAGATAGGGATATTAGAAAAAATCCGCGAAATCAACGAAAGCGGAAGCGCATATAATATGCTTGGGCTTGTAACGAAGCATTCCTATCGTCCCAACATCATGTTCTGCTCTCAATTTGTATATAAACTACTTGAAATGGAAGGCATGACATACTTTGAAAAAGTCGGAAGGAGTGTTGATCCCTCCGACTTTGTAGAGCTGGATTACCGCCGGGCCCTTTCGTTTGAATACGAGATCGGGTAATAAAATGCGTTTGGATTGGAAAATTAATGAACATTTTCGAGAAACTGGACATAAAAACCGGAATCAACGCTTGCGGCACAGTGACAAGGCTGGGCGGCTCACGTCTGCCCGATGAAGTGATCCGGGCAATGGCTGATGTCTCCAAATCTTTTGTTCCGATGCACGAGTTCCACAAAAAGGCGGGCAGCTACATAGCCGGTCTGCTTGGCGTGGAAGCCTGCTGCATAACATGCGGAGCGGCTGCAGGACTGGCTATCTCCGCCGCAGCGACCATGACACGCGGCGACAGTCAAAAAGCACTCCAACTACCTGACACCACAGGTATGCCGGACGAGATACTCATGCTGAAAGCACACAGGATACTATATGATCAGGCACTGCTCCTATCCGGCGCAAAAATCCGGGAAATAGATACAACCCTTTGTACAGCAAAAGATATTGACACAGATGCAATAAAAAGCATTGACACAGATATAGCAAAAGATAAAATAGAAAAAGCAATAACCAATAAAACAGCTCTCTTCGTTTACGTCGCAGAGCGAGAGAACGTACAAGGCTCCATCCCGCTGCCCGACATTGTCCCCATACTCAAACATCACAATATACCCATCGTCGTAGATGCCGCAGCCGAAGTTCCTCCGGTCGGTAACATCAAAAAATATCTTGATATCGGTGCCGACCTTGTTCTGTTCAGCGGCGGCAAAGAGATACGCGGGCCTCAGGCATCCGGATTGATATTAGGAAGTAAGGAAATCATTGACTACTGCCATATCAACTGCTGCCCCAACTACAGCATAGGCAGATCAATGAAAATTTCAAAAGAAAACATAGCCGGTCTGATAGCTGCTGTTGAGCTCTTTACACAAAAAGATTATAATCGTCAAATGAGCACATGGGAAGATATGACAAACCAAATCTGCGCATCACTTGCAGACCGGAACGACATCCAAGTGCGGGCAGGTTATCCGGCAGAACCCGGAGTGCAGCCTGCGATAATACTAAGAGCATATATAAAGCCGTTAAAAATAACAGCAGCCGAACTGCAGCAGAAATTGCAAACAGCATCGACCCCTGTGTATGTCGATATAAAAGACGACGAAATTTTCTTGAACCCTCAATGTGTTGAACCGGAGGAACTCGAACCGTTGATCAGCACTCTTCATGAATGTCTTGATCTTGTGTGACCGGTAGCAGTTATATAAATAATCAGCGGTCAACACGCCGTCAGATCAAAAATACTCCGTAAATTACAAATGAGCCCTCACCACCGGGCTCATTTGTATATAACAACAACATCAGATGTTATTCTGATTCTTCATTACCGACGATCCTCGGATCGCCAACTATGCCTACGCCGCGTTTTGCGCTATCGGAAATGACCGCTGAATCTTCAGAATCCCATACTCTTTCCAATGAGTTCATCAGGTTTCTTTTATCCCACATATCGCGGTTCAATCCACCGGGGGTATAATCCGTAGCAGTCTGTACAGTTTCTTTTGAAACTGCCGGAACAGCGTCTACCGTGGTGGCGGATATAACGCTATTTTTAGTTTCAGGGTTTAGTTCGAGTTTCATATCGCACCTCCATGTTGCATATTTATAATTCCCTTCATTAATAGTATCGGAACATATACCCGTTCGCTTTAGTGTAGCACAAAAAAATTTTTTATGATATACTTATACAGCGAAAAGAGGTACAAAAAATGAGCAAAATCATAGGCTTCACACTACTGCTGACTGCAATTATTTTCTTACTGGTCGCATGTTCCGGCCCGGAAAACGAACCCGAGATCGATGATATGATAGTCCTCGGCTTCTCACAACTCGGTGACGAAAGCGAATGGCGGACAGCATCATCAAACGATATCAAACATGCCGCCGCTGCAGCGCGTATCCAACTCATGTTCGACAACGCAATGCAGCAGCAGTTCAACCAGATAAAAGCGATAAGATCATTCATCCTCAGAGGTGTTGACATCATCGCCTTTTGCCCCATAGTTGAAGAAGGCTGGGACAGTGTTCTGGAAGAAGCCAGAGCAGCAAACATCCCGGTTATTGTAGTTGACAGAGAGATAGAAACAGAAAGAGAAGGTTTGTACACAGCATTCATCGGCTCCGATTTCCATAGAGAGGGAATAAAAGCAGCCGAATGGATGGTTGAAAGATTTGAAGATGAAGAAGGCCCGATAAGAATAGCAGAAATAATAGGCACACCGGATTCCTCACCGACAATAGGGCGTTACGAAGGATTACGCGAGGTCCTCGCAAATCATCCGAAGTTCGAAATAGTGATCTCGATAGAAGGCGACTTCATGCGTTCAAAAGGCAGGGAAAGCATGGAGACAATACTTAGAGAAACCCCGGACATCGACATTCTCTATGCCCACAACGATGACATGGCACTTGGAGCAATAGAGATAATGGAAGAGCACGGCATTTCACCCGGCAGAGATATCCTGATAGTATCCGTAGACGCTCAAACATCAGGTCTTATAGCATTGACCCAGGGAAAAATAAACTGTCTCATCGAGTGCAGCCCATATGTAGGTGAAGACCTGATGGCACTGATCTTTAAAATCCTAAACGGCGAACCATTCCCCGCATACACATTCACCGAAACAAGAGTCTTCACAGATCAAGACGACTTCAGCCTATTGCCAATAAGACCTATATACAGACCATAGCAGGTGACAGGGGGACGGGGGTTTTGTCACATTCAATAGAAAAAGGTGATCGTCACGAGCAGATATATCAGCAGAGTATTAAATATGCGAAAAAGTATTATCGGTAAGATCATAATACTGTTTGTTTTGATGTTTTTACTGCTTCTTACCCCTGCGGTCGTGCAAAATGTTACCTCTATCCGGCAGACACAATTATACAGAGAGATGCTGGATAACATCATATATACAAACCAACTGAACACAGACGTTGTAGAAAACATTGAACCGGTGGTTTGGAATATTGTCGCGGGAAAAGAAAATTTCGAAGACAGCGGGATATGGAACCTGATTTCCGGTATCAGAATAAGAATGGTAGGGATCAGAAACAACACAGAATCACCGGAAAACAGGGGAGTAATGGAGATGTCCATCAGAGCTCTCTCGACACTGGAAAATTTTCTCCGTAGGCTTAATACCCAAATTCAAGAAAGATACCCTGTTGCAGAGAACGAACTATTACTTGAGGATATAAGAGTATGTATAGCAGGTATCGATGATCTGCTGCGTGAATTTTCATCCATGCAGGTTGAAGAAGCAGCGATCTTAAACCAGACAATGACGATACAAAGCAACAGGATCCTTCTGTTGAATATATCACTTACGATATTCATAATAATCGCAGGCATCTTTGCCTTCCTCTACATTTCGCGAAGCCTCATGAACCCTATAGAAAAACTCCTGCGTATGTCACGGCGGATCTCCGAAGGCGATTTCAGCTCAAGAGCCGAGCTTTCAACATCTGACGAATTCGACAGTCTGGCTGCCGGTATGAACATCATGTCCGAGCAGATAGAACTCCTTCTCGAAAAAAGCATCGAAGAACAAAAACAATTGCAAATGATGGAACACACGATCCTTCAAGCCCAGATAAAACCGCATTTTCTTTATAATACACTAGACGCCATTATATGGGCGGCAGAAGCAGACAACACTGCCGACGTTGTAACACTTGTCGCGTCACTATCAACCTTTTTCAGAATATCACTGAGCCACGGCATCGACTTGATACCCGTACACGACGAGATAGAACACGTTCGAAACTATCTTGTCATACAGCAGATCCGGTACAGCGATGTATTGACATACGAAATAAACATAGATGAAGATATCCCCGATACAAAAATCCTGAAGCTGCTTCTACAGCCGCTGGTCGAAAACGCCTTGTACCATGGCATAAAAAACACCAGAGACAGAGGAAAAATCGTTGTCAGTGTTGAAAAGGAAAGCGGAAAAACTGAAGGTGGAAAAGACGAAGAAAAGCTCAGGTTTACCGTTGCTGATACAGGCATCGGAATGACCGAAGAAACCCTCAAAGAGTTGATCCATGATATCAACCACGGAAAAGGCGAAAAAGGTTACGGACTTTATAATGTCAACCGAAGGCTTAAGCTATACTACGACGTGTCGGAGGGGATCGAAATAAAATCGGAATATAAAAAAGGTACAACAGTCAGTTTTGTGCTGGATGTTTAAGAAAAAGATAAAAAGGAATTGGTGTAAATAATGTATAAAGTCTTTTTCGTTGATGATGAAGCATCGATGCGAGCCGGGATCAGAGAAAGTATAGATTGGGAAGACTCCGGCTTTGTACTTGCTGGAGAAGCTCCCGACGGCGAGATGGCACTTTCGCTGATGCAGGAGATCATACCTGATATTCTCATTACCGATATAAGGATGCCCTTTATGGACGGCATCGAGCTTTCCAGACAAACAAAAAAAATCATGCCGTGGATAAAGATAGTGATCCTCAGCGGACATGACGAGTTTGAATATGCAAAACAAGCTATAAACATCGGCGTTGAAGACTACATGTTAAAACCGGTCACCTCATCAAAGCTGATGGAAACACTCAGAGAGATCGCGGAGAGGATCGACAAGGAAAGAAGAAGCAATGTCGAAAACCTGATAGCCAGTATAAAAGATATAAGTAAACTGGAACTTTTACCAGTTACCGATTTCAACAAGCTTCCCGTGATCGAAAAACTGCGATATGCATCAAAAACAGACGTTCCGCGCTTTGTCGAAGACTATCTGGAAAGCTTCGACAGCACAGCCGTAACATCATTTATGTTTTTATATTATATTTTTATGGATATCCTGCTCAACTCGTCAAAAATAATCGAAGAACTGGGTGGTGACGCAAAAGAAGTCCTGACAGAGTATTTTGACGCCGGTCACATGCTCAGCGAAGGTACTGACATAGAAAAAATAAAGACACTACTTATATCCGTACTCGAAAAAGTTGTCGAATTCCGTGACGCGGCAACCGGCTCAAAGTACAGCGATATCATAGCCAAAGCACAGGAGTTCATCCAAAGCAACTACTCAGACAAAGACATTTCCCTCCACTCGGTCGCAAAGGAAGTCAACATCTCACCAAACCACTTCAGCACGATCTTCAGCCGCGAAACAGGCGAAACATTCATAAGCTATATAACAAGAGTAAGGCTCGACAAAGCAAAACTCTTGCTCAAAACAACCCAAATGAGAGCCTCAGACATAGGCTACGAAATAGGCTATAACGACACCCACTATTTCAGCTATGTGTTTAAGAAAAACACCGGAATGACCCCAAAGGAATTTCGGAGCAAAGAATAAATATCTCAAAACGTCATCGCGAGGAGTAAAGCGACGTGGCGATCCAGAACAGGGTGTGACAGGGGACAATCCTACGAGGGGACGTAGCCCTGTCTCACGCTTTGGTGTGTTTTAACTGTTCATAATTTAGTAATAATTTCAACAAAAATCGGATAATAATGCAAAGACATATTTTTTCATTTGATTTATACTCTTGCATAGAATCAGCCCGGTATCGGGTAAATCAATTATTGAAAGGGTAAGGAAAAATGAGAAAAGTAATCGGAATTTTAGTATGTCTCGTAATGGTAGTTGGTCTTGTTGCAGCATGCGGCGGAGGCGGCAGCGGCAGCAGTGGCGGTCCTATCAAAGTAGGTATCATCAACAACCCACCGGAAGAATCAGGCTATCGCGCAGCAAACGTTGCTGACATGGAGAAAGTATTCACAGCAGCAAACGGATATGAAACACAATTCTTCTACAGCCAGACAAACGACGCGCAACTCAACGCAGCCAGAGGCTTCATCACAGAAGGTGTTGATTACATCCTTCTCTCAGCAGCAGACACAGACGGCTGGGAAGCAGTTCTCAGAGATGCTAAAGAAAAAGGCATCGGAGTATACCTGTTTGACCGTATG
>Ga0123356_10004507_pt1 | contig 14381 bp, 11 predicted proteins | sample TergutEmb28metaG_2_FD_92546 | JGI IMG/M metagenome (GOLD analysis project Ga0123356, IMG submission 92546) | Embiratermes neotenicus P3 segment gut microbial communities from Petit-Saut dam, French Guiana - Emb289 P3 | ecosystem: Host-associated > Arthropoda: Insects > Digestive system > Gut ...
ACGCGCGTGGTTCCGATCGTTTGGTTCGAACTCAGCACCAGCCCGAACAGGATGTAGAACATGATTGGCCAGCTCAGGACCGATGCCGTGTACAGCCGAAGGCGAAGATTCTTCAGGAACTCATACTTGATTTCCTTCAGATAAATCGCGGCGATCTGACCGGGCGAGCGCTCAATCTGGGCGTTGCTCAAAGCGATGGTTGCGGTGCTCATGGCTGCTCCTTGGTTCGGGTTCGGCTTCAGTTCGACTGGCTTCCACTTTTCGCCGTATCTTGCGTAAGAGCGAGAAATGCTTCTTCGAGGCCGGCACTGGTGACTTCGAGCCCGGATAGCGTTCGATCGCGTGCCAACAATTCGCGGACGATCGGCTCGGCTTCCGTGGCGTGGAGTTCGACCGCCCCGCGGTCCCGTTTTACTTCGGTCACTCCTGGAATCTGGCGCAAGACGCTGAGCTCGAGTCTGGTGATGCAGCGAATGCGCTTGCCTGAGGTTTGCGCCTTGATCTCGGCCGGGGTTCCTTGGGCGACGATTTCGCCTTGGTTAATGACTGCGATGCGATCGGCCAGCGCGTCGGCCTCGGGTAAGTAGTGGGTGGTGAGCAAGACCGTCTTGCCCCGGCCGACCAACTGGCGAATTTTATCCCACAACATGCGCCGCGCTTCGACGTCGAGACCGACTGTGGGTTCATCCAGAAAGAGCACGTCGGGGTCGCCACAGATCGCGAGCGCGAACAGAACCCGCTGTTTCTGGCCACCCGAGAGTTCGGCGAATTTACGGTCGCGCAGTTTCTCGAGGCCCGCCGCCGCGAGCACATCCTCGGCCGGCAGCGGTCTGGCGTAGTAGGTCGAAAAAAGATCGATGTGTTCGCGGACGCGCAGGGTTTCCGGAACTCTTCCCACTTGCAACATGGCGCCGGTCCGCATCCGGTTTTCAGGATTCGTGGGGTCGTTGCCGAAAACCCGGACTTTCCCGGAATTGGGTGGCATCAACCCGAGGAGCAACTTCACGGCAGTGGTTTTGCCAGCACCGTTCGGACCGAGGAGGGCTACGACTTCTCCGGCGCGGACGCGAAAATTAACGTCGCGAAGAGCACACACGTCCCCGTAGTTTTTATTCACGGATTCGAGGTTGGCAACGATCACGTCTGTGGCGACGTCTTCCGCGCTCCGAGGTTGCTCCAGGGTTGCGTTCATGCGTTTGTCTCCGGCGGCTTGGGACGCCCTTCCGTGGGGCCTTGCGTTCCTGCCAGCGAACCGATGGTCGCTGAAACCGGGTTGAGGCGCCAGTGCCATCCATCACGCAGCCAGCGTGACAAATGTCATCCGCGTCCCCCAAGCCGAAAAGGGGGTCGTTCGAGGGGGCCAAGCGAGGACATTTTTGACGCAGGAATGTTGAGGGCTTGAAGTTTGGGAAATCCAGGCGCAAAACCAGCGGGAGCCGTAGGGGGCCTGTTACGAAATCCGAACAATTACAAGATATAAACACCTGGGGGAGTAGGCGCGAAAGGTCAGGTGTTCCAAAGCCGTTTGATCGAATCCCCGCTCTGGACGAGGGTTTGCTTTTGTTCTGAATTCGTAACAAGATTGCGAGTGGAATTTTCGAGAAGATCGCGGCCACGATCGGCTGTGGATTTTTGGTATCATACCGCCGCACCTGTTTTGAGGGGTTGTCATGCTGCCAGTCGGGAAAAGCCTTCGGACCCTGCGGGAAAAACTCGGGCTGACCATGCGCGACGTGGAGAATTCGAGCGCGCGCATTGCGGATAAATACCGCAACGAAGAGTTTTCCATTCCGCCGAGTCGCTTGTCGGATATTGAGACGAAAGGAATTCTGCCCAGCCTCTATCGGTTGTATACGCTGTCGGTGATCTACCGGCTCGACATTCGGGAATTGATGTCGTGGTACGGAGTGGATCTCTGTAACGCAGCGGCAGATCTTGGTCTGGTTTCGCCGCCCAAGTCGCACGTTTCCGACGCACTGGCGGGGTTGTCGGCGGTGAACGTTCCGCTGCGGATGGATCCGGGATTCGATGAGAAACGGACCGCGAATCTGGGGCGTATGGTGGAGCGGTGGGGCCTGGTCCCGATTGCCTATCTGGCGCAATTTGCCACCAGCGACTTCACTTACGGGTACGTGGGCACGCACGATTTCACCATGTATCCGATCTTGCCCCCGGGAAGTTTCATTCAGGTCGATGAGTCGCGTAACCGTGTGCTAGAGGGATCGTGGCGCTCGGAATACGAACGTCCGATTTATTTTGTGGAGACGCGAGACAGCCACACCTGCTGCTGGTGCAGCATGCGCAAAGAGGAGATCATCCTGCAGCCGCATCCCCTGTCTCCGGTTCCGGTCCGTATCCTGCGGCATCCCCAGGAAGCCGAGGTGCTCGGTCAGGTCGTCGGGGTCGCTATGAAGTTGACCGAGTGGCACGCACTCGATTCCGCTCCAAACTCCAGAGGGCCAGCAGCACTGAATTAAGGTGGACGGGAACCAGGGAGTTTTGGCGGCCCTCCGGAACTAAATCGTTAAAATGTCCGCGCATTTCCTCGAGGTATGCCTGGGGGCCGATGCCGCTGCTGCGACTGGATTCCTTGAGATCCTCTACCAGCGAAGCAATCGGGGTGCGCAGGATGCCGCTGACGACCTCCAGGTGAGCAGTCTTGAGCGCCCGCTCAGCCGATTCCGGCCCGTGAACCATCTCCATCCCCCAATGCTCGTAGCGGCCGTGCCCACGGCGCAAAGAAGCCAGGTAGGCCAGTTTGCCCAACAGGCCTGACACGGCAGACAGGGTTGTCTCCTTAATGTCTTGAAGAGCCGATTTGAGGGTCATCTTGTTACAAATTCCGAACGCTCGAGGGTTTTGAAAACCTGCTTGCGGATCGCCTCGGACCATGAAAACATCACGGTCCAATTTGCAGTAACAAGGAGAAAACACCCGTGAAACGTCTGCTGCTCGTCCTCGGCGTCGCTGTATTGTTCATCAACACCTTGGTGGTCCCAACCGCTGTGCGGGCCGACGGCGGCGGGGGAACCGGCACTAATTGCGGAGGCAACTCCCTGTGCAAGCCCTAAACTAACGGCCGGGTCTAGTGTTACACAAGAGAGGGAGGCCTCTAACGGGAGGCTTGCCGATCTTACGAAAACCGGACAAGAGTCATCCGAGCATTGCGGCTGGCAGCGGTTCGCGGTATAGTGCGTCGCACCGTCATGCTGCGGGCGCACTCACTGCTTTGGAATTACCTCTGGATAGCCCCAAATATCCTCCTTCTGGTGCTTGCAGTGTCGCTCTGGAAACGTGGGACTTGGCGGCAAATGCCTGCATTTTTTGCGTTCGCCATCGTCAGCGCTGTCGGCGATCTCACAGTCTTTGGCGCCGACGTCACTCCTTCAGTGTCAGCGCAGACGTTCTGGGGCGTTGACTGGGCTTACCTTCTCGCAGAGAGCCTGCTGAAATTCGTCGTGATCGCAGAAGTGTTTTCCCGAGTCCTTGACCCGTACCCCTCGGTGAGTCGACTGGGCAGAACGTTGATCCGAGGCTTTGGAGGGGCTCTGGTGCTGGTGGCCATTCTGGCGGCTGCATTATCCCGAGGTGACAGCACAAAACGCCTGGTTGGGGGAGTTCATCTGCTCGAACAGACCGTGTTCGTGATCGAGCTAGGATTGATTCTGTTTCTTTTTGTCTTTGCGGCCTACTTCCGACTGTCATGGGACCGCCTGTCATTCGGGATCCTGTTGGGCTTCGGACTTTCTGCATGCGAATACTTAGCATCCTGGGCAATCATGACCAATGCCGCTCCGTCCCCACGCGGCCGCACTCTACTCGATCTCCTTAACATGGCAACTCATCATGTTTGCGTGCTGATTTGGTTCTACTATCTGCTGATTCCAAAGCGATGGGAGCAAAAGCGACTAGCCAAGTCCGCGTTTGCAGCTTCCGGCGGCGATGAACCCCACTTGGAGCATCTCGAGGTCTGGAATCGGGAATTGGAGCGTCTCTTACACCAATGACACTAGCCATCATTCTCGTCATCGCCGCGGCGCTCGGGTTGGTATTTATTCTGAACGTCGCCTTCTCTCGGGGCCCGCAAGTCTCGCGAGCAAACCTGCAAGAGATTCAGCCCATCGATATTCACGCATTTCGCAATCTGGTGGACCCTGCCGAGGACGAATACTTGCGGACTCGGCTGGCCCCGGTGGAATTTCGTCGCGTGCAGCGGGAGCGTTTGCGGGCGACGGCCGCTTACATTCAAGTAGCGGGACGGAACGCCGCTGTGCTGGCGATCATTGGGCAAGCTGCTCTTTCCAGCGGAAACGCCCCCACGGCGGTAGCGGCGCGTCAGCTTGTGAACAGCGCGCTGCTGTTGCGGCGTAATGCGTCCTTTGCGCTGTTCAGGGTTTATTTTGGGCTGGCGTGGCCGAGCTCGGGTCACACCGCGTCGGGTGTTTTGCGCGGTTACGAGCAATTGAATGGGTGCGCGATGCTGCTGGGGCGGTTGCAGAATCCGGCGGTTCCGGTTCGCATTGCCGCGACCCTGTAATGGCCAGCCCGCGTAGATTTTGCTCCCTAACACCAGGCTGGTGTTTTGTCTCCTTCCTCCCTCGTTTCGTCCCGTTTCTACCGGGTTACTTTGGAACGACCCGCTTCCATTCCTGTACTTGTTTTCGGGAATAGTTCTGATATAAAACCATTAGTTTTGATATAAAACGATACTTCTGAAATAAACACGGGCACGAATCAGAGCGGTCCAACCGTCGAGTGTCGGCAATCTGCCGGAATTGGTCCCGCCATCTACTCGCGTTTCGCGAGTCCGAGGGAGAAACTTATGTTTCACACATTCAGAGGTGTCTGGCGACCTGTGTGTGTCCTGCTGCTAGCGACATTTGCATGGGGGCAGGGTGGGGTTGCCACCGGCGATCTGCACGTAAAAGTGTCGGATTCCAATGGAGCCGCGCTCACCGGCGCGACCGTGACCGTAGCGAACGTCGCCAAGGGCGTGGTGCGCACTGCGACCGGCGACGGGCAAGGCGGCTACAGTGCGCAACTCCTCCCGCCGGGAACCTACACGGTGACAGTAACGATGGAGGGGTTCACCAAGGTCGAAGTCTCGGGCGTGTCGATCACGGTTGGCGGATCGCTGGAGCTTCCGGTGGTCATGACGGTGGCGGGCGCCCAGGAAGTGGTCGAGGTCACGTCGCAGGCGGAACTGATCGAGACGTCGCGCAGCTCGACCACCGACACGATCGGCCAGCGGCGCATTGACAATCTTCCGATCAACGGGCGGAATTACATCAACTTCACGCTGACCGATTCTCAGGTGGTGCGCGACAACGCACCCAACACCGGGGCCGCGCCGACTTCCGGACTGAACATGAGCGGGCAGCGCGCGCGCTCGAACCTGGTGAACGTGGATGGCGCAGACGCTACGGACAACTCGGTCAACGGCGTGCGCTCCACCGTGTCGCAGGAAGCCGTGCAGGAGTTTCAAATCATTACCAACAGCTATGCCGCCGAGTACGGGCGCGCCGCGGGTGGGGTGGTGAACATCATCACCCGGTCCGGGTCGAACGATTTTCACGGCGACGTTTTCGGGTATCTGCGTAACCGTTCCTTTCAAGCGGTGAATCCCTTCAGCACGATTCCGAATCCGGCGTACACGCGGGTGCAAGCGGGGGCGGCGTTTGGCGGACCGATCAGGAAAGACAAGACCTACTATTTCTTTTCCTACGAAATCACACGGCGGCATGAGACGGGTTTCTCGAGCATCGGGAATTTCGGACTGACGCCCTTCGATGCCTCGCCATTTTTCGGCGCACCCCCCGGAAGCGTGAACCTGCAGCTCACCTCCGACCAGATTTCGTTCCTGACCAATCCGGCAGTCGCCCAAACGGTGGCCAGCAGTCCGGCCTATGCGGGAGAAGTTGCGAAATATCTTGGCTTAGTCGGCCTCTCTTCGGGCATGGCGGTGAACGGCCAATGGCCGCTCGGTCTGACCGGTGGCATCCCGGGTATCGGGGGATTCCCGACTGTTTGTTCCGCTCCGCCATGTTTTGTGCCGGCTTCGTATCAAACCTTGGCTTCGCAAATTGGCAACTTCCCGGTGTTTGAGGGAACCAGCATTTACGATCTTCGTCTCGACCACAACATCAGCAACAGTAACCGGCTCATGCTTCGCGGGGAGGTCAGTCCCAGCACCGTCACAGGAATCGAGGTGGGCGGGCAGGCCCAACCTTTTGGCCAGAACGCTTATTCGCGTACGTCGCAGCAGACCTTCCGCGATGTTGAGGGCGTGGCGGAGGATACCTGGACGTTCGGCAACAACAAGGTGAACCAGTTCCTCTTCGCGTATTCGCGCCGTGGCCTGTCATATTTCTACAACACTGCGATTCCGGGTGGTTCCGATCCTGCGGTGAATATTCCAGGCTTCGCTTACTTTGGACGTGAGCCCTTTTCCTATATTCGGCGGACGGAGCAGCGCTACCAATTCAGCGACACATTCTCGTGGACCATCGGACGCCACCAGACCAAGTTCGGAGGTGAGATCCACTACTTGCCGCTCAGCGCGGTGTTCACCGTGAACTACGGCGGCGTATATGACTTCGGCAGCATTTCCGCCCCAAGCCTTGGGTTTGTTAACCCGGCTCCGGGGGTTCTACCGGGCTTCGCCGCCCTGTCGCCGGTGCAGGCCTATGGCGCCGGGTTGCCACAGGATTTCATTCAGGGCATTGGCAGCCCGAGCGACTCGTTTCGCAACATTCCCATTGCTGTCTTCTGGCAGGACTCCTGGCGGATCGGGCCCCGAGTCACCCTGAACTACGGGTTGCGGTACGACGTCGAGATTCCGCCGAAGTTCAACCCGCCGACCGCGCTGGCACAAGCCGGGTATAACTTCCTCGGTCTACAAAAGGGAATTCAGACCGACACGAATAATATTCAGCCGAGAATCGGTGTCGCCTGGGATCCGAAAGGGGACGGCAAAACGGTAGTGCGGGCTTCGTACGGAATGTTTTATGACCATCCATTGCTTGGGCTGTATTTTCTCGGTAATGCTTCCGATGGCTCCACCAGTGGACAGTTAGCTTTTGCTGGCGGCGCGCCTTGCACGGCAGCCTCAACCCCGTATAGTCCGGGGAATCTCAATGCAGCCAGCATTTTCACAGGCGTGCTTTCGAACCCGAACTGCATGCCCGTCAGCCAGCTCAACTACCTGCCAAACCAGCAGCAGTTTGCATCGTTGTTCCCGGTGGGTCAGTCCGCTCAGTCGCTGTTCCTGCAACAGCAATACTTGACCAACGCCCCGGCCCCGTTCAGCCCGGCTGCCTTTCCGCTAGCCTTTCAGCCTTTCGGATATCCACAAGGCAAGGGTTTTGTGTATGCCTACGCCCAGCAGGCCAACCTGAGCGTGGAGCGAGATCTGGGCGGTGGATTCGCTTTGAGCCTGGCATACAACTTCAATGGTGGGCGCCACCTGAATCGACCGATCAATGCGAACACGGTTCGGGGAGACTTGCTGGTGGCAAACTGGCAGAACGCCTACAGTGACCCAGCCTCGAGTGCTCTGTCCGGCCCGCTCCAAGTGGGAACGGGCTCTGCCCCCTGCGGGGTGAATCCCAACAACGGTCTGCCCTGGGTCTCAGCGGCGCTGACCAACTTCTTCCGGCCCGGAGGACTCAACCCCGCGATCGCGAACTTTGTGACCGCGCTCGGCGGGGGATCGTGCTTGACGGCGGTTTTGCCGGGTTTAATGCAGTACTTCGCCCTGGCTGGGTACAGCACGGCCGGCTTTAACACTGCCTGTGACGCGGCAACCATCCCTTCTACATTTTCCGGGTGCATTCCGTTCGGCGACATGGACGCGAACTATTCGAACGGCAGTTCCGTCTACCACAGTTTCAGTGCCAACCTGCGCAAGCGGTTCGGCAGTCACTACGAATTCCTCGGGTCGTACACGTGGTCGCATGCCATTGACGACTCAACGGATTTGCAGTCCACACTCACTCCCCAGGACAGCTACTATCCTGATTACGAGCGCTCGACATCGCTGTTCGACCAGCGACACCGCTTCGTGTTCAGTGGCGTGTATCAGACGGGAACGGGGGCTGGACAGGGCTTTACCCGAAAGCTCCTCAGCAACTGGACCGTGGCCCCGGTCGTTGAAGTGGCGTCGGGACGTCCTTTCAACATCATCACCAGCAGCGACGACAACTTCCAGCTTTCGTCGCTAACCGGGCGGCCCAATGTCGTGCCTGCCGGAACTCCGACGAATGCCTGCGGCTTTCCGTCGGTTGCATCCAGGTTTTCGTCCACCGGGTTCTTTCAGGAGCCGTGTTATCAGGAGTTCACCCCGAGTTCGGCGACAACAACGAATTTCACGCATGTCACACTGCGCGCCCTCGACGGAAACCTCGGCCGCAACGCCGGCCTTCAGCCTTGGACTGTATTCAACGACCTTCGGGTGGCCAAGCGCGTTCCGATTACAGAGCGGTTCAGCGTCGACTTGATCGCCGACATATTCAATGTCGCGAACAAGATGAATGTGTCGGCGGTAAGCCCGCTGTTTACCAATGCTGGCCAGGCAACGGCGGCCTACGATCCGCGCCAGTTCCAGTTTGCGATGAAGATCAACTGGTAGGCGGGGAGCCATTCCACGCCGGAGGGAACGATTCCTGCCGTCGTCGTAATGGGCAGGCCCTCGAGCGTGTTTCCCGGTGTCTTCCCGGTTAGTTGGATCGATCGCTTTGGCCAGTTCTCCGTACAGCGTCAGTCTTCAGTTTTTCCAAGCGCCCGGTCTTTGTCGAAGCGACGGTCGGCGCAGACAATTGCTTCCGAGGCTCCCGGCGTTCAGCCCCAGCGTGGCCTCGCGCTCCCATCGGGATGCTACACTTTTTCTTCACCCATCCTTGGCGCTTGCCTGGAGTTCATTCCTTCATGTCTGAAGCTCAAATGCCCACGGCGCGGACGCGTGTCGTCCGCGAAGCAGAACGCGCCGTTTACGACCGCGAGACGATCTACCGCATTCTCGATGAGGGATTTCTCTGCCACGTCGGCTTCGCGGTCGATGGACATCCGTTCGTGATTCCGACCTCGTACGGCCGGAAAGAAGCGAGCTTGTACATCCATGGTTCGGCCGCCAGCCGCATGTTGCGGCAGATGAAAGATGGGGTTGCGGTGTGTGTGACCGTGACTTTGCTCGATGGGCTGGTTCTGGCCCGGTCCGTTTTCAATCACTCGATGAATTACCGGTCGGTGGTGATTTTAGGACAAGCGACTCTGGTGGATGATCCGCAAGAAAAGCTGGCGGCTCTGCGCGTCTTGTCGGAACACATCATGCCCGGCCGATGGGACGATGCCCGGCAACCGAACCATCGTGAATTGAAGGCAACGTCGGTGCTGCGGGTACCGATTGAGGAGTTCTCGGCCAAGGTTCGAACTGGGCCACCGATTGACGACGCGGAGGATTACTCGTTCCCTAGCTGGGCAGGGGTGGTTCCACTGGAGATGAAGGCTGGCCCGCCGATCGATGATCTGAAACTGGATCCGAAGTGCTCTGCGCCCGACTATGCGAGACACTATTCACGCAATCAGATCGGGAAAAAGTAAGCCGCCCGCTCCGCTCCCGACTTGTGCGACAGCATCGAGGGTAGCGGGAGAGGGGATGGTCCTTGACCATCAAAAACCGCGGCTGACAGACAGGTTAAGGGCGCAGCAGCAACTTTCCAGCGGCCTTGCGCTCTTCCATGTCGCGGTGTGCCTGGGGGGCTTCGGCCAGGGGATACTCTTTGGCAATGTTAAGTTTGAGTTTGCCTGCGGTGATCATCCCGAACAGCGCGCTGGTGCGGGTGAGCAGTTCTTCGCGCGTCGCGGTAAAGTGTGCCAGCGTGGTGCGCGCCATGTAGAGCGATCCCTTTTCCGACAGCTTCGCGGGATCGACCGGAGGCACTGGACCGCTTGACATGCCGTAGAGCACCAGCATGCCGCGCAGGCGCATGACATTCAGGTTCTTTTCGAACGTGGCCTTGCCGACGCCGTCGTAGACGACGTCGACGCCCTGGCCGCCGGTCAGGCGCTTTGTCTCAGATTCGAAATCCTGCTGGGTAAAGACGATGATTTCTTCAGCTCCCGCTTCGCGAGCCAGTTGAGCCTTGTCCAAGGTTGACACCGTACCGATAACTCGCGCGCCGAGGGCGCGGGCCATCTGCACAACCAGCAAGCCGACTCCCCCGGCGGCAGCATGGACAAGGGCGGTTTCGCCAGCCTTCAACTTGTGCGCATCATTCACCAGATAGTGCGCGGTGAGGCCGTGCATCATGGCGGCAGCAGCTTGCTGATCGGTGACCGACGGCGGAACGGGCACAAGGTGTTCTTCCGGGGCGGCCACGAACTCGGCGTAGGAGCCGAGAGTGCCGCTCCAGGCGACGCGGTCGCCTATCTTCACGGTCTTCACTTGTGTACCCACAGCCGTCACCACCCCGGATCCTTCCTGGCCGGGGATGAAAGGCAGCACGGTGCGCAGACTTCCGTCACGGAATTGGCTGTCAATGGCGTTGACTCCCGCGACCATGACTCGTACCAGCGCTTCGGAGGCTTTGGGCTGGGGGACGGCAACTTCGACCAACTGCATGACGTCTGGAGTGCCGGTCTCGGAAATGCGAATGGCTTTCATGAGGGTGGCTGTCGAGCAGTGGCTTACCATGCCCTGCTGCGTGGGTTAGTGTACTTGAAACATTCCCGACCGCGGACGCTCGGTGGGGCGGGGCGCCTCAGGCGAAAGCCGGCGAGCCACCGGGACTACGGAATGAGCAGCAACTTTCCGGTTGTTTTCCTTCCTTCCAGTTCTCGATGGGCGCGCTGCGCCTCGGCCAGCGGGTAAGTGTACTCGATTCGCAGTTTCAGTTTCCCCGAGGTGATCATGCCAAACACGGCATCGGTGCGCGCCAGTAATTCCTCGCGTGTCGCGATGTAGTTTCCCAGAGTCGGGCGCGTCAGAAACAACGATCCCTTCTGGGTGAGGAGAGTGGGATCGAAGGGAGGAACAGCGCCGCTCGAACCGCCGTAGAGGACCATCATTCCGCGCGGGCGGAGGATGTTCAAGCCTTTGTCGAACGTCGTTTTGCCCACCGAATCGTAGACGACATCGACACCTTTGCCGCCGGTCAGGCGCTTGGTCGCGGCTTCGAAATCTTCCTGAGTATAGAAAATAACTTCGTCCGCACCGGCTTCGCGGGCCAGCTTGGCCTTCTGTTCGGTCGAGACCGTCGCGATCACACGCGCGCCCAGGTTGTGGGCCATCTGAGTCAGCAGCAATCCGACTCCTCCAGCGGCTGCGTGCACTACGGCGGTTTCGCCCCGCTTCAGCAGGTAAGTATCGTGCGAGAGATAATGCGCCGTCATCCCTTGCAGCATCGCCGCGGCCGCCTGATGGTCGGTTACGCCCGCCGGAATCGGTACCAGCCGGTCGGCCGCAACGGCCACATACTCCGCATACGCTCCCAGGAGATGACTCCACGCTACGCGGTCGCCGACTTTCACCGCTTTGACGTCACCGCCGACGGCGGTCACGACTCCGGCGCCTTCCTGGCCTGGTGTGAACGGCAGCGCAACTTTGTAGCGGCCTTCGCGGTGATAAACGTCAATGAAGTTGACACCTGAGGCCGACGGCTTCACCAGGGCTTCATTCGGCTTCGGCTCGGGAACGGGCAAATCCACCAGTTCCATCACCTCGGGCCCGCCGACTTGCTTGACTTGAATGGCTTTCATGAGTGTCTTCGATTCACCGCATCCGGCAAGGATTCCTTTCAGGATGAGGTTACCAGGCCTTGCGACCTTTCGCATGCTCTGGCCTCGACCCGTCACGTCGCCATCGCAGCTAGGCCCAGCTGTTCAGCAAGAGCCGGTTCCCCCGTCGGTCCCAATTACAATGGAGGAAAAAATGATCTGCTACACTCTTGCTTCCTCACGCCCGGAGGTCCCCCCATGGCCGAGAGCAAGCCTCAGAGCTTTCAGAACCACGCGCGACTGGATCCGCTGTTTCATTTCTTTCTTGTCCCAGTTTTTGGGATAGGGGTGGTCTTCGCGCTCATTCACTTCTTCAACCACTTCGCGCACAGCGACTTTCGGGACAACTTCCACGCCTTCCTGCTGATCGTGCTGGCGGTCGCGCTGCTGATGCTTGTTTTCAGAGTGCGTGTCTATTCGCTGAAGCTGCAGGACCGGATCATTCGGCTCGAAGAGCGGATGCGTCTGATCGAGCTCCTTTCCGAGCCTCTGCGCTCGCGCATTCCGGAACTCAGTGAGGATCAGCTTTGTGGACTTCGGTTCGCCTCCGACGCTGAGGTTTCGCCGCTGGTCGAGCGGGCACTGAATGAGAGGTTGTCGCGCAAGGAGATCAAGCGGGCGATTCAGAACTGGCGGCCAGATCATTGGAGAGTTTAGGAAGACAGCATTGCCGGTGTGTGCTCATCCCTTCGCCATGGCCTTGCCTGCGACGAGCTTGCCGCCCTGCCAATGAACTTTGGTGTTTCGAAGCGAGATGACTCGAAGGAGCCTGCGTTCGCTTCGGTGATATCTTTGTGGTGACTACGAGGGCTTGATTCGCGCGAGATTCCATGGACGTTCTCGAGAGGCTTTTCGAACAATACTTCCAGGCCCCGGTCGAGCATACCGAACCGGTGCAGGGAGAGCTGGGTGGGTCGGGGCGCAAGATCATCCGGCTGCGGGGCAGGGGGAAGAGCGCGATCGGCATCCTTTATGGTGTGCGCGAGGAGAATACGGCATTCCTGGAGTTCTCCCGGCATTTTCGTAAACACCGCCTTCCTGTGCCGGAGATCTACGGGGAAGATCTCGAGCAGGGAGCGTATCTGGAGCAGGATCTGGGCGACACCTCGCTGTTTGAGTTCCTTTCGCAGAACCGCAAAGGGGAGGTTATTCAATCGCAGGCCGTCGCCGCCTATCGCGACGCGATTGCCGTGCTGCCACGGTTTCAGATCGAGGCGGGGCGGGATTTGAATTACCGGGTCTGCTATCCGCGAGAAAGTTTTGACCGGCAATCGATCGCCTGGGACCTGAATTACTTCAAATACTACTTTCTGCGGCTGGCGGGCATTCCCTTCAGCGAGCAGGCCCTGGAAGATGATTTTGACCGGCTGACCGAGCTTTTGTTGCGCGCGGAGCGGAACTATTTTCTGTACCGCGATTTCCAATCCCGCAACATCATGCTGCCCGGCGGCCGGCCGTATTTCCTGGACTATCAGGGCGGTCGCAAAGGTGCGCTGCAGTACGACGTGGCGTCGCTTTTGTATGACGCCAAGGCCGACCTGACGCCCGAACTACGGCAACAGCTGCTCGATCATTACCTCGAGACGCTCGGCAGGTACGTCGATCTGAAGCGTGAAGTGTTCATGCGGCACTACTACGCCTACGTGTATATCCGCATCATGCAGGCGCTGGGGGCTTACGGATTTCGCGGATTCTACGAACGCAAGGTGCACTTTCTGCAGAGCGTGCCCTACGCACTGAAGAATCTGCGCTGGCTGCTGCATAACGTTACGCTGCCGGTTGCCCTGCCCACCCTGATGCAGGCTTTTCATAGCATGCTGGCATCGGAGAAGCTGCAGGGGCTGGCTTCCGATGCCGATAGCCTGGTGGTGCGGATCGTCAGTTTTTCATTTCATCGCGGCTTGCCGAAAGATGAGAGTGGAAACGGGGGCGGGTTTGTCTTCGATGGACGCAGTCTGCCGAACCCGGGACGCGAGCAGCGATTTAAGGCGCTCAGCGGAAGAGATGCTCCGGTGATCGACTACCTGAATCAGCAGGAGAGCGTACATCAGTTTCTGGCGAGCGTGATGTCTCTGGTCGACGCCAGCGTGAACAGTTATCAGCAGCGCGGGTTTAAACACCTGATGGTGTCGTTTGGGTGCACCGGCGGGCAGCACCGGTCGGTGTATCTGGCGGAACAGGTGGCGAGGCGGCTGCGGGGGCGCAGCGGGGTTGAGGTCGTCGTCGAGCATCGCGAACTGGAGAGAATGGCTGGCGAGCAAGCGGCTGCGGGGAACGCTGCTCGATGAGGGCAATGATTCTGGCGGCCGGTCTGGGTACGCGATTGCGGCCTCTCACCAACGACCGGCCGAAGGCTCTGGTGGAAGTCGGAGGGTACACGCTGCTCGAAATCACTCTCCGGCGGCTGGCTTCGTTTGGGATGCGCGAAATCATCGTCAATGTGCATCACTTCGCCGACATGGTGGTGGAGTATCTCCGCGCCCACCACAATTTCGGGTTGCGGGTTGAGATCTCGCGGGAAGATGTTCTGCTCGACACCGGCGGAGGGTTGAAGAAAGCAGCGTGGTTTTTTCTCGAGGACGGCGGCGATTCTTTTCTGCTGCACAATG
>Ga0123356_10004508_pt1 | contig 14380 bp, 11 predicted proteins | sample TergutEmb28metaG_2_FD_92546 | JGI IMG/M metagenome (GOLD analysis project Ga0123356, IMG submission 92546) | Embiratermes neotenicus P3 segment gut microbial communities from Petit-Saut dam, French Guiana - Emb289 P3 | ecosystem: Host-associated > Arthropoda: Insects > Digestive system > Gut ...
AGAATAACAAAACCAAAACTGCAATATGCCCATTCTGTGTCTGGTTTTATACGAAGCCCGCTACCTATTGTTCCCAATCCGGCAGAAATCCAGTCAAAATCTTTTTTCTTGTCCGGATCGCAGAGTTTGTATGCATCTTCGATTATTCTCCAGTAGTTGCTTTGATACTTATTATCGAAACAGCCGCCGTCTGTATGCATTCCTGAAGTATGCGTTAAAAGCTGAAATAGTGTTACCCCGTTATAAGGAGGCGTATTAAACTGCGGCAATATTTCTCCGACAGGTACATCCAACCGTGTAACTCCGTCTTCGACAAGTTTCATTATTGCAACAGCTGTAAATACTTTTGTTATAGAAGCAATCCATCGGATCGAGTCCGCCTGAACAGGAGTGTTGTCATCGGTACGGAAAGACTTCTTGCCAACGCCGCCGTGTGCAAAAACCTTACCCTTGCGGGAAACGCAGTATGTAGCGCACTGTATTTCGCCGTCATTTATAAGTCCTTGTAAGTGCTTATTTAGTACATCAATCCGATTTTCGTTGTAACCAACTTCGTGCGGTTTACAATCAGTTTTTCCCTGAGTTAAAAGCATAAATATCTCCTTGTTTATTTAATATATCAAAATCGATAAATAGTTTAATGAACATTTTTGGTTATTTTAATAACAACCTTTACAATAGTGTAGTATTATTCTTAAAATATGATCAATAGGGTTTATAAATATTATTGATTATTTTATACAAAATAGATAAATATATTATTATATTTAAGTTATGAAAAGAATAATTATGACTATATTAACATTTTTTCTAGTTTTGTCAGGCTGCCTAAACAGCTTAGGCTGTTCTCCCAAAACAGAAAAGCCGGTAATGGAATTGTGGGCTTCGGGATCGGATAACGTACGTTTAATCTTTGAAAAATTGATAGAGGAATTCAATCAAGATAATGATTATAACCAATTGGGAACTGTAAAATTAAGGTATCAGCTTCCGTGGTTAAGAACGCAGGCTGCCAGAGAAAGAATGCTTATGTCATATATTTCCGGTCAGCGAAGCGCCGGTATCGATCTTCTTGAGTTTAGTGAATGGGAATTGTCTGTTTACATTCAAGAAGCCGGTGAAAATATGTTTCATGAAATCGATCTAGCAAAAGTTCCTAATATTTCTAATCTTAGCATTCCGCTGCCTGCAAACAATCGTTTTGTTATTCCTTACCGCGGAACAACAGTTATAATGGCTTATAATTCCGACCATGTGCCGAACCCGCCGGCAACAACAGAAGAATTAGCTGAGTGGATAAAAGTTAATCCTGGGCGCTTTGCATATAATACTCCGCAAACAGGCGGAGCAGGAGCTTCTTTTGTGTTAACAAAACTTTACAACCCTTTACCTGAAGAAGCGATTGTTTCTCTTGATGAAAAATGGATTGAACAATGGGGTGAGGGTTGGGAATATTTAAAAGATATTCATCCTTACTTATATAAAAATAGAGGCAGAGTATTTTATCCTCATAGAAATCAAGGATCATTGGATCTTTTGGCAAGCGAAGATATTTGGATGACTCCCGCTTGGGCGGATCAAATTATTATGGGTGTAAAAAGAGGAACGCTGCCTGCGAGCATTAAGATTTATCAATTAGATTATTCGTATACAGGTTCGATTCAATTTATGGGTATACCGGTTTTCGGCGGTAATGCCGAAATTGCTCATTCATTTATAAACTTTTTACTTTCCGAAAAAGCGCAGAATATTCTTTTGGCTGACATGGCTGCAGTTCCTTTAATCCATCTTGATTTGCTTGATCCAAACGAAGCTGATTATGTAAAAGATTTGGATATAAATGCATTTAGAAGCGTACGCATAGGAGCTTTACAGGCAGAAATGTATAAAACCTGGGATAATATAATTGGCAGTATCAGAGAATAGTTTCTGTATAAATAACCTGCGGAATAGTTACAGAAAAAATACTACCCTTGCCGTATTCACTTTCGAACGAGATAGTTCCGTTCATTAATTCGCATAAACGTTTAACAATATTTAATCCAAGTCCTGTACCTTCGATATTTTTTCTGTTATTATCAAGCTGAATAAATTCTCCGAATAACATATGTTTATCTTCAGGTTTTATGCCGTGGCCTGTGTCTGTTATTTCAAATTTTATCCAGACCATATTTTCGCCGCTGCGTTCCATCGTAATATTAAAATTTATCTGTCCTTGATCCGTATATTTTACTGCATTGGAAAGCAGATTTAAAAGAATTTGCCGCAGCCGTACTTCATCGCCTATAAGATTGTTTGGAATGTTTTTATCGATATTTGCGGTAAACTTAATTGGTTTTTCTTTAAGTCTTAAATTTACTATACTTACAACGCCGTTTATTAAAGAAGATAAATGATAACTTGCGCAGTTTAATTCCAGTTTATTTGCTTCGATTTTTGAAAAATCAAGAATCTCATTAATTATATCCATAAGATCGTGCGATGCCTGTTTTATGTCCTGTGCATAACTGCGCGATTCATCCGTTAGCTGTTTATGCAAAAGTAAATCTGACATTCCGGTTATAGCATTCATAGGAGTGCGGATCTCGTGGCTCATTCTTGCAAGAAAATGACTTTTTGCCCTTGAAGCGGATTCTGCTTTTAAATTTGCTTCCTGTAATTGAATGTTTTGTTCTGCTATTTTATTTTCTGACCGGGAAATAAAAACATTCATACCTATTAACAAAAATAAAATTAAAAAAAGCATGCCAAAATATTGAATATTCATAGCCTGATTCAGCGGCAAGATGCCGGGTGAAGGATAACTTACAGATAAATATAATTCTTTTGCTGAAATAGAGCTTACAAGATATATTTTATTGTCAAAAGTAAAATTATAACTTCCTTCGTCCGGCAGAACCGATGTTATTCTTAATAGTTCAGAGCCGGCATCGCCAAGATGTTCGTCGATTTTTACCTTATTCAGAATTAATTCGTAGTCTGCCGCTAAACTGATTTCGCCGTCCGAATTAAATAAATACATAACTATTTTTTTATCAAATTCCGTAAAACCGGGATCTAACGGATTAAGAAAATACTGATAAACAAACGGAATGTAAGACAATATCATAATAGGAGAAAATTCAATATTACTTGATGTTGTAGTCATGCGGAGTCTTAAAGTTTCTGTAGCTATTGTAAGCTGCTGGTTAATATAAGATTGATTAATTTGATCTGCAGAAAAAACAAATATAGTAAATGAAATAATAAATATAAATATAAACAGTACGCAGGAAAAACCAAAAAAGGTTTTATTAATAAATATTTTTTTCATATCATCTTTTAATGGTATTTGGTGTGTTTCTGTATTTTTACATTCCGTTTGCTTAGTATCGCAGGTTTGTCCGCTGCCGGAGAGAGGCTCCGATGTTTCAGACCCTGCGCCGCAATCGATTCCCACTGCGCCGCGATCCATTTCTCTAACGAAAAATTCCGGCAGCCAATGTGTCAAAATAGCTTCCAAGCTGGAAATATCTATTGGTTTAGCTAATATACCGCTAAATCCTTTTTCCAAAAAAACTTCTAACATTCCTTCAATTATATTACCTGTAAGAGCGATTACAGGTACATGTTTCTTTGCTTCCTTTTTTTCATTTGCGCGAATAATCGTTACGGCTTCGATTCCGTCCATTTTCGGCATTATATGATCCATAAAAATCAGATCATAATCGTTTTGTTCTATTAAATTAATGGCTTCCTGTCCATTACTGCAGGTATCTATCTCGGAAAAATAAAGTCTAAGCATATCTTTGGCTACTTTTAAGTTCACGGGAATATCATCTACTATAAGCAACTTCGGTTGCAGCAACTTCGGTTGCAGCAACTTCGGTTGCAGCCTTTGTTGAGATTCCGGCATTTTTCTTCCTTATATATAGCTTTAATGATAATATAACAAAATTTCAATGGAAGTAGTATATTTTTCCGAAAATAGTTGTACTTTTGTTGTGCATATTTTCGTATATTTTATGTATGGAAAAGCAAAACGATTTGTTTAACGAAAATGATAGAATTTCTATTATTCTCAGCCAAATACAGCCGCACTTTTTGTATAATGCTTTAACGCTTATTCAGCAATATTGCAGAACAGATCCAAAAATTGCAGAAGAAACAGTCATAGAATTTTCCAATTATTTACGAGGGAGCCTGGATTCTTTGGTTCTCCGGAAAACAATCACATTTGAACGTGAATTCCGTCATGTAAAAAATTATCTTAATATAGAAAAAAAACGATTCGAAGATAAATTAAACACAGAGTTTGATATAAAAACAGAAAACTTTATGCTGCCTCCTCTTGCTCTACAGGTTATTGTCGAAAATGCAGTGCGTCATGGCATTACCAAAAAAGAAGGAAGCGGTACTGTTCGTATAGAAACCTGCGAAAAAGACGGCAATATAATGATCTCGGTTATTGATGACGGCGTTGGTTTTATCCAATCAGAAGAGCAGGAGTTTTTATATAAACGGCCTGGAGGAATCTTAAATGTCCGTAATAGTTTAACGTCAATGTGCGGCGGATTTCTGGAAATTACCAGTAAACCTGATGTTGGTACAAAAGCAGTTATTACAATTCCGGGGGTAAAAAAATGAATATTATTGCAGTAGACGATGAAAAAAATGCACTTAATAGTATAAAAACAGCAATCGAAGATGCTGTACCGGATTGTTCTCTGTCTTGTTTTTCGATTCCCAAAACAGCGCTTGAATTTGCTAAATCAAACCGTGTAGACACTGCATTTCTGGATATAGAGATGGCAGGAATGAACGGTTTAAAGCTTGCTAAAAGTTTAAAAGACATTTACGGAAAAACCAGTATTATTTTTGTAACCGGTTATTCAAACTATGCTGTTGATGCATTTACGATACACGCAAGCGGATATGTTTTAAAACCTGCTACAAAAGAAGCAATATTGCGGGAAATTAATAATTTAAGGTTTCCTTCAAGCGAAAATACTGATACAAATGTACACGTAAAAACCTTTGGAAATTTTGATGTTTATATTGATGCTAAACCTCTTTCATTTGCTAGGCTTAAAGCAAAAGAAATGTTTGCATATTTAATTGATAGAAAAGGAGCATCTGTAACAACAGCCGAAATTGCATCTATTTTATGGGAAGAAAGACCGTACGATAGATCCCTGCAAAACCAAACACAAGTAATTATTTCCAGCTTAATGAAGACGCTCAAAGATAATGGAATAAGCGGCATTATTATAAAAAAACATAATCAGATTTCAGTTGACAAAACAAAAATTAAATGTGATTATTACGATTTTTTAAATTGGGATGTTTCCGCTGTGAATGCTTATGCAGGCGAGTATATGACAAATTACAGCTGGGCAGAAATGACAGCAGGCGAATTATATATGAAAAGAGAAAAAAATAATTAATTTTTATTTAAATTGTTGTGCCTGTGTTGTGCGCAGTTTATTATTCTGTAAAAAAGGAATATACATGAGAATACTTGCGTTAGATGCCAGTGAGAATACTCTGAAACTGCTTGTTAAATCAATTTACGAAGCTATACCGGAGGCAGCTGTTTTTTCTTTTAACAGGCCGTTAAGTTTAATTAATTTTGCTAAAGAAAAAACTTGTGATATTGCGTTTTTGGATATTCAATTATGGGGTATGAGCGTTTTAGAGGTAGCAAGAACCTTAAAGGATATTTATCCGAAGATAAATATTATTTTTGTAACAGTCCATAAAAAACACGCACAAGAAATATTTGAACTATACCCATGCAGATATATTTTAAAACCGGTTACAAAAGATGCCATACTGTGCGAAATTAATAACCTAAAGTGTATTAAAATATAATTATAGAATTGATAATTTTCCTATTTCTGTTGTGCTTGTGTTGTGCATAAGTATATATACTTCTTTGTAATGCCTATGGCATAAAATATTTGCTAACCATTAGGAGGCAGCAAAAAATGAAATCTATAAAAAAGACATCTTTTGCAAAATCGTTTACTTCTGTTTCATTAATTATGATAGTATTTATTACATTATCACTTTCTATCGTGTTTTTTTATAATCTAAGAAACATTATATCAAATTTAACTGAAAGAAATACAAAAGAAAATATTTCTCATTCGCGGGATTTAGTATTTTCTGAAATTAATAAACAGGAAGCGGCTTTAAGGCTTGCCGCTGCAGGCATTGTTCATTTTTTTGAACATGGAATTGCTTCTTTTGATACTATGTCAGCTTTCATGGCAGATATAATGGAAAATGTTCCCAACAGTTTGTGTATTTATTTTACCAATAACCGTAAATGGAACGAATCGGGCGGCTTTGCAGCTTTCGGTGATTTCTGGATACCCGGCGAAGACTGGGATAATACTAAACGTTCGTGGTTTACAGAAGCAAAAAATGCCAATGGTCGTATTGCATTTTCCGAACCGTATGTAGACGCCGATTCTAATGAAATTGTAATAACACTTTCCATGAATGTTTATAATAGAAATGGGCAGGATATAGGGGTAGCGGCAAATGATGTCGAAGTTTATTACTTAAGGGATATGCTTTTTTCTTTAAAAAATCTTCCCGGCCAGGATGTTTATATAATAAACCAAAATGGATTATTTATTACCCATGATGATATAAATGCAATTATGGAAAAAGATTTTTTTAATGAATTAAATTTAAATTTATACCGTAATTCAGTATTGAGTTCAGAAAACTTTTTTACAATAGATAAAAATATTATACTTTTTTCTTCTGCCATTCCTCATACCGATTGGATTCTTGCATCAACAATTCCTACATCCGTTATATTTGCTGATACAAATGCATTAATACTAAGATTGATTATTTTAAGTCTTGCAATGCTGGCTGGTGTTGTTTTTATTTCTGTGTTATTTACAAACAGAATGCTTACAGTTCCGTTAAAAGGCGTCTTGCAGGTTACTGAATCTCTTGCACTCATGGACTTTACTGTTGATATCAGCAAATACAGAACTGATGAAATTGGTGATATTCAGCATGCCTTAATTAAAATCAGAGATAGTTTGCGCATTAGCATTGATTCATTACAGCGCCATTTAACAAAAAGCGAGAATGAAAGCAAAAAATTAAATACAATTGTTATTGATTCATTCGGCGCTCTTGAAGCCATTTCCTCTAATATCGATATTATGGATACAAAAGTTATAACACAGATGTTATCAGTGAGGAATGCTGCCGAATCTGCAACGGAGATACATCATAAATCTGAAGTTTTTGAAAAAATTGTACAAAATCAGGCGGCAAGTATAATTGAATCTTCTTCTGCAATTGAACAGCTTGCAGGTTTGATAAATACAATTCGTCTGGTTGTTGCCAATACAGGCGAGACAACAGGAACATTATCAAAATCTTCGGAAGCTGGACAGAAAATGCTGTTTAAACTTACAGAGGAGTTGACTCAGATTACAGAACAGTCAGAAACTTTATTAAAGGCAAATAATGCAATTATCGATATTACTGCTCAAACAAATATTCTTGCGATGAATGCAGCAATAGAAGCGGCACATGCAGGAGAAGCCGGAAAAGGATTTGCAGTAGTTGCAGGAGAAGTCCGTAAATTGGCGGAATTATCAGGTAAAGAATCGGACTCTATTTCTGCACAAATAAAAAAAATGGAGCAGACAATTTCTCAAATTGATAATGTATCCAAAGAAACAGTATCCGCAATGAATATAATTTTTAACATGATAAAAACGCTGGATTCATCTTTTGCAAAAGTGAATAGTGCTGTAGAAGAGCAGGCATCGGGAAGCGCCAAAACTCTTTCAATTTTAAAAAATGTCCAGAAGATGACAGAAGATGTAAAAAGCGGCGCCGAAGCAATGTACAAACGAAGCGCCGATATTCATAATGATATGGAAAAACTGCGTGAGATCTCTACAGAAGTTTCCGAGAAAGTAACCGAGGTGCGTTCATCCAGCACGAGCATAGCATCGCTTCTGGACAATGTCAGAAACCTGGGAATGAATAAAGGAGTATAAAAAATATGTAAGAAAATCTTATTTTTTGAAAAAAAATAGATTAATCCTCCCGGAGGAATCCCCAAAAATCGAATTTTTACAGTTATTTTATACTATTTTAATAATACTGGACAATTTATATTTTTACAGATTATAATTATATTAAGGCACGGGCAATGATTAAAGTAGTTAAAGCAATGGATGATGTATGCACAGGCTGCAACCGGTGTGTAAGAGAATGTCCGATGGAAATGGCGAATATTACATATCAAGATGTATCCGGCAGCATAAAGGTAAGAATCGATTATGATAAATGTATTGCCTGCGGCAGATGCGTCACGGCATGCAGACATGAATCGCGCACCTTTACCGATGATATAAGCCGTTTCTTTGGTGATCTGTCAGACGGAAAGTCCATTTCGCTCATAGCGGCGCCTGCAATTAAAACGAACATACCAAACTATAAAAAATTGTTTACATATTTAAAACGGCTTGGCATAAACAAGATTTATGACGTATCGCTGGGAGCTGATATCTGCATTTGGGCGCATATTAAACATATTAAAGAAAACAACGCTTCTCCCATGATTACCCAGCCGTGCCCTGCAATCGTAACATACTGCGAAATCTACCGGCACGATTTATTAAAAAGACTGTCTCCAGTACATAGTCCAATGGCTTGTACTTCTGTTTATATGAAAGAATACTGCGGTATAAAGGATCATATTGCAGCGCTCTCTCCATGTATGGCAAAAACCAATGAATTCGAAGATACAAAACTTACCGAATATAACATCACATTTGATCACCTGCTTGAATATCTCAGAGATAATAATATCGAACTTCCAAACGAAGAAACTGATTTTGATCACGATGAGAGCGGACTTGGATCCCTTTTTCCAGCACCCGGCGGATTAAAAGAAAATATCGAATTCTTTTTGGGAAATTCTATTCACATAACAAAAGCGGAAGGGTTCGATGTTTATGAAAAACTGGATAAATACGCTTTAACTCCGGAAGAATTTTTACCTGCTGTGTATGATGTTTTAAACTGTTCAGAAGGCTGCAATATAGGAACCGCTTATTCACATGATAGAAGTGTATTTGAAATTGAAAAAACAATGAATTATAACCGCAGAAAAGCAACAGAAGAAAATAAAAAAGAATATTATGAATCTGTATATAAAACATACGATAATACGCTTAAACATTCACACTTCCTTAGGGAATATTTACCTGCACAAACTACTTTTCCGCCGATAACAGATACAGATATAGAAAACGCTTTTTTACTTCTTGGAAAAAGCGATGACGACAGCTGCAATGTTGATTGCGGGGCATGCGGAAGCAATACATGTCATGGAATGGCAAGAAAAATTGCCCTTGCTGTAAATATTCCGAACAACTGTATCGTTAAAGCAATGGAAGATGCAAAGGCCGAGCATGAACAGTTTGTAGAAGCCGAAAAGAAACGCGCAGCAGATGAACGCATGCGAATGGAAGCGCAGGCTGCAAACCAGGCAAAGTCTTCTTTTCTTGCGCAGATGAGTCATGAAATCCGCACTCCCATGAATGCAATTTTAGGCATATCAGAGATTCAACTGCGCAATAAAAATCATACGCCGGAAGCGGAAGAAGGCTTTAAAAGAATTTATGAATCTGGAAATTTACTTTTAAATATTATTAATGATATTCTTGATTTCTCCAAAATTGATGCCGGAAAAATGGAGATAACTCCGTATAAATATGATATTCCAAGTTTAATAAATGACACAGCGCTTGTAAACCGCCTGCGATTCGAAAGCAGACCGATTAATTTTATACTTGAAGTTGACGAAAATACTCCGCTTGAATTAATAGGTGACGAACTGCGGATAAGGCAGGTGCTTAACAATCTGCTTTCCAATGCTTTTAAGTACACGGAAAAAGGCGAGGTTGGATTGTCAATAAGCGCTGAAAATACAAGTGCTGATAATGTACTTCTTATTTTTAAAGTAAGCGACACAGGGCAGGGTATGAATAAAGAGCAAATAGGAAAACTCTTTGATGAATACACACGATTCAATATGGAAGCAAACCGGACTATTTCCGGCACTGGTCTTGGTATGAGCATTACAAAGAAACTTGTCGAATTAATGAACGGCGAAATATTTGTTAAAAGTGAAATTGGCAAAGGAGCTGTATTTACTGTACGGCTGCCTCAGAAAAAACATGGGGTTAATGTCTGCGGAAAAGAAGTTGCCGAAAGATTAAGCAGTTTTAGGTTTCATAGTAAATCAATATCCAAAAAGATGCAGGTTAAACATGAGCAATTAACCAGCGGAAGGGTTTTAATTGTAGATGATGTCGAATCCAACTTGTATGTCGCTAAAGGGCTGTTATTGCCTTACGGTTTGCATGTTGAAACTGCAAACAGCGGTTTTAAAGCAATAGAAATGATAAAAAACAATCCACCGTATGACATTGTGTTCATGGATCATATGATGCCGAAAATGGACGGTATACAAGCAACAAAAATTATACGTGAAATGGGTTATACTCATCCAATCGTTGCTCTTACAGCTAATGCTGTTGTAGGACAGGCGGAAGTCTTTTTATCCAAAGGTTTTGACGGCTTTTTGGCAAAACCTATCGATACCCGGAAAATGGATATTGTTTTAAAAGATTATATCAGAAGTTCGAATTTATCTGAAATTAAAAAAGCAGAAAACAATAATAGTACAGGCAGTTCATCTGACGCAGCTTCTTGCAGTATTAATCCTGAATTATGCAAATATTTTATTCAAGATGCTGAAAATGCCATTAATGAGATAAAAATTATTTTAGAAAAAACGCAGGAACTTGACGACGAAGACATGGATATGTATATTACTTCTGTTCATGGCGTAAAAAGCGCGCTTGCAAATATCGGCGAAACAGAATTATCTAAGAAAGCTTATGAACTTGAAAAAGCAGGACGCGAAAAAAACTTTCTTATAATGTCAGAAAAAACACCTGAATTTCTTTGCGAACTGGAATTGCTTATTAAAAAGTATATGTAATTGTATGGAAATTGGAAGTTATATTAGAATATGGCCAATTCCCCAAAAATACTGGCAGGGGAATAATAAGTTCTGGAATGCTTCAATGATTAAGGGTGAATATCTTACAGAGCTTCTAATTTCTTTTGCAGTTATCAGCGAAAACGATGGAACAAGTATTTGTTTTAAACAGGAAAACCCTTCTTTTGATAATCTCTGGGATGAAGTTATAAAACTTAAGAAAAAATATCCTCATATTAAAATTTATATTTCCATAGGCGGATGGGGCGCTGATGGTTTTTCTGATATGGCAATGGATCCGTCAAAGCGGCTGGTTTTTGTTTCTAGTATATGTGAACTGCTTTATAAATACGATTTAACAGGCGCTGATATTGACTGGGAATATCCTGTAGGTTCTAGTCCAAATGGCGGATTGCCAATAAAAACACAGCCTCAAGATAGAGAAAACTATATCAGTATGCTGCAGGATTTACGAAGTGCATTGGATAAATTGAGCGAAAAAACAGGTAAACGTTATTTTTTTACATCGGCTGTACCTGCGCAGGAATGGTTTATCAAAAAAAATAATATACCTGCAGCAGTTAAAGTTCTGGATGCATTCAGAATAATGAATTACGATTATTACGGTCCATGGTCAGATACTACAGGTCATCATACAGGTTTTTCTTTTAATCCCAAAAATCCAGACGGATGGAGTACAGTTCAATCTATAGAAGCTTATCTTGCTGCAGGCGTACCGCCGGAAAAAATACATTTAGGATGCGGTTTTTACGGACGATCGTTTCATGGAGTAAAAGCCGGATCCGGAAGTGATGGACTTTTTCAGCTATTTGATTCAAAGCTTCAGAATGATAATTATTTTGATGTAAGCCAAATTAAAGAATTATTAAAACCAGGTTCTGGTTATACACGTTACTGGGATGAAACAGCGCAGTCGCCATTTCTCTATAATGGTGATACTTGGATAACTTACACCGATGAAGAGCAGCTAAAAATAATAAAAAATTATGCAAAGGAAAAAAACCTTGGTGGTGTTTTTTACTGGGAATATTCTCATGACATGGACGGCGAATTATTGATGGTGCTTAGAAACTCATAATCTAAGTTGATTATATCATGCATTTACATTTTTCGGTGGAAAGGGGGATGATAAGACCTATACTTCGCTATTCTCAACTTCTGTTATTCGTTCTTTTATAACTTTGCTCACTGCCTTTTCCATTCCTTCAGACTGGGGAATTATACCTACAAGTAATAATGCAACATGGAATGCTGTAGTTATCATCAAGTAGGATTAAAAGAACCTAACGCATGGGGTTTATACGATATGCATGGAAACGTGAAAGAATGGTGTTGGGATTGGTTGGGAACATATCCGAGTGTTACGCAGACAAATCCTACAGGAGGTTTGTCGAATTTTCGTGTGCTTCGCGGCGGTTGGTGGGCTAGCTCGTCCGGGTGGACTCGTTCGGCTGAACGGAGTGGCGATACTCCCTACGCTGGAACGTTATCCTTTGAGCTTGGCTTCTGTCTGGTTCGCCCTTGAATCCTGTGGTGTCTTAACAAGTTTTAAACTTATTTGGACACCGTTTTTAATTCAAAATCACTTTCAAGCTGGCAAACATGTTTAAGTAACCACTTTTAAAAACCTGTTTACAATAATTGTTTTTACATTATAATAAAGATAATGATGAATTTAAGTCATGACGATAAATTAAAACTCATGTCTAATCTAAACTGGGATTATCTGGATACTCACGAGGACATGCTTTCTGTTATAGAAGGACGACTGGAAACATCAGGGGCATTTACCCGCGATAGGTTATTTGTTCGTTCTCTGGAACGGCTCCCTTGGCATTATGTCACAGCTCTTTGGGGAGTAGAAACAATAAAAGAGTTATACACTGAGGAAATTGCAAGGCGAATTTGGCCAAAAGGAAGGAGGTATCATTTTGATTTTGCCCTCGCAGTATTACGAAGAGAACCTTTACCCCCTTCAAGATGGGGTGATGAACATTATAAGCAAATGTGGCGTCCAGTTTTTTCTAACAGGTGGTACGGCGTTAAGCAGAGCGTATTATAATCACCGTTATTCTGATGATTTGGATTTTTTTCTAAATGATTCAACTGATTATTTAGATCAGGTAAAAGAGGTATTCTTTAGGTTAAAAGAAGCTGGCTTTTTTTGGGATACTTCCGTTGATTTTGTTAGTAATAATACATTTACGACTTTTAAAGTAGGTTGGAGCAGATCAAACACGTTATTAAAACTAGATTTTGTGAATGATGTAGCAATACGTTTTGATGATATTATAAATACAGATTTATATTATCGTACAGATTCAATTCGTAATATGCTTTCAAATAAATTAACCGCCATATATCGTTTTAATCCAAAAGATGTAGTTGACATCAGGGAAATTGCTCTTCGCGAATCAATAAATTGGGCGCAGGCAATTAATGATGCTCGGCAAAAAGAAGCAGGGATAGAATTAATATATATTTCTGACATTTTAACTGGAATGCCACAAAGCGAATTTGAAACAATTGCTTGGACAAGAAAACCATCTTGGGAAGAGTTCCGTAGTGATATCGATAAAATTATTTATGATATGATGCATGGATAACCCTATGAACTAATTTAACTAATATTACTAACTAGTGTTTTACGATTTAACCCAAAATCTCTTTCAAGCTGGCAATCATATAAAGCGGAATAGAATATAAACCACTGGATTCGCCCAAATTATTTAACGAAGTTCTAACAACATACGCAGGGTTATAAAATTCTCTGAATACATTAAGACTTTTGGATTTCTTGTTAAATCCAGATTTTACTTCTATTGGGAGTATTTTATTACGCCATTGAACAAGAAAATCTATCTCTGCCTCACCTTTTTCCCTGCCCCAGTAATATGGCGTAAAGCCGGAAACTTTTAGTTCCTGCATAACGAACTGTTCTGTCATTGCTCCGTTAAAAACACCATAGAGTTCATTACTGGATTCAAATAAAACTTTAACGTCCAAATCAGATTTTGCTCCAAAAAGACCTATATCCAGCATATATAATTTAAAAGTTTTTTCATCTGCATAACTTGCAATAGGCAGTTTATCTTCTTCTGTACGGGTAACTTTATAAACAAGACGGGTTTCAAAAAGCCAACTCATAGCATCTTCATAAGTCTGGGCGCGCGCACCTTCTTTGAGATCTTTATATACAAACTTCTTTTTTTCTTTGGATAGGTGACGTGGTATAGAATCCCAAATCATCTGTACTTTTGGAGTATTTACAGGTGTAATATGTTTGGAAAAATCATCCTTGTAATCCGCTAA
>Ga0123356_10004509_pt1 | contig 14378 bp, 10 predicted proteins | sample TergutEmb28metaG_2_FD_92546 | JGI IMG/M metagenome (GOLD analysis project Ga0123356, IMG submission 92546) | Embiratermes neotenicus P3 segment gut microbial communities from Petit-Saut dam, French Guiana - Emb289 P3 | ecosystem: Host-associated > Arthropoda: Insects > Digestive system > Gut ...
CGAAGCATCATCGACGAATACGTTGGTTCCGCGAACAGCTATGAACTGTTGCGCGGCATGGATGACGACGGCTTTGTCGACCTTCACATCCAGTCGACGGTGACTGCGCAGATGCAGACGATCAGTCAGACCGTGACGGCGATCGGCCCCTTATTCAGGCAAAACCGGCCGGACCGGAACACCCATGTCGGAAACGGCTCGGGCGCACCCTCGAAGAGATGCGTCCGACCGTTGCGGCCGATGGCCGGTTGGAGCCCGGCCACGAAGCAGCATCAATGCACGACCTTCTCCAGCATCGACAGCGAGGTCGACACGGTATTGCGAATAGCGATCGGCTCAAACGGGTTCTCGTCTAGATCGGCGAGCAGCGGTGTGCTGGCGAGATAACTCTGGCATCGCTGTATGATGCCTCTCACCTCGCCAATCAGTGCCACGCGCTGATCCATGTCGGCGGCGGCGGCGACGGCATCAAGTTTGTCGGACAGACCCACCTCTTTGAGCGTCTCTGTGACTCCCGCAACCTTTGCGCGGTAGTTCGCCTCAATGTCGCCGACCATGGCCTGGGTCTGATAGGCGGTGACGATCGCGGCGCGCAGCTTCTCGATCTCTGACTGCACTTTGTCGAGGGTACGTTTCCAGATTTCACTCGACTTTGCGAGGGCAGCGTTGGTGGTGCCGCCAGCCGCTTGCGCGACGCCATTGCCACCATTCGCTGCCGCGCCAGCCTGATCCAGAGCGATGCGCAATTGGTCTATTCGTTCCTTCGCCTCCTCCAGGCTGTTGCTGCGCAGGAGCGCGTTAGCCTGGGTCGCCATGCGCGCCAGGTCGCCCTTGAGCGCAGGATCGGCTATGCCTTGAATCCTGCGAATCAACTCGGCCAGTTCTTGGGTCAACGCCGCGGCGTCGAGGTTCGCCGAAGCCGACACGCCGTCAGGCGCGTCGAGTTCGAAATCATCGGTGTCCATGTCTTCCGGATCGTCGATGTCCGCGACCTCTTGGCCGTCCACCATCAGCACCAGCTTGGTGAACGGCAGCGGCTTGAATTTCTTCAACATCCGCGCGCCCTTCTTGGCAATGCCTGGGAGCTGCCGTCCCTCCAACCACAGCACCACCACGCCCGCCCGTTCCTCAGAGGGCGTGGCGACGCCAAAGGTAAACTGATGGAGGCCGGTTTCCTTGACCAGCATGTTGCCCAGTGCCTTCGCCGACTTGGCCTTGTGTAGCGCCAGCCGGTGCTCCTCGGCCTTCTTGCCCAGCACCAAGCCAAAATTCATCTCACCGCTGCTGCGCAGCCGCTTACACTGGGTCAGCAGGTACTTGCGGTAGACGTCGGGGCTCGCGAACATGTTGTCGTCGCTGGCGACCTGTTCGTCGATCCAATTCTTCTCCACATCGCGCTTGCCGCCGAATTTTTTCAAAACCTCGACGGTGATTTCCATCTCGGCGTTGCCCTTCGCCCTTGATGCCTCTTTGATCACCGCGTCCACTGCCTTATCGACCCCGTCGAGCGCCGCTCTGGCGGCGCCGGCGGCTTTCTCCCTGTCCGCGTCGTCGCTCTTTTCCAGCTTGCCCTTGGCGGACTCGTAAGCCTTCAGTGCGCTTTCCAGATCGCCGCCGCTCTTCAGCCCCTTCGGTTGGTTGATCGCCCACCACTTGGCTTCAAATAAGAACGTCATGCCCTTCTTCATCTCACTCACTCCCTTCATGTAAGGCGGCTTTGCTGCAGGCTGCGGCCAGGTCTGCCGCTCTTCTGCAGAACCCAACACGGAGGCCAGCACTAACCAAGCGGTCCGGCCCCTCCGCGATATTGTCGATGCGGTTGGTCAGCCTGATCTGAACGCTCGGCTTCCTGATGTAGTGTTAGTGTCGAGCGTAACGCGCATTGGTATCGTCAGAATGTCAGGCGGCATCGATTAGGTATCGTTTGTATCGTCGGCACCCTAAGCGCCCTTGACTGTTTCCCTGAGAACCGGTTTCGGTTTGCTTGCGGGTATCCATCTCGTACGGACGGTCAGCGATGGTCTCGAAGTTTGCCATGCCGAATGTGATCGATGAGCACGGCGCATCGCTGTCCTCGACGATTGGCTGAGACGACTTCGCCGAATTCGTCTTGGTAAGATGACCTGGGAACCGACTTGGAGGTCGACGTGGAATATTCTGTCAATTTTGGTCGCCTAACCCGGTCGTCACGGCCGGTCACACCGGGACAGAAATTCCGACTTGCCCTGCTCGGCGATTTCTCCGGCCGCGCCAACGCCGGCAAGCTCGCGACCGGCGACGATTTGGCCAAACGCAAGCCGATCAAGGTGGATGTCGACAACCTCGACGAGGTCATCGCCCGCATGAGCCTCAATCTCAGCCTGCCGATGGACGCGGAGGGCGGCGCGGTCGAAGTGGCGATCGGGTCTATTGACGATTTCCATCCCGACCAGTTGGCCGACAACGTCGTCGTATTTGACGAACTGCGCACGTTGCGCCGGAACCTGGGCAACCGCGCGAGCTTCGACCGCGCGGCGACGGAGGTGCTCTCCTGGGGTGGAGAGGAACCGCTGCCGCCACCACCGCGGCGGGCCCGTGGTACCGACGTCGGCCATGCGCGGCTGTCCGACTTCGCCCGGCTCGTAGGTCGCCCTGCCGCACCGAGTACGGAGGAGACCTCAGTCGACGCGTTGATCCGCCGGCTTGTCGGGCCGTTCGTCCAGCCGGCGCGTGATTCGCGGCAGGATGCGTTGATCGCCCGCGTCGACGAAGCACTGTCCGCCGCGATGCGGCGCGTGCTCCACCATCCGGATTTCCAGACCGCCGAGTCGCTGTGGCGCGGCGTCGAGTTCCTGGTGCGCCGCATCGAGACCGGCGCGAAGATGGAAATCGTGCTGTACGACGTCTCGGCCGAGGAGTTGGCCGCCGATCTCGCCGCGACCGATGTGCTGGAGGAGACCGGGCTTTATGGCATGCTGGTCGAGCAACCGGCCCTCGATGCGCATCAGGGCCCACTCTCAGCGGTGATCGGTTTTTACCGGTTCGAACTGTCGCCGGTGCATGCCGACCTGCTCGGACGCGTGGCTCAGATTGCCGGCGCGGCGCGTGCGCCATTTATCGCCGGCATTGCGCCCGACCCTCTGAAACTACCGTTCCACGAGCAACACCCGCTGGTCAAGGATGCGTTCACCGCTCTGCAGACATTGCCGGCAGCGGCCTATCTCGGACTGGCGACGCCGCGCTTCCTGTTGCGCATGCCCTATGGCCACAAGACCGATCCGATCGATGCCTTCGCCTTCGAGGAGTTCACCCGTCAAGGCGGATTGAGCGGCATGCTGTGGGGCCATCCGGCCGTGATTCCCGCGCTGGTACTAGCGGAAACCTTCGCCCAGCAGGGCGTCAAGATGAAGCTTGGTTCGGTGATGGGCGTGAGAGACATCCCGTACTATGTCTATAGCGAGGCCGACGGCGAGCAGATCGCCCTGCCCTGCACGGAGCGGCTCTACACCGAGCGCCAGGCGGTCGCCGTCAGTCAGTACAAAGTGATGCCGTTGCTCTCGATCCGCGGCCGCCCGGAGGTGCGTCTCGGTGGATTCGCCTCGCAGGCGGGATCGCCGCTGGCAGGGTTCTGGGCGCCGGTGGATATCAAGCCGCCAGCAACAAAGGCGTCGCCTGCACCCGTGCCCGCGCCGGCAAATGAAACCGTGCCGGGACCGGCTGCGACACCGGAACCCGCGGAACAACCGGTGGTCGCAGCCGAGCAAGAACCCGACGCTGCGGCGACTACGACACCGGCGGACGAACCGGCGACCGAGGATCTCGACGCCCTGCTCAAGGGCCTGGACGAACCGGCGGCGGGCGCAACCGCGGCACCGGCGGCGAAGCCCGCGGCCGACGATTTGGATGCGCTGCTGGCCAGCCTGGATGCCGAGCCTCGGCCACCGGCCGCCGACCAAACTGAGCCCGACCTGGACGCCTTGCTCGCGTCATTGAAGTGACGTGACTTCTCCCCACCATAAGTGGCGGGGCTTCTCGACCTCGCGACCGGGAGTTCCTACGGTGGCGGGTTCGCTGCCTCCTTCGCTCCCGGTTCGAATCGTGGTGCCAGAAGAACGGCCGAGCCGACGCTCTCTTGCTTGATTTTAGTGCGCGATCTCATCGCGCGGACGACAGGTTCGGATGGGGCTTCTGGCGGCGGTTGTCCGCGCGGCGGCCGACTTCCCATGGATAAATTACATTTTTAGTGACAACGGCAAGATGTGATCGGTTGCACGTAGGTGACCGCATAGGCGGATATCGTTGGCGCGGACGTTGCGTCCGACCAGATGAGGCGGTCGGTCGATAACCGCGCAAAGCTCATCGATCGTAAGCTTTGGGATGGATTGGAGCGGGCACTTGAGCTGGCTTTATTCCAGCTCGTTTGGATGACGAACCCCGCATGAGGGCTACGGATGGAGTGGCGGGGCGCCCCGCGCCTCGATCGCCCATCGCGGTGGCCTGCGGCAATCCCCGACCCCGCGACCCAGAAAACCACGAGTCAACAGCGCACGCGACGCTGACGATACAAGCGATACCAAATCGACGTCGCCCGACATTATGACGATACCGAAGTGCGTTACTCTCGCCTGCAACGACGCATCGAGAAGCACGAAGGTTCGTGATGTTCATCTCGCCCACGCATTTCCCCGTTGTTGGCCACCCCCCCTTTGGAGAGGCAATGTCGGGACGTGCTGCATGCTGTGCGGTCAGCGCATCCTTCATGTTTGCGCGCGCGCATGGCAGCGCGCCGAGGCAGGCCTGAATGCCGCCTCTGGACGCAGCCGCTTGGCTTGGCGCCGTTTCGGGCGACAGCCCCGTCGGTCCGAATCTCGAACTCGATCCCGAGTTCAGCGCACTTGACCGCGCTGCCCAGGGCAAGCCGGAGCAGCAATACGGCGACACGATCATCGCCGCTGAGGAGCCTAACTGGACGGACGTCGAGGCCGGGGCGCTGGCGTTGCTGGAGCGTTCGCGCGACCTGCGTGTGCTCGGACATCTCGCCGTCGCCAGGCTGCACCTCGGTGGCATCCCCGACTATGCCGACGCGCTGACGTTGACCCGGCGACTGATCGAGACCCGCTGGGACGAGATCCATCCGCAGCTCGATCCCGAGGACGACAACGATCCGACGCTGCGCGCCAACGCATTGCTGCGGTTCGCACATGCCGGGCTGGTCCTGAAATATTTGCGCGATATACCCTTAGCGAACTCGCCGCGGCTCGGCCAGCGCTCGTGGCGCGACGTGGCCGTCGCTACCGGCATCATCCCGGGCGATGAACGTAACAAGCCCTCTGAAACCGACACCCGTTCGGCGTTCCAGGACAGCAACCCGGTCCACCTGGCCGCTCTGCGCCAGGCCGCGGAGACTGCCGCACAGGAGGCCGACGCGATCATTGCTGCCTTCGAGGAGCGTGCCGGCCCGGCCACCAGCCCCGACTTCAGCGAATTAACCAAACTGCTCCGCCAGATCGCGCAGGTCATCGACCGATATGCGCCGCCGATCGTCATTGGCGAGCCGGGCGCGGCCGGGACGGTGGCGGAACCCGAGGCTGACGCCGCACCCGGCGTGACGGCTTCGGTGGGAGCCGTCGCCCAGCGTCCGACAGCGATCACCGCCGCGGCGCTCAGCGAGGTCTCCACCCGCGCTGATGCCCTGCGATTGCTCGATTTGGTGGCTCAGTACTATCAGCGTCACGAACCTTCCAGCCCGCTGCCGCTGCTGATCGAACGGGCGCGCGCTCTGGCCGACAAAAACTTCCTCGACATTCTGCGGGACTTAGCCCCTGACGGGTTGGGACAGGCGCAGATCGTCATCGGTAACCGCGATGCGTGACCGGATTGCGGTCCGGGCACCATCTCGGCGTGGCAACAGCCGGATGAAACCATAGGAGGCAACGAGTCGATCCATGGCAAAGGCAAGCAGTCAGAAATTCATCGCTCGCAACCGGGCGCCGCGCGTACAGATTGAGTACGACGTTGAAACCTACGGGTCGCAGAAGAAGGTTCAGCTTCCCTTCGTGATGGGGGTGATGGCCGACCTGTCCGGCAAGCCTACAGAACCGCTGGCGCCGGTCGCCGAGCGCAAGTTCCTGGAAATTGACGTCGATAACTTCGACGACCGCATGAAGGCGATGAAGCCGCGCGTCGCCTATATGGTGCCAAACACGCTCACCGGCGAAGGCAACATCGCGGTCGACATCACGTTTGAAAGCATGGACGACTTCTCACCGGCGGCGGTGGCCCGCAAGGTCGATGCTCTGAACAAGTTGCTCGAGGCACGCACCGAGCTCGCCAATCTGCTGACCTACATGGACGGCAAGAGTGGCGCTGAAGACCTCATCAGCAAAGTGCTGTCTGACCCCGCCCTGCTCCAGACCCTCGCCGCCGCCCCCAAGCCGGCCGCCACCAACAACACGGAGGAGTAAGTTATGTCCGGCACCGAGGCCGCATCACAGGCCGCCGCCGTCGGCGAAGTGACCCGGGAAGGCGGAGACTTTGCCGCGCTGCTTAACCGCGAGTTCAAGCCGAAGACTGACCGCGCCCGCGAGGCGGTCGAGCAAGCCGTGCAGACGCTGGCCCAGCAGGCACTGGCGCACACCACGTTGGTGTCCGGCGACGCGTTGCGCAGCATCGACGCGATCATCGCTGCGATCGACGCCAAGTTGTCGGAACAGGTCAACGTCATCATGCACGAAGAGCCATTCCAGCAACTGGAGTCTTCCTGGCGCGGTCTGCATTACCTCGTCAATAACACCGAGACAGACGAGATGCTGAAGATCCGCGTCTTCAACATCTCGAAGAAGGAGCTGGGCCGCACGCTGAAGAAGTTCCGCGGCACTGCCTGGGATCAGAGCCCGATCTTCAAGAAAATCTACGAAGAGGAGTATGGTCAATTCGGTGGTGCGCCGTACGGCGCGCTGGTTGGGGACTACTATTTTGACCACAGTCCGCAGGATACGCAGCTTCTCGGTGACATCGCACAGGTCTCGGCCGCTGCGCACGCGCCCTTCCTGACGGCGGCCGCTCCCACGCTGCTGGGAATGGATAGCTGGAACGAGCTGGCCAATCCGCGTGATCTCACGAAGATCTTCCAGACGCCCGAATACGCCGCCTGGCGTTCGCTGCGGGAGAGCGACGACTCACGCTATATCGGCCTGTGCATGCCACGTTACCTTTCGCGTCTGCCCTATGGCGAGAAGACCGAGCCGATTGAGGAATTCCACTTCGAGGAAGACGTCGAAGGCGCCGACAGCAACAAGTTTTGCTGGGCCAACGCCGCCTACGCCATGGCCACCAACATCACCCGTGCCTTCAAGCTGTACGGCTGGTGCACGCGTATCCGCGGCATCGAGAGCGGTGGCGCGGTGGAAGGACTTCCAGCCTACACGTTCCCCACCGACGATGGTGGAGTAGACATGAAGTGCCCGACCGAGATCGCGATTAGCGACCGACGCGAAGCCGAACTGGCGAAGAACGGCTTCATGCCGCTTATCCACAAGAAGAACTCGGACTTCGCCGCGTTCATCGGCGCACAGTCGCTGCAAAAGCCGCAGGAGTATGACGACCCTGCAGCGACCGCCAACGCCAACCTGTCGGCGCGGCTGCCCTACCTGTTCGCAAGCTGTCGCTTCGCGCATTACTTGAAGTGCATGGTGCGCGATAAGATTGGCTCGACCATGAGCAAGCAGCAACTCAACGGCTGGCTCAGCAGTTGGCTGGCGATGTACGTCGATGGTTCCCCGGACACCTCGAGCGAGGAATTCAAGGCGAGCCATCCGTTGTCCGAAGGCGCGGTCGTGATTGAGGAAAACGAGGAGAATCCCGGCTACTACAACGCCAAGTTCTTCTTGAAGCCACACTATCAGCTTGAAGGGCTGACGGTGTCCTTGCGCCTCGTCTCACGCGTGCCGAGTTCGTGAACCGCGCCTGCCTCGGCAGGATCTCAACCAATCACCCTAACGACCTACAAGAAACAGGAGACAAGAGATGGCCTTCGACTCCTACATGCAATTCATCCCCGCGACCGGCAAGCCTCTTCCGGGCGAGTCACAGGTGGTGCTTGACACCAGCACCGATACGCTCGCCAACGCGGCCCCGGCGCTAACGGCTGGAACCCTGTTCGAAATCGACGATTTCAGTTTTGATATCGAGCAGGTACTGAACATCGGCAGCCAGAGCTCGGGCGCCGGTGCCGGCAAGGTAACCTTCAATCCATTTTCGATCACCCGCAAAACGGACCGCGCCTCGCCCGTGTTCTTCATGATGTGCTGTGCTGGACAGCACTTCAGCCAGGTGACGCTGTGTCTGCGCCGCGCCGGCGGGGCGACGGACTCCTCCGGCGGAGAGGCGAACGCCGGTAAGGGCTCCGCTACCATGTCGAGCGGCACCACATTTCTTCGCTTCGATTTTGCCTTGGTTGCAGTGAAGACGATTTCCTGGAGCGGTTCGGACGGCGACGAAGCGCCTAAGGAAGAGATAACGTTCGAGTACGGCGCGTTGATGGTGCAGTATATCCAGCAGCAAGTGACAGGCGCTAACGAATCAGGTGTTAAGTCCGGTTCCTGGAACCGCATATACAACAACAACAACTTTACTGCGATCGCGACTAAATGATGAAACGAGCTTGGAGCTAGGAGAAAACGCGATGGCGGACGCACGCGAGCTGTTACGTTTGGGTGAGGCTCGCGTTGCGCTTGAGCAATTGAAACAGGAAGTGCGCAAGGCGCCGCGCGACGCCCGCCTGCGCATCTTCCTGTTTCAGCTCTTCTGCGTGTTCGGCGAATGGGAACGCGGGGTGACACAACTCAGCGTCGTTGCCGAAATCGAGCCCCAGGCAATCCCCATGGTACAGGCCTATCGCGCGGCAATCCGTTGCGAGATTCTGCGAGGCAAGATTTTCGCCGGCGAACGGACACCCACGGTGTTCGGGGCTCCCGAGCCGTGGATGTCGTTGCTGATCGAAGCCAATCGCGTTCTGGCCACCGGCCGCGCCGGCGAAGCCGCCAGTCTGCGCGATGACGCCTTTGAGCAGGCGCCCAGCACCACCGGGGCGATCGACGGCGAAGATTTCGACTGGATCGCTGATGCTGATCCGCGCCTCGGCCCGATGCTCGAGGCGGTGGTGGACGGCAAATATTACTGGGTTCCGTTCCACCGCCTCCACAGCCTCGACGTCGAGGCACCCGCCGACCTGCGCGATCAGGTCTGGATGCCGGCGCATTTCGTCTGGGCCAATGGCGGTGATTCCGTCGGCTTTATTCCGACCCGCTATCCTGGGTCGGATGCGGCCGACCCCGACCTCGCCCTGTCGCGCCGGACCGAATGGCGCGAGCGCGACGGCGACTGGTACCTCGGCCTCGGACAGCGCATGTTCGCAACCGATGCCGGCGAGCACGCCGTGATGGACATCCGCAAGATCGTCTTCACGCCATCGGAGGCCGTGTGCTGATATGGCTGAAATCACCTCGCGCGAACGATTGCAACCGTCGTTGCTCGACCGGTTGACCGATAATGCGCCCGAGTCGCGGCGTGAGGGCTTCGAACAGCAGACCCTGACCTTTCCGCAATTGCGCCAGGCTGTGCTGCGCGACCTCACCTGGCTGCTCAATACCACCGACTTGGCCACGACAGCTGATCTGACCGCTACGCCGCTTGCCATGAAATCCACCATCAACTACGGCGTGCCAGGACTCGCCGGGCTGACTGGTAAATCACGGCGACTGAAGTCGCTTGAAACCGGCATCGTCGATGCTATCCGCGCATTTGAGCCGCGGATCAAACCGGCGACGCTTGCCGTGCGGCTGCGGGAAAGTCACCGCGCGCAGGCCACGCCGACCATCATCTTCGAGATCGAGGGGGAGCTCTGGGCCCAGCCGGTGCCCGAGCAGATCTTCATCGAAACATCGATCGAGTTGGAGACGCGGCTGACGGTGGTGACCGACACCCAGGGACGCCGCTGATGGATCCCCGACTGCTGCGCCTCTACGAAGGAGAACTCAACTTCGTCCGCGAGGCAGGGCTGGAGTTCGCCAACGAATTTCCCAAGATCGCCGCCAGACTAAACCTCGCAAGCTTCGACGTCGCAGATCCCTATGTCGAACGTCTGTTCGAGGGCTTTGCGCTACTCGCGGCGCGTATCCAGCTCAAGATGGAAGCGGAATTCCCGACCTTCACGCAGTCGCTGTTGCAGATGGTCTATCCGCACTATCTCGCCCCAACGCCATCAATGGCCGTGGTGCAGTTCCGTCCTGACGCCAACCTGCGCGCCTCCCCGGACGGCACCGTTCTGCCGCGCGGCACCGAACTCCGCAGTCTGCTCGGCACCGAGGATCAAACCAAGTGCGAGTTCCGCACCGCACATCCGGTACAATTGCTGCCGATCGAGCTCAGCGACGCCGAATACATCGGCACGCCAGCCGCGGTGACCGCGCTCGGCCTGCCCGACCAGCGCGGCATCCGCGGCGCCATCCGGCTGAGGCTGAAGACAACCGGTACGGCGCCCTTCGCCGAGATTGCGCTTGATCGCCTGCCCATGTTTCTGTCCGGCCCACCCGGCGCGCGCATGCGGCTTTACCAGCAACTCGTCGCCGATATCGCTGCCGTGTATGTGCGCCCCGCCGAGCGTCCGACACCGTGGCTCGAAAAGCTGTCGACTGCACGGGTGCGTGCCATCGGTTTCGATGCTGAGGAGGCGCTCCTGCCGCGCGCGCCGGCGTCCTTCGACGGCTACCGGCTGCTGCAGGAGTACTTCGCCATGCCGGAGCGCTTCCTGTTCATCGAGGTCGGCGGGCTCGGCCGCCCGGCGCGGCGCTGCGTTGGCGGCGAGCTGGACATCATTATCTTGCTGAACCGCAGCGACCCCGTGCTCGCCGCAACATTGGGCGCTGATCAGTTCGCGCTGTTCTGCACGCCGGCCGTCAACCTGTTTCCCAAGCGAGGCGACCGCGTCAACATCTCGGATCGCGAGCCTGAGCATCACATCGTGCCGGATCGCATGCGGCCGCTGGATTTTGAAGTGTTCAGCGTCACCGCTGTGGACGGCTTCTCCGTTGATGGGAGCGCGGCACAGCCGTTCATGCCGTTCTATGCCGCCAACGACCTGTCGCGGAATCCCGAGCACCGCGCCTATTATCTCTTGCGCCGTGAGCCGCGGCAGCTCTCCGCACGCACACGCCAGCGTGGACCACGCTCCAGCTATCTCGGACATGAGGTATTCATCTCGCTGGTCGATCCCGAGCAAGCACCGTTCCCGCAGACGCTGCGCCAGCTCGGCCTTGACCTCCTGTGCACCAACCGGGACCTGCCGCTGTCGATGCCGGTGGGCAGACAACACACGGACTTCACCGTCGCCATCAGCGCACCGGTCGGCTCGATCCGCTGCATCGCCGGCCCGACCGCACCGCGCCCCTGCCGCAGCGACGGCGAATATGCATGGCGATTCCTCAGCCATCTCGGACTGAACTACCTGAGCCTGGTCGATACCGACGCGCTGCGCGGCGCGGCGGCGTTGCGCGAATTGCTGCGGCTCTATGTGCCGTCTTCCAACGCCACTGCGGCACGCCAGCTCGAGGGCCTGACCTCGATTGCCTGCCATCCGATCGTGCGGCGCATTCCCGGCACCGGCCCGGTCGCCGCCGGCCGTGGCCTGGAACTGACATTGATGATCGACGAGACGCCATTTGGCGGCGCCGGCGGCATCCTGCTCGCTGCCGTGCTCGACCGGTTCTTCGCCAAATACGTCTCGATCAACGCGTTCACCGAAACGGTGCTGCGAGATCCTGAACGAGGTGAGGTGATGCGATGGCCGATGCAGATCGGTCAGCGTCCGGTGCTTTAGTCGCCGAGCTGCCCGACGAGGCAGCCGAACCAGTCAGCGTGGCGTCACAAACGCCGCCGCGCTCGGCTGTTGCGTCGTTGTACGACACATTGGCCAGCGCACCCTGGGCCTTCAGCTTCTATCAGGCGATGCGCCGGCTAGAAGCAGCCTGGCCCGAGCGTCCGCGCTTTGGTCAAAGTACCCATTTGGCAGAGGATCCACTGCGTCTGGCGCAGGACCCTACGGTGGTTTTCGCGCCGTCCACATTGGCCGGTTGGGAGCCGCGGCAAGACGATCGGCCGACACGGCTCCTGGTGCATTTCTTCGGCTTGTTCGGCCCGGACGGCCCTTTGCCGTTGCATCTGACGGAATACGCGCGCGATCGTCGGCGCAATCATCGCGATCCGACCTTCCAGCGCTTCGCCGATATCTTCCATCACCGCACGCTGTCGCTGTTTTATCGTGCCTGGGCCAATGCGCGGCCTACTGTGAGCTTCGACCGGCCGGAGAAAGATCGCTTCACGCTTTACATGGGTGCGTTGATCGGCCTTGGCATGGACAGCCTGCGCAACCGCGACGCCATGCCCGATCTCACCAAGTTGCATTTCGCCGGGCATTTCGCGTGCCAAACGCGACACGCCGAAGGCCTGGCATCGATCCTGACTTCGTTCTTCCGCATGCCGGTGCGCATTGAGAGCTTCATCGGTGCCTGGCTTACCTTACCTGAGAGCGATCGCAGCCGGCTTGGAGCCGGTTTGGCAACCGCGGGGCTTGGCAGCACGGCACTGCTCGGTGGTCGCGTTTGGACGCGACAGCACAAGTTCCGCATCGTGCTCGGCCCGCTGTCGCTGGCCGAGTATCTGCGCCTGCTGCCCGGCGGGTCGAGCTTTCACCGGCTGATCCCGATCGTGCGCAACTATGCCGGGGACACGATGATCTGGGACGTGAACCTGATCCTGCAGCGGCAGGAAGTTCCGCCAATCGAACTTGGGCGCAAAGGTCGGCTTGGCTGGACCACCTGGCTGATGCCGCGCAGCACAAACGCTGACGCTGACGACCTGTTTCTCGACGCCAGCGCCGACAGCATGGCCCGCACTATTGACGCCAGCTCACCCACGAACGCAGCGGAGTCCGTCCCATGACTGAAATAAACCGCGCTGCTCTATTCGGCAAGCTCAACCCTCTCGCCTACAAGGCGATCGAAGGCGCCACGGTATTCTGCAAGCTCCGTGGCAATCCCTATGTCGAGCTGGTGCACTGGATCCATCAGATTCTGCAGACGCAGGACTCGGACCTGCATCACATCGTCCGCCATTTTGACCTCGATCCGTCTAAGCTCGCCGCCGACATCATCGCTGCGCTTGACAAACTGCCGCGCGGCGCGACCTCGATATCCGACCTCTCGCAGCACGTCGAGGATGCGGTCGAGCGCGGCTGGGTTTTCGGCACCCTGATGTTCGGTGAATCGCAGGTACGCACCGGCCACTTGCTGGTGGGCCTGGTGAAGACCAGCACACTACGCAACGCGCTTTACGCGATCAGCCGGCAGTTCGAACTGGTGAAAGCCGACACGTTGGCCGATCAGTTTGCGTCGATCGTCGGTAACTCGCCGGAGAACGCCCTGGCGGCAAGCGATGGGTCGGGTGCCGGCGCGCCAGGCGAGGCCTCCGGCGCGATGGCCCCGGCGGCGATGGGCAGACAGGACGCACTGCGTCGGTTCTCTGTCGATCTAACCGAACGCGCGCGAAATGGTGAACTCGATCCGATCGTTGGCCGCGACTCCGAAATCCGCCAGGTGGTCGATGTGCTCATGCGCCGGCGGCAGAACAATCCGATCCTCACGGGCGAAGCGGGCGTCGGCAAGACCGCTGTGGTGGAAGGGTTCGCGCTGCGCATCGCCGCGGGCGACGTGCCACCGATGCTGCAGGATGTCAGCGTGCGCGTGCTAGATGTGGGCCTGTTGCAAGCCGGCGCCTCCATGAAGGGTGAGTTTGAGCAGCGGCTGCGCCAGGTGATCGAGGAAGTGCAGTCATCGCCCAAGCCGATCATTCTGTTCATCGACGAGGCACACACGTTGATCGGCGCCGGCGGCACAGCCGGCACCGGTGATGCAGCCAACCTGCTGAAGCCAGCGTTGGCCCGTGGCACGCTGCGCACGATCGCGGCCACCACGTGGGCCGAATACAAGAAATATTTCGAGAAGGATCCGGCGCTGACCCGCCGCTTTCAGGTGGTACAGGTCGATGAGCCGAGCGAGGAGAAGGCCATCCTGATGCTGCGCGGCATCGCCACGCCGCTCGAAAAGCATCACCGCGTGCAAGTGCTTGACGAGGCAATCGAGGCGGCGGTGCGACTGTCGCATCGCTACATTCCGGCACGACAGTTGCCGGACAAGTCGGTGAGCCTCCTGGACACCGCTTGCGCGCGCGTTGCCGTCAGCCAGCATGCGATCCCGCCGGCGGTGGATGACAGCCGCCGCCGCATCCAGGCCTTGGAGACCGAACGCGAGATCATCGGGCGCGAGACCGCGATCGGACTCGATGCG
>Ga0123356_10004510_pt1 | contig 14378 bp, 11 predicted proteins | sample TergutEmb28metaG_2_FD_92546 | JGI IMG/M metagenome (GOLD analysis project Ga0123356, IMG submission 92546) | Embiratermes neotenicus P3 segment gut microbial communities from Petit-Saut dam, French Guiana - Emb289 P3 | ecosystem: Host-associated > Arthropoda: Insects > Digestive system > Gut ...
GCCATGCCTTGCCGCTCGGCGGGGAAGGCGTCGAGCAGCACGCCCTGGCTCGACGGCTGAAGACCACCGCCGGCAAGACCCTGGACCACGCGGAACAGGATCAGTTGGCCGAGACTGGTGGCCGTTCCACAAAGTCCGGATGCAAGGGTGAAAACGGCGATAGACAGCAAGAAGTAATTGCGTCGGCCGAGGTGTGCGATCAGCCAGCCGGTGATGGGTAGAATGATGGCATTGGCAGCCAGGTAGCTGGTAATGACCCATTCGCCGTCATCAACTGTCGCCGACAGGCCGCCGGCAATGTAGCGGAGCGCCACGACCGCGATTGTGGTGTCAAGCACTTCCATGAAGGTCGGCACCACGACAACAGCAGCAACAATCCAGGGGTTTATCGCCCCGCGCGAGCGGGATTTCGGGAGCGTGGATGGCAGTGCTGCACCGCTCATTGGCCGGTGCCCAAGGCGCTGCCGTTCGACACAGGACCTGGCGATCGCGGCACATTGGCCTGGAGATACTTCCCTGCAGCGGGACCAGTTGGTGGTTTATTGATATAAACGTAGGGAACAACCGACGTACCGACGAACAGCGGAGCCTGATCGGCGTCATAGTTGACAAGATCAATCCGGACTGGCAGCCGCTGGACCACCTTCACGAAATTTCCAGTGGCGTTCTCCGCGGGCAGTAGCGCAAGGGTCGACCCGGTTCCCTCGGTAAAGCCGGAGATCCGACCCTTGAAAACGTGTGTGCCGCCGTACATGTCGACGTCCAGATCCACGGGCTGACCAATGCGCAGGTCACGCAATTGCGTCTCCTTGAAGTTGGCATCGACCCAAATTTCAGTGAGCGAACGAATCGCAAGCAGGTTCTGACCGACCTGCACATAGTTGCCCGGGTTGACATTGCGGCTCGTCACGACGCCGTCGATCTTCGCAGTGATATCGCAGTAATGAAGATTAAGGTCAGCCTGCGCGAGATCGCGCCTGGCAGCTTCGAGTCTTGCTTCCGCCTGCTTCACGCCAGGAGCATTTGCCGTGAGTTCGGCAAACGTGCGGTCGATATCGCCCAGTTGTCGGAACTGGTGGAGCATCGCTTTCGGGCCTTGGTCGAACGCGTGCACGACGCCTAGCGCGGCGGCGCTCTGAATGAGCGCCGCCTGCGCCTGCAGCACCGACGAAAACGTCTCGTCGAGATCCGGCGGCACTTGGCCCAATTCGCCGCCTCCGGCAGGTTGAGCGCTGAGCCCGAGCGAGACGCGGATCTGTGACACGTCGGCCAGACTCTGGGCGAGTTCGGCGGCGGCGGTCTTCAGGTCCGCTTGCCGCTGGTCGTACACCGAGCGCGGCACATCGTCCGTGGAGACAAGCGCCCGTGCCCGGGCGAATTGAACCTGTGCCAGCGCCAGTGCGGCCTTGCTCTTCTCGACAGCGGCCACCCGCGAATGCAGGAGAGCGACCTGGTTATCGACACCCTCCACAGCACGTTGCAGGTTCCAGCGCTGACTTCGTGCCTGCGCTTCCGTCGCGCGCGCCGCGGCGATGGCGGATCGGAGATCAGCCTTCGCCGTGTCGACGGCTGCCTGCTTCTCGGAGACCGCAACCAGGTACGGCGTCTTGTCCAACTCGGCCAGGAGCTCTCCCTTGCGCACACGGTTGTTGTCATCCACAAAAACGCGGGCAATCTGTCCTGGCACGCGAGGCGCAACGAACGTCACGTGACCATTCACATATGCGTCATCCGTTGACACGGTGTTCAGCATCGCCTCGACCCACGGGATACCCAAGAAGAGGAGAGCCGCCGCGACGGCAACGCCAAGCAAGCCCACTACGAGCTTGCGCTTCGACGTACGCTTTCGGGCCTCCTGCGACGCTGGGCCGGACTCCGCCGGTCTTTGAGCGCCCGTCCCATCGCGGGCAACCGGCCCATCTTCGACCACCGCCAATTCCGAATCGTTCGAGTCCAACTTGCTACTTCGCTCCATCACATCTAGCCCCCGTCGACACTCCCAGCACGACGCACCAGGCCGTCCTCTGCTCGATCCTGCGGTGTCGTGCCGCAGGCGCGAATGCTACCCTACCTTAAGGCAGTCTTTCTCTGAACGATTGAACAGTGGCCAAGTCCGGAAGTCAGTCGTCCGCTGAACGGTTGAATAGTGGTCAAGTCCGCGTGTGCATTGCCGTGCTTCCTTGAATGTTGGTTGAATCGACAAAACCCAAGAAGTGGCCGACAAGCGCCGCACGCAGCGTAATCGGTTCATCAAGGACTGGCGGACGGAGCGTTTCGGCGCCTCGGTACACGAGGCCGCTGTCGCGTTGCAGCTTGGACCGCTGCCGCATCTCGTCAAGGCGCTCCACAGGCCAAGCAGATCGCCGATCGCTTGCACCTGATCCAAAACCTGCGGGTTGCCATAGAGTGCCAGCTGAGCGGGTTGGAGCGTCCGATCCGAGGCTAGCGCGCTAATCCCGCTCGCCATGTCGTCGTCACCGGCAGTCTGCGGCCGGATGGTGACGGCGAAGACCAGGCAGGGGAGCTGACCCACCTATCGGGTCGTCCGTTCCCGCTGGCAGCTTTCGCCAAGGTTCGGGCTATGTATGACGCAGGCGACCGGCCGGAGACGAGTCGACATCCATCAACGGCAGACACTCGTGCGCAGATTGCCATGATGAAGTTCGGCACCGTGGTCAGATATAGCTAACCGCAACGCGTCATTGGTGACTAGGTCCGGCCGTCTCATGCGGCTGGAACCATGGAGATTCTGGATGGCAACGTGGACCGAAAGATGCAGTATTTTGGCGGCCCGGTCGACCCGGAACCATCGCGCGCGCAAAGCGGCGCGTGGATCGGGTGAAATCCGTTCGCTACTGTTCACTCGGGTTCCGACTGCACCGAGCGAGTAGGGTGCAATGCAGTATCTGGCCCTGGCGACCGACTACGACGGGACGATCGCTGATGATGGTGTGGTCGACGAACCGACGCTCGCGGCTTTAGAGCGGTTGCGCGGCGCTGCCCGGCGACTGATCCTGGTCACCGGTCGAGCGCTGACCGACCTGCAGCAGGCCATGCCACGGCTGGACGTGTTCGATCTCGTGGTCGCCGAAAACGGTGCGCTGCTGTACGACCCGGCCAACCACGAGGAGCGGGCGCTTGGCATCGCACCCCCTCCGGCATTTCTCCGCCGCCTGAGTGAGCTAGGAGTGGCGCCGCTCTGGGTAGGGCGGGTGGTTGTCGCGACGCGAAAACCGAATGAAGACAAATTGCTCCGTGCGATTTATGATCTTGGTCTCAACCTGCATATGACGTACAACAAGGGCGCAGTCATGGTGCTACCAGTTGGCGTCACCAAGGCGAGCGGTTTGCGCGCCGCACTCGCACAATTCGATCTTTCACCGCTTAATTGCATCGGGATCGGCGATGCCGAGAATGACCTGGCTTTCCTTGACATCTGCGGGATGCCTGTAGCGGTCGCGAATGCCGCGCCAGCGGTCAAGGAACGCGCCGCCCTCGTGACCACAGGCACGCGAGGTGCTGGCGTCGCTGAGCTCATTGACCAACTTCTTTCGACGGACCTTGTGGAATTCCACGCCAGCGGCGAGGCAGGGCGAGTGATACTCGTCGCTGACGACGATCGTGTTGCATCACCGGAGGTTCCATGATGGGCGTGGTCGTCTCGGTGAATGTCGGACTTCCTCAGAACGTCGCGTGGCGCGGCAGGACTGTCCGGACAGGGGTCTGGAAGACGCCGGTGACGGGGCGGATTTTCGCCCGCCGGCTGAATCTCGATGGCGACGGCCAGGGGGACCTCCGCGGCCATGGCGGCGAGCAGCGTGCGATGCTGGTCTATCAGCTCGATTCTTACCGGTACTGGGCGAAGTATCTCGGGCGGTCGGATCTCACGGCAGGAAATTTCGGCGAGAACCTCACAGTGGACGGACTCGCCGATAACGAGGTCTGCATCGGCGATCGGTTCAGGATCGGCGGCGCCATAGTCGAGGCCAGCCAGCCACGTGACACCTGCTACCGGGTCGGCATCAGACTGAACCACCCGCAGATGGCCGCGTTGCTGGTCGCGCATCACCGACCCGGCTTCTATTTCCGCGTCATCGAGGAAGGTGAGATCGGCGCCGGCGATCGGGTCGAGAAGCTCTCGGATGGCCCTGAGCAGATGACGGTCGCCGAGATCGATGCCCTCCTTTATTCTGCAGAACACCCACTCGACGCCTTGCGCCGCGCAGTTCGAATTCCGGCGCTGAGCTGGGACTGGCAAGGCTCTATGCAGGCATTGCTCTCTGCTGCTGAAGCAGGAGGCACAACGGGCAACGCCGGCATCGGGCTTGGCGCGTCGGCACCCCTTGCGTGGCGGGGCTTTCGCCCCGTTGTGGTCGTTGCTTCGCGCGAGGAAAGCGCGGACGTCCGATCGTTCGAGTTTGCCGCCGAAGACAGTTCGCCACTACCACCGGCACTCCCCGGCCAACACATCATGGTCCGCATGCGGCCAAGCCCGGATGCTCCCGCCGTCACGCGAAACTATTCGCTGTGTGGTCCGCCCGGCGCGGCCACGTATCGAATTGGCGTTAAGAACGACCACGGCCTCGCAAGTGGCTTCCTGCATCAAAGTGTCCGCACAGGCAGTCGCTTGGAGGTCAGTGCTCCTCGCGGCTCGTTCACGCTCGCTCCCGGTGCGGCTCCAGTCGTCCTTATCAGCGCTGGTGTCGGCGTCACGCCGATGTTGGCAATGTTGCATAGTACAGGTGATTCAAACGCCGAGGCGTCTCGGCCGGTTTGGTGGTTGCACTCAGCGCGCGATAGGCAGCATCATTCGTTTGCCAAGGAGGCGGACCATCTGCTCTCCGCGTTGCCTGCGTCGCATCGCTGCGTGACCTACAGTCGGCCTGCACCGGCAGACCTGCTGGATCAGGACTTCGATCAACGTGGCCATCTTTCGCTCCAGCTTCTCCAGGAGCTTCGGGTTCCCCAAGACGCTGATTTCTATGTGTGTGGTCCGCCCGGCTTCCTCGAGCATTTCCAGAAGGGTTTGGCAGGATGGGGCATTCCCTGGCCTAGGGTCCACGTCGAAGCGTTCGGGCCCGCGCCGTCCCTAACCCCGGGTATCTCCACCGGCGCTGTAGCCTTACCTCATCGTCCTGATGGTCCCGCCGGCAGCGGGCCCATGGTGACGTTCCTACGAAGCGGTTTAGCGGTGCCGTGGGACTCGCGCTTCACCACCCTGCTCGAATTGGCGGAAGCCTGCGCGGTTCCGGTGCGTTGGTCTTGCCGAACAGGCGTTTGCCACCGGTGCGAGAGCGGTCTGATCGAAGGCGAGATCACCTACGGGCCGACGCCGTTGGATCCGCCAGCCGAAGGTAATGCGCTCATCTGCTGCTCCACGCCAAAAACCGCCGTCGAGCTCGACCTCTAGTGGACGCTACTGCGAAACGCCCGCAGATGGCGAACGCTGCGACCACATCGATATGGCAAGACGTGGGTCGAGAGATCACGATAAAGAGTGCCGTCTGCAATGGACACGACCGCGCGCGGCACGGCGACGGATGCGATCGGCGGCGTGGTGACGTGGGGATCTAGCGGCGGTTGTGCGCTCATCGAGCAGCGGGCAGAGAATGAAAACGTCGGACGCCAATATCAACGGAACCGGGCACGCTGTACCACCACTCACACGAGGCGTGTAGAGTACGGGGATCGAAGTTGCCATCATTGAAGGAGGATGCTTCGGCGGCGCTTGCGTCAACACCGGCTGTACACCCACGAAAACCGTCACACAGTCGAACGCGAAGCGCTTCAAGGTTCGCCGTATCGTCGGCAGGGGCTGCGTCAGCGAATTCATCCTCACGTATGATGGCCAGCCGTGCAATTAGCTCAGACAGAACCCGGAACAGTGTCTCCCGACGAACGAGCATGGTTGCCGTCTCGGCTGACCTTAGCTGTGACTGCAATGGGTCGGGACCGATCGGCATTGAACGCACGGCAGGTAATACAAGAGAAAACGCGGAGACACACTTGAACGATGCCATTTTCACACCCACCGCGGACTGGTCGTCAAATGTCGGCGTTTTGCGAACCCGTTTCGCTCGCGTGCGTTCGCTGTCGACAGCTCTCGTGGCTGGGTTATCCGACGCGGATGCGAGTTGTCAGTCGATGCCGGACGCCTCGCCGAGCAAATGGCATCTGGCACACACGACCTGGTTCTTCGAGACGTTCGTGCTACGCGATTTCGTTCGAGGCTACCGTCCATTCGATCCAGCGTTCGGCTTCCTCTACAACAGCTATTACGAATCTGAAGGCGACCGCGTGGCGCGGCCATCGCGTGGGATGCTCACCCGCCCATCGCTTGATGAGATCCTGGCGTACCGCAGGCACACTGATAGCGCGATGGTGGAGGTGCTCGATGATCTGCCCGCGCCAGCGCGGCAGCTTCTCCTGCTAGGGTGCAACCACGAGCAGCAGCACCAGGAACTGCTGCTGACGGACCTGCTGCATCTGTTCGCCCAGAACCCCTTGCTGCCGCAAGCCTACCCTTCCAGCCGTGGACACATTAGCGTGGCAGCCCCTCCGTTGCGATGGATCGACGGACGTCAGGGGCCGACAGAGATCGGTCATGCCGGCCCGGATTTCGCTTTCGACTGCGAGAAACCTCGCCACACGGTCTGGCTCGGACGGCACGCACTTGGCGATCGCTTGGTTACCAATGGCGAATGGCAAGCCTTCATCGCAGATCGAGGCTACAGCACTGCGAATCTATGGTTGTCGGACGGCTGGGCATGGGTGCGAAAGAACGGAATCGAAGCGCCACTACATTGGCGGGGTGACGAAAGCGGCAGCTGGTTGAGGCAGTTTGGACTCGACGGACTTGGGAGTATCGATCCCGCCAGTCCGGTCCAACATGTCAGCTATTACGAGGCCGATGCCTTCGCGCGGTGGTCCGGCGCCCGACTGCCCACCGAAGCTGAGTGGGAAACCGCTGCCAACGATTTCAACCCCGAACTCGGGACCTTCTTGGATAGTCCTGGTGCTGTGCGTCCCGCGCCAGCCGGCGCCAAAGACGGGATTCGGCAGCTATTCGGCGATGTGTGGGAGTGGACGGCGTCGGCCTTCCTGGCTTACCCGGGGTTCCGTCCTGCGCCGGGTGCGGTTGGTGAGTATAACGGCAAGTTCATGTCAGGCCAGTTCGTTCTCCGAGGCGGCAGTTGCGCGACACCACGGGGCCATGCTCGGGCGAGCTACCGCAACTTCTTCTATCCACATCAGCGCTGGCAGTTCACCGGTGTGCGCCTCGCAAGGGACATATGATGCTTCACCGTCAAGCTGTGCAATCCATGCACTTTATCGAGGTTGATCCAGCATTTCGTCGCGATGTGCTCTATGGTCTTGGCGTGCGCCCACGGGCAATCCCGGCCCGCTGGTTCTACGATCGCGCAGGTTCCGTGCTCTTCGAGGCAATCACAGAATTGCCGGAGTACTATGTGACCCGAACCGAGCTGTCGCTTTTGTCCGAGGTGGTTCACGAGATCGTCGCGATGACCGGCTCCGGGCGGGCCATCGTCGAATTTGGGTCGGGCTCCTGCACGAAGACGCGGATCCTGCTGTCGGCGCTTCAGCCGGCTGCGTACGTCCCCGTCGATATCTCGAAAGAATTCCTGTGGGAAACCGCTGCAGGACTATCGAAGGAGTTCAGCGAACTGCCAATAAACCCGGTGGAGGGCGACTTCACGGAGCTGCTACAACTTCCACCGGCGATCAAACAAATGCCACGCCTCGGATTCTTTCCGGGCTCAACCATCGGGAACTTTCTGGTGCCCGAAGCCGTCGATTTGCTGCGGACGATGGCAGCAACCCTGGGCCGGGATTCGATGCTGCTGATCGGAATCGATCGTATCAAGGATACCGGCATTCTTCTGCGCGCTTATGACGACGTGCAAGGCGTAACGGCGGCATTCAATCTCAATCTCCTCCACCGTATCAACCGCGAGCTCCAAGGCACGGTGCCCGTCGATGCGTTCCACCATGTCGCGCGATGGAACGCCACAGAAGCACGCATCGAGATGCTGCTTGAGGCCACGCGTGATATTCGGTTTGGGGTAGATGCCAAGACCTTCTCAATAGAGGCGGGAGAGGCGATCCACACTGAGAATAGCCATAAGTACGGTCCGCGAGATGCATGCGTGCTGCTACGCGCCGGAGGCTGGACGCCGATCAAGGACTGGACCGACCAGGATAAACAATTCTCGCTGATTCTGGCGAGAGCGGGCTGATAAGACTTCTCATCCGTCAGTTTGGGTCCGCATCTGTTGTTGCGCGCTTAAGGACGGCTGATGACCCGATTGCCGTGAAGGCAGAACCGCAGCAGCTTGACGGCAGCGCGGCTGATGCCGATGCTGTTGTTCTGCCCATTTCACCGGACGATCGGCCGCCAGATCCCAGCGAGAATGGACCAGCCTGACAAAGGTCGATCCCGTCCACGCGGCGATCAATCTCCGAGGCTTCGGCCACCCGTGCTTCAGCGCCGCCCTGACAGTCGCCCGAGACCATGGCGCTCGGCTGTTCGGGTTGCGAGCGGCTTTGGCTGCTGCCGCTACGCCTTTCTCGAAATCCTCGGGGAGCCGCAATCGGCCTGATGGCGGGACACTCCTGCGCCAACGAAGCTTGGTCGCCGGCCATCCCCCATCTTGCATTGCGAATGCATGGCAGGCCTGACATACGCCCGGTGATGCGCGAAGGACAGCCGAAATGCGATCGCCGGTCAGATTCGTCAATTTCCGAACACATCGTCACATACCAGCGAGCGCGGAACGGCCAGCGTCCGATCATGGCGCATTGCTGCCCAACCGGGATGAACCCTCATGATATCACGAGCAACCGGATCCCGCTCTTCGGATGGTTCTGCGACGGACCCACCCAAACGTCGCTGGAGCGCGATGCTCCGACGATGGCAGAGCATGGTCGCGTGGTTGAAACAGGCCCATGCCGTGGCACACCGTTGGCAAGATCCTACCCTTTCGGCTCTCATGGCGACGCTACTCATACTGATCTTCGTAGCTGAGCCGCTCGCTTTCAAGGGCATTACCTATCCACTCGGTGTAATCGGAATCATCGCTGTCGGCCTGATCCTTATGCTGGTGCTCGGGTCGCATCAACGCGGCGCGGCGGTTGTGATCGCGATCGGTAGTGCCAGGCTGCTGGCGGGTGGCCTCGATTTTCTCTGGCATACATCGTTGACCCAAGTGGTGGAGGCAATCAGCACGGTCTTTACGTTGCTTGCCGTCATATGGGCACTCCTTGAGATCCTGCTGGGGCCCGGCCACATCACCTGGCATCGGGTACGCGGCGCGATCGTGCTCTATCTCACGATCGCGATTCTCTTCGCCTGGCTCTACATGCTGGTCGCAGAATTCGTTCCGCGTGCATTTTCCGGCCTTGCGTTCGGCCCGACGCATGGTGCCTTGAGTCCATTTCTCTATTACAGCCTGACGTCGCTCACGACGGTCGGGTTCGGCGATATCGCGCCAGTCGATGCGTTTGCGCGCAATCTGACCATGCTGGAGGCTATGGTCGGCCAGCTTTTCCCCGCGATTATTCTTGCGCGAATACTGACGCTGTACGCCGATGAGCACAGGCTTGGCCGGCAGCACGTCAGCACCCAGGAGGTTGGTTCAGAGAACGCCAAACATGTTGCGTGATCAATGGTTGGCCAGCGTCACCCGGCTCAGCGATACTCGATGTCCTCTCTCAACTTCCGTCCGATCGACGGTGGCCATTCCGACGTTGCAGCGGAACCGTCTTCGAGCCGATCAATCCGGTGCTGCCGATCACGATAACATTCAGCGCCGAGATACATCGACGCCGTCCTGTATCTGGAGTCGGCCAGCTTGCTGACGGGAGAGACGATCCACGCCGATGGCGTGCAGGCGTCTCTGGTTGGCCGACGAAGTGTCCAGTATTGCACCACTGAGAATTGCCGCTTTCCACAGAAAAGAAACGGCAAACCCCAGTTCTGGGGTTCGCCGTTGAAGTTGCGCGATTATCATCGCGCGTAGGAGGAGGAAACGGTCGCCGAGCGGGGGAAGCACCAGCGACGCCACAATGCAACCATTTCTCCCGCTTTGATTCTTTCAGCTTCATACTCGAATTTGTCTGATCATATTCAATCTTTATACGCGGCCGGCGCAAAGCAGTCGCAGCGCCATCGAGAGAAATCGCCCCGTTCAACGCTGCACGTAGACCATCAACTTCCCGGCGATAGCTGGCAAAGTCGTCGAGCGCAGCCTGACGCCCGGCGTGTGTCGCAAACGAGGCGATCATATCCAGAGAGAATACCGCATGACGCTACGCGACCCGACCCACTTCGCCGCGTTCAGTCAGTCAATCGTGTTCAGGACCGTTGACTCATCGCGCGCAGTATCCCCCACCCACGGTCGCTGCAGCCCAGGCGAATCCGCTCCCGAGAATTCACAATAGTTCCCCCCTGCAACTCGTTCCACGGGGCTCGGCAGAAATCTCTTTATTGATTGAATTCCATGCTTCAGCGACCCAGCTCACCAACATAGTGGCCGAGTCGATTCTCGACCTCCCCTGCCTTATGGAAACCACGCTCGAATAGCGCCCTTATCCTCATCTGCGCGGCCGGTCGTTGGAGTGAGGCAAGAAAGGCGTCCCACTCTGGCGCGATTTCTGCGTCAGCAGGCAGGCTTGCAGCATCGGTCAGGCGTTTTGTTGCCGCGATCGCTTCTTTGTCGAAAGAGGCAATCCGCCTCGCCAGTGTATCCACGAAGGGCTCGAGCTCGGAGTCCGGCAATGCACGATTGACGTAACCATAGAGTTCGGCGAGATCTCCCGAAATATCATCCGCCCCAAGGAGGACTTCGAGCGCTCGTCCTCGGCCGATCAAACGAGGCAACCGTGCCATCGGCCCGCCGCCAGGGACCAGCGCAGCTCCTACTTCCCATTGCGATAAGATGGCTTTTTCACGGCTTGCAAAACGCATATCGCTCGCAAGCGCCAGCTCACTTCCGACTCCCGTGGCGCGCCCACGGATGGAAGCTATAGAGACGACTGAAGCGCGACTAAGTCTCACCAGCATGTCAGGCAGCGGCTGCAAGCCGGTCGGACCTGGAGGAAATTTCGTTGAATCTTCGAGTTTCGCGAGGAAGTCGTAATGGGTCAAAAAGAAACCCTCAACAGCGCTGTCGAATACAACCACCTTCACATGTTCATCATTTTCGAGCGCTGTAATGACTTCGTTCAACTGAGGAATGTTATGTGGACCGAAAATGTTGAGCGGAGGATTGTCGAACGTGACCCTCCAGTAGAATAGCGAGCGCTTTTCGAGGCGGATCTGGTTAGCGCTTGTACTATATGTCATGTGTCTCTCCCGACTACCGAAAGTCGCGATGGCTGCCAAGGGATAGCCATCCACCCGACGATATCCGGCCCGTCAAAAGGGCGCTTTCTGTTTTACGTCGGAATTTGTCAGATCATACGTTGGGATTTCTTGGAATTGCAGATGGTGCTGGCCACCGTAGCGAGCGGGGTCGTTGTCCGTCGGTGTCCCCATACGATCTACTTGGATGGGCCGCGCGATCTCTGAGGGTGCCGGTTCTTCAAGTACTGCGATGACTGTAACCTGGTATCGCAGACACTTTTCCGTCAGGTCGCATCTGGGTCTGGCGGCAACATAAAATCATTCTACGGCAGAGTACAAAATAGATAGCGCTCAGCGCACGACTGTCTGCCGCGACGCAGATCTTCGGTCTGAAGGCGCATTTCCTATTTCTACGTCAACCAAGCACGAGGAAGAGCCCATGCGCGCGATCAGCCATTTCATCAACGGCCAGATCGTCGCGCGCGCCGGCGCGGTTACCAGTCCGGTCTATAATCCGGCGACCGGGGAGGTGCAGGCCCGTCTGCAGCAAGCCAACACCGCAATCCTGGCGGAGGCTGTCGCAGCCGCTCAGGCGGCGCAACCCGGCTGGGCCGCAATCAACCCCCTGCGCCGCGCCCGCGTACTGTTCAAGTTCAAGTCATTGCTCGAAGAGCACAGGCAGGAGCTTATCCACCTGATGTCCTCCGAGCACGGCAAATTGCTGGACGACTCCATGGGCGAGCTGGAGCGCGGTCTCGAAGTGGTGGAGTTCATCTGTGGTGCCCCTCATGTGCAGAAAGGCGAGTTCACCCAGGGCGCCGGCCCCGGCACCAATGTCTATTCAATTCGCGAACCGTTGGGCGTCGTCGCCGGCATTACGCCCTTCAACTTCCCCGCCCTGATCCCGCTCTGGATGCTGGCCCCGTCCATCGCCGCGGGCAACGCGTTTATTCTGAAACCACCTGATCGGACCCCTTCCACTGCCGTCCGGCTTGCCGAGCTCGCGCTAGAGGCCGGCACGCCGCCAGGAATCTTCAACATCGTGCAGGGTGGCGAGCAGGTCGGCGAAGCGATAACCGATCACCCGGATATCAAGGCCGTGAGTTTTGTCGGCTCGACGTCCGTGGCGAAGTCCGTCTACGCGCGCGGTGCGGCCAGCGGCAAGCGCATGCAATGCATGGGCGGTGCGAAGAACCACGGCGTCATCCTGCCCGACGCGGATCTTGACCAGGTCGTTACGGCCACTCTCGCCGGAGCCTTCGGGTCAGCCGGCGAGAGGTGCATGGGCATGCCGGTGATCGTGCCCGTTGGCCGGAAAACGGCCGAGGCGGTTCGCGAGCGCCTGCTGCAGGAGATCCCCAAGCTACGGGTCGGCGTCGCCACTGATCCCGACGCGAAAATGGGTCCGGTCGTCACCGCCGAGCACAAGAGGAAGGTCGAGGGCTATATCCAGATGGCTACCGACGAAGGCGCCGAACTGGTCATCGACGGGCGGGGCCGGCACCTGCCGGGCCATGAGGAGGGGTTTTTTCTGTGGCCAACTCTGATCGATCACACCACGCATGCCATGAAGAGCTACCAGGACGAAATCTTCGGCCCCGTGCTGCAGATCGTTCGCGCAGAGACGTTCGAGGAGGCGCTGAGCTACCCGACCGTCCACCATCAGGGCAATGCAGTCTCGATTTTCACGCGTGACGGCGATGCAGCCCAGCGTTTCGTCGCTGAAGTCGCGGTGGGCATGGTGGGCGTCAATCTTTCGATGCCGACGCCAGTCGGATATTACAGCCATGGCGGCTGGAAGGAGTCAGCATTCGGCGACCTCAACCAATATGGCGAGGACAGCATCCGCTTCTTCACGCGCACCAAGGTGGTAACTCAGCGTTGGCCGCGCGGCGGACCAGTGACCGACTAAAATTTCGCCCTGCCGAACATGAGGTGAAAGATTCAGGCAAGGCGAACTTCTTGAATGTGATATCTTGCTCGCCCCGCGCATTGCGTCTTCGCCGCCACGAGCGCGGGCAACATGAGCGCCATTCAAGGGACGGCCGAGGACTGGGCCGATCGCGTCACTCTGCTGCAGCGATGTCCTAGCGGCGGCCAGGTGCTCGGATTGGGCGCCGCGGTGCTCCCGGTGCACTTGCGCCCGGATGACGGGTTCGTTGTTGCTGGTGCGGGGAATTGTTGGCCGCGGGAATGGCGCCCGTTGTTTTCGTGCCGAAGACTGCGAGGCTGGCGAAACGCGCGGAGGATAACGGCGTCCTAAGTCCGCGTCGCCCCGCCGTGCATGTCTCATTGCCCGATATCGCCGCGCTCGTATCCGCGATGAACCGGCCCGTGCGCCGCTTCCTGACGATCTGGTTCGTCGCCTATGCGGCGATGAACGTGTTCGCCGCACTGTTCCCGGACGCGACGGCTCAAAAATTCGGCAGCGATCCGATCCAAACCTCCGGCGCCTATCTGATCGGCGTCGGCTTTGGGACCGATTTTGGAACCGAATCATCCAAATTCCGCCCTCCGGGCTGGCCGCTAGTCCAGCCCGGTGTTGAGCCGCACTTTCGGCCGTGCCGGAAGCTCGTATCGGGAATGAATACGGCCGGGGGAAAACCACTTGACACTCCGACGCTTGGCCGGGGGAGGGGGGACGGTCGCCAAGGACCGGCGAGCGAACCTGAAGCGGTCCTGCTCCAAGCAACGGCCCTTCAGGCCCGAAACGAACCGGCGATCTCCCGGTCGCCGCGCTGGCGCGGGGCGGCGTTATCTGGCCTCGGATTTGCCAATTCTCTGACCATGCCCAACATGTTGTGGTCATGACGCCGCTGGCTGACGTCACAACCGGCTGGGGGAGACCACAGGTCCGGGAGTACGCGTGCCCACTGAGGACATACGACCTGTTTACGCCGCGGGGGCGTGTGAGATTGACCTCGCTCGCCGTGAACTCCGGGTGCGGGATTCTCCCGTGCCCATAGGCGGCCGGGCTTTCGAGATCCTCGAGGTTCTGGCCGGATCGGCCGGC
>Ga0123356_10004511_pt1 | contig 14377 bp, 12 predicted proteins | sample TergutEmb28metaG_2_FD_92546 | JGI IMG/M metagenome (GOLD analysis project Ga0123356, IMG submission 92546) | Embiratermes neotenicus P3 segment gut microbial communities from Petit-Saut dam, French Guiana - Emb289 P3 | ecosystem: Host-associated > Arthropoda: Insects > Digestive system > Gut ...
AAAAGTTCACAAATCGGCGCTTTCCAAGCTTGAACTGCTTATGAATAACACCGGCATCTCTCCCGATGAAAGACCCCCGGTATTGGATGCACTAAAAAAAGCGGAAGAAACACAGAGTCCTTGCGTTGCAATAGAACTTCCTGACGGCACTTTAATAAACGGAAAAACATCATCATTGCTCGGAGCCTCATCGGCAGCGCTGCTTAATGCTCTAAAGCATTTAGCAGGAGTTGATGATGAAGTGCTGCTTATTTCACCGATAGAAATAGAACCAATCCAAAAATTAAAGGTCGGATATCTTGGAAATGAAAACCCCCGCCTTCAAACAGACGAGGTTCTTCTGGCTCTTGCAATAAATGCTGCAGAAAACAAAACAGCAGAGATGGTTCTTAAGCAGCTTCCACTACTGCGAAAATCGGAAGCACATTCAAGTGTTATATTATCTCATATTGATATAGCAGTATTTCGGCAACTTGGTGTGAACATAACGTGCGAACCGGTATTTCAAAACAAGAGGCTCTTTTGGAAGAATTAATAACCGTTCCAAACAAAAATATCAGAGAGCTTAATTGAATTAAACTGCCCCGAAAAGTCGACGTTCATAGACTCTCTCCACATATCCATTCTGTATTCAAAATCGTCAATAATAGCAAGCATACGCAGGGAATAATCATACCCTGCGTATACCATTGAAAACGGAACTTCATCATAGTTCAACGGCAATCTAAGCAGAATATGATAACCATAAGACGTAACCACTACGCTGCTGATTTGTCCGGGCAAAAGAGCAGCACAAGCCTCCGAAAAAGGTGCTACCATATCACCCGGCTGGAATAAATAACCATCCGGAGAAGCAAACATTCCCGGATCTTCGTTATATTCCCACATAAGCTCATCAAAAAACTCTAAAAAGTCATCATCCTCGTATCGTTCAACAAGACGATTTAAAATACTATCCATCCGATCGCGCAGCTCCAGTTTATGTTCATCTATTTCCTGTAAGGAATGTCCGTCTTCTTCCCTTAAAAAAGCAAGCAAAATATGTTTAGCGCGCATAAAGTCATTTTCTTCTGCAAAGTCGGCAACAACATCGTCGGGAATATCAGAAAGTTCTTCGCCGTATAGTGTGGTTAACAGTAGCAGGGGAAGAAACTCCCTCTCTCTTAACTTTTTAAACACTTCGAAGCTCATAAAACCATTTTCACGCAGTTCATCTTCCAGAGTGTCCGGGCTTTCAGTATTTGCCACCATATTATCAAAATCGTCTTGAATAAGATCGAGGTCTTCCTGACTTAGAGACACGCCCAAAAGAGAGGTTGCATATTCAAACACAAGTAGCTCCAGAACATGTTCTTTTGCATAATCTAAAATACCTTCGGAAAATGATACCTCAGGCATAAACTCATCATCCCAATCAAGCTCAACAGAAAAACCGTATGTTAGTTGAGAAACAGCATTGTGAAGAAAGACATAAAACTCAGCCCATGTTATAAGAGCATCACCGGCACTTAATATAACTGTATCCGGTGCAAAAAAAGCCATTGCAGCATCGAGATTATAACCGTGCAAATGACTATCATGAGCATCATCGTCATCCGGCAGGTCATCACTGTTACGACAGGCAACAGTCAAGGAAAACAATAAAATAAAGCAGAGAAGAGGAAGCAAGTATTTTTTTAGGTTCATGAAGATATCCCTTTCTGTGAAACTGCGGTCTATTCTACACGTTATAAACAAATAAAGCAAATAAAACGCTACTCAAGTTGCATTTATGCTGTATTCATAACTTCTGACAAATTTGACAGCTTCTTCCACAACACAGCCACCTTTTAGTTTTAATGAGATTGCAGGGTCTGTTCCGGCAAGAACTTTAACTCTACCCGAATAGTCGGGAAGAGAATAAAGCCTTGAAACACTTTCCATGTTAAAATCAGTCAGCTTAAGGGATAACCAGCCTTCTTTTTGAGAAATTTCTGTTATACCAAGCTGCGATGCTTCGCTTCGAAGCATTGAAACAGAAGTCAGAACTACTACCTGAGCGGGAGGCTCGCCATATCTGTCAACAAGCTCTGATATCATGTCATCACAGTCTTCCTGTGTTCGAATAAGAGCAATCCTTCTGTAAATGTCCATTCTTTGCCCGGCTGAGGGCACATATGTTTCGGGAATTCCGGCAGACACATTTAAGTCAGCGGGACACTCAACCCGTTTTTGTGGTTTTTCACCTTTTTCTTCCAACACAGCCTCTTCAAGAAGCTTTAAATACATATCATAACCCACACTAATCATGTGCCCGGACTGTTCTGCTCCGAGAAGGGTTCCGGCTCCGCGTATTTCAAGATCCCGCATTGCAATCTTAAACCCGGAGTTAAATTCGGCAAATTCCTTAATGGCACTCAGCCTCTTTTCGGCAATTTCCGTAAGGAGCTTACCGCGCCTGAAGGTGAGATATGCATAAGCGCGACGGGGAGAGCGGCCGACACGCCCTCTTATTTGGTGAAGCTGAGCAAGACCGAGCTTGTCGGCATCTTCAACAATCAAAGTGTTAACATTTGGGATATCAATACCGGACTCAATAATTGTAGTGCAAACAAGCACCTGGATTTCTCCGGCAGTCATTTGCTCCATAACATAACTGAGACTGTCTTCGTCCATTCTGCCATGTGCGATTGCAAGATTAATTCCCGGAAGCATCTCAGAGAGGCGGGAAGCTACACGGTCAATATTCTCAATGCGGTTATGCAGATAATAAACTTGCCCGCCTCTGGAAATTTCACGCCTTATGGCATCGCATAAAATAGAGTTGTCATGCTCTATAACATAAGTTTGAACAGGACGGCGGCTTTGCGGAGGTTCTTCAATTGTGGACATGTCACGGATTCCGGAAAGTGCCATGTTTAAAGTTCGCGGAATTGGTGTAGCAGACAAGGTCAGTACGTCAACATGATTGGAAATGGATTTTAAACGTTCTTTATGGGAAACGCCAAAACGTTGCTCTTCGTCAACTACAAGAAGACCAAGCTTGTTAAACTCAATATCCTTTTGCAAAAGCCTGTGTGTGCCTATAACAAAATCAACACTGCCAAGCTTGATATCACGAAGGATTCTTTTGATTTGAGCTGCGCTTTTAAAACGGCTTAAAACCTCTATGTTTACAGGATAACCGGCAAAGCGGCGCATTGAAGTAACATAGTGCTGCTCTGCCAGGACAGTTGTAGGAACCAGTATTGCCGCCTGATAACCACCCATGATGCACTTCATAACAGCGCGCAGCGCAACCTCTGTTTTGCCATATCCCACATCTCCGCAAAGAAGCCTGTCCATAGGAATCGGTTTTTCCATATCACTTTTAATTTCGAGCGAGCTTGAAAGCTGATCTTCGGTTTCCTGATATCCAAACTTATCTTCAAACTCTGATTGCCAAAGATTGTCTGCAGGGAAAGGAAATCCGGGAGTACGCTGACGTATAGCATATAATTTAATCAACTCTTTTGCCATTTCTCTGGCAGCTTTTTTTGCGCGTGTTTTTGCTTTTGCCCACTCTGTGCCGCCAAGCTTTGAAAGCTTAGCGGTAGCAGCCTCTTCCCCTGCTCCTATATATTTTGCAACCATGTCAAGCTGAGTAGACGGGACATATAAAGAATCTGTTCCGGCATAAGCGATTTTAATATAATCCTTGTCAACATCATCTACGCGAAGCTTAAAAAACCCGACAAACTGACCGATTCCATGCTGGTCATGCACAACAATTTCTCCCGGTGAAAGGTCGGCAAAACTTTGCAAACGTTCGCGGTTTGATTTTTCTTTTACTTTTCGCACACGTCTCGGAGCGACCTGTGCGATAATTTGCCCTTCTGTAACTACGGCAAGATGCAGCTCAGGGTATTCCATACCTGCAGAGAGCTCACCTTGTGCAATAATACATTGCTTATTGTCCGGAAGTGTATATAGAGAACTGTCCAGGGCTGAAGAAATTCCGCGCTCATCAAGATATTCGCGCATCCTTAGCGCTCTGCGTTTATCCTGACATAAAAGCACAACCCTGTAATCAGCCTCAAGATAATGCGCCACTTCGGAAGCAGCGGTCTCAAGGCTTCCTCCATACGAAGGAAGTCTTTTTGAATCAATATTAAGATGTGTTTTGGGCTTAACAGGATAAGCACTGCTTAAAAAACTATCTGTCATTATCAGGGGATATTTATCTAAATGAATCAACAAGCCTTCCCAATCCTCGGAAAACCGCACAAAACTGCTTTCAAGAACACCAAGCTCAAGAAGAGACACACAATCAACCGCTAACATCTTTAAGTATCCTTCGGCACGTTCTTTAACACGAACAGGGTCGTTTATGAGCACTATTGTGTCGCTGCTCAAATAGTTAAGAGCAGTTGACATTTTGGAAATGAGTTCAAGATATCTGTCGGAAGAAGAAAAACTGCGGCCTTCACCCAACCTTTCGGCATCAGATAAAAGATTGGCTATTAGTGAAGGGTTGACGGAACGTTTTTTCTCAAGTCTTAAACAATGTTCGTTTAAGGCCGCTGACAAACCTTTTGCACCGCTTCCTCCTGCACCCTCGTATAAAGAAGGCAAGACTTCGGCAACGGGTATAATACGTGCGCTGTTTAAAGCCTCTATCCTTCGTTGCGATGAAATATCAAAAAGACCTATAGAATCGAGCTCATCGCCAAAAAACTCACAGCGGACAGGATCTTCGTGTGCCGGTGAAAAAAAGTCCAAGATGCCGCCACGGCTTGCAAACTGCCCGGGACCTTCGACTTGCTCACTGCGGCTGTATCCACAAAGAATCAAGTTGTCTATAAGCTCGTCAGTGTTATATGTACTGCCGGTTTTTAGAGATAATGACACGCTGCGAAGCTGCTCGGGAGTTAAAGTTCTCTGCAGAGCTGCACTTACAGACATTACAACTATCGGAGCTTTATTCTCACACAAAGCTGTAAGCGTGGCAATCCGCGACTGTTCAGCTTGTCTGGAAACACCTTCTGCGCTACGGAAGGTAAACTCCCTGACAACAAGAGAATATGCCTGCTCCATAGTCAGTGCGGTAATATCCCGTGACAACCGCTCAGTCTCGTCATCTGACGAGCATATCACAACAACCGGGCGCATTGTAGTGACCCTGACTGCCGCTGCAACGTGAGCACGATGAATATCGGACAGTCCCGATATTACGGCAGGACAAAATCCGGCTCCAATGCCTTCGACAAGTTTTTTGAAGCCGCGGTTTTCCATTAATGATTTTGCAAGTGATAGCATATAATGCTCCATATAATGTTTCACGTGAAACATTTTGTTCTACATATAGTGTTTTATTTGTAATCTGCTAAGGCGGCCAAAATTTCATTGTAGAGCGCAACTGTTTTAAGATTAGTATTAAAGCTGAAATATATAGCCTCGCCACGATGTCGGATTATTTGAATGGTAGACGGTGAATCGGGAAAGACAAACAACCTGTGAGCGCCAAGTTCGTCTGACCTAAAGTGACCCTTTAGCGCATTTCCGCCAAAACCGTTCATTCTTGATCCAATCCCGATTTCTCTCATGCTTTTATGAAAAAGCCAAATATCGCTTATATTATCAAAAGGAATAACCAGTCCATACATCCCCGAAATTTCTATGCTGTCGGAATGGACGGTGACAACCGGTTCTGCTTCTCCTGCGACGAACATATAAACTAAGCCACCACACAAAGAAATGCTGACTATTATAGCAAAAAAGATTGTTGCCTTTTTAACTCTTGACATAGGTTTTCGGGCGGCAGGGGTTGCAACAAAGTCTGCAACACGAAACCGATTGCCGGTATTTGCATATATTGCATAACCTATAGAAAACGCCATAATAACAGCAAATACAATATAAAAAAGTGTCATACTGTTAAAATAGAGCGATACAGGCAAAAGCAGCATAAGACCCGAAAGACCAATAAGAAACTTACCGGTGGTGCGGCAGAGAGCTTCGGTGTCGTAGGTGGCTTTTTCCTGAGGGCTCATCATGTTAAAGCCTGAAATCAAAAAAGAACCTTTTCCCTGAAGCAAAAACATTGCCGCTATCATCAAGGGGACGACAACTGCTCCGATAATTATCCACATTAGCAACATAGTTATACACATCCTCTACCATATATTGTTTCACGTGAAACATTTTGACACAACATACAGTTGCGATTTTCTATCTTAAAGAGGTGATTTGCTGATTTTTGCAAACCTGCGCGGGTAGTTTGCGGGAGATGGCGACAACTTGCGTATTAAAACAACCCTGTGGACAATGTCTGTGTTTGGAATAGTATAGTCGACATATTCCTGCAGCTGTGCACCGAGTGTGTTTATTGCATTTTGCGCCGAGGTAATTTCTTCATCAGAATTGGTGCTTTTCATAGAGATAAACAAACCGCCGGGTTTTACAAAAGCTAAGCACAATTCACAAAGAATATTAAGTTTTGCAACTGCTCGGGAAACACAAATGTCATATTTCTCGCGTTTGTCCGACTCGTGAGAGGACTCTTCGGCTCTGGCGTGTAGACAAGTGGCGTTTATTCCCAGCGCAGAGCACAGCTTTTTAAGAAAAGCAACCCTTTTTCCTGTTGCATCAAGGAGAGTTAAGTCTATGGAGGGCTCTGCAATCTTTAAAGGAACGCCGGGAAAACCCGCTCCGCTTCCAATATCAATAACTTTTGCATTTTTAAAAGAAGTAACGGAAAGTAGTGCAAGTGAGTCGAGAAAGTGTAAGCGCTCAACATCTTCAGCTTCAGATATGGCGGTAAGGTTGACGGTTTCGCCTTGCGATTTTAGAAGCTCCTGATACGCTTCAAACGCCGCCCCTGCTTCGGACGGCAAAATAATATTAAGCTCTTTTGCACCTTGTGTGATAATGTCAGACACTCGGTTCCTCTACAGTTTCTTGTTTAAAATATCTCTTATCTCTGTGAGCAAAAGCTCCTCTTTTGTCGGCTCGGGAGGTTTAGGCGGTTTTTCATCTTCCTTGCTGCGAAATTTATTTAAAGCTTTAACAAACAGGAAAACTACTAAAGCAACAATGATAAAGCTTATAAAATTGTTAAGAAAAGCACCTATTTTTAGTATTCCGGGATCTGCATTGCCATATAAACGCGGCAGGGTGACTTCCCATGCTGAAAAATCAACACCTATCAATATTCCTATAAGTGGAGTTGCAAGATTTGTGACAATAGAGGTTATAAGAGCTGTGAAAGCTCCGCCGACTATCATACCGACAGCCATGTCGAGCATATTGCCTTTGATAGCAAACTTTTTAAACTCGTTAAAGAAAGCTCTGATTCTTTTCATTGGTTATAATCTCACTTAGAAGGCTCGATAACTTCAAGACCGCCAAGATATTTACGCAAAACCTGCGGAATTATAACGCTTCCGTCCTTTTGCTGGTTTTGTTCTACAAGAGCGGGGAGAATTCTGCTGGTTGCGAGTCCTGAGCCGTTTAAGGTATGTACAAACTCTGTTTTTCCCGCGCCTTCTCTCTTAAAACGGACAGCACCGCGCCGTGCCTGATAGCAGTTAGCGTTGGATACGGAAGACACTTCCTTATACCCGCCCATAGATGGAATCTGGATTTCTATATCATATGTACGTGCCATCGCAGAGGTTACATCTCCGGCTGAAAGCTTAACGGTTTTGAAATGAAACCCTAAGCCTTTTACCAAATCCTCGGCTTTTGTGACAAGCTCATCAAAGGCTGCAGGGGAACCTTCGGGTGTTGTAAACTGGAACATTTCAACCTTGTTAAACTGGTGGCCGCGCACCATTCCACGCTCTTCCGAGCCATAGGAGCCTGCTTCGCGCCTAAAGCAAGGAGTATATGAAAAATATTTTAAGGGTAACTCAGCCTCGGTTAAAATTTCGTCACGATGCATAGATGCAAGCGCAGCTTCCGCTGTCGGGAGCATATAATGAATTCTGTCGTCTGTGGGGTTTTCGATTTTAAAGACCTCATCGGCAAATTTCGGAAACTGCCCTGCAGTCAAACCACACTCATATACTAACATATACGGAACCATAACAAACTCATAGCCGTCATTTATATGTGCATCTATAAAATAGTTAAGAAGAGCCCATTCCAAGCGGGAGCCAAGCCCGCGATATGTCCAAAAACCGCTTCCCGCAAGCTTAACGCCGCGTTCGTAGTCAATAAGTCCCAGACTTGTACATAAATCAATGTGATTTTTCGGTTCAAAGTCAAAAACGTGTGGCTCTCCAAAGCTCCTAAGGGTTTCGTTTTGCTCTTTGCCACCGGAAACAACGTCATCATCAGGAGGGTTGGGAAGTTTGAGCATAAGGTCGTCAAGCTCTGACTCAACATCCCGCAGCTTATCATCGGCAGCGCGGATTTTATCCTTTAACTCATTAAGCTGCTCGAATATTCCGGAAGTATCAACACCGTCTTTTTTCATTTGAGGAATTTGCTTTGATACTTTGTTTTGCTCTGCTTTGTCGGTTTCGGTTTGCGTTATCAATCTGCGTCGCTCTGTATCCAGTCTTAATATTTTATCAATATGGTCCGAATAGTCAGCACCCTTCTTTAAAAGAGCATGTTTAATTACATCGGGAGTCTCTCTGATTAGCTTAATGTCAATCATTGTATTTCCTCTCCTGTACGACTTTGCAACATATCAAACAACACATCAAAATCCTCAGGGTCGTAGTATTCGATTTCGATTTTCCCTTTTCCTCTGCCTTGTTTTATTGTTACTTTTCGCCCCATATTTGCAGTTAACTGTTTTTGTGCTTCTAAGAGGTAGTTAACTTCCCTTCCTCGTTGCATTTTTGTGCTTACAGACTTTTCCTTGCCGTACTTTTTGACAAAAGCTTCTACATCACGTACGCTCATATCCTCTGCAACAACCATTCTTGCTGCTGCACGCATGTCCTCTTCGCTTTTTAAGGCTAAAAGAGCACGTGCGCTGCCTGCAGAAAGCTCATTTCGGAGCATAAGTTCTTTTAACTCATCGGGAAGTGAAAGTAAACGTAGAGAATTTGCAACAGATGGGCGGGATTTGCTCACCTTCTCAGCAACCTGCTCTTGAGTCATGTCAAACTCTTCCATTAATGCTTTATATCCGCGCGCTTCTTCGATAGGGCTTAAATTCTCCCGTTGAAGGTTTTCAACCATTGCAAGCTCAAGAGCTTTTTGGTCATCTGCAACAACAACACGCACAGGCATTTCCGATAAGCCGGCATCGCGCGCTGCCCGCCATCTACGCTCTCCTGCAATAATCTGGTAGAACCCACCATCTATACTGCGCACCATTATCGGGGAGAGAATACCATGCTCGCGAATTGACGCGGCAAGCTCATCAAGCTTTTCCTGTTCGAATACGGTGCGGGGCTGGTCGCTTTTTGGTTCGATACGTTGCAATGGTACATTTTCAAAATCACGCGCTGCAGTATCGTTAGCGGCATCTCCCAAGAGTGCGCCAAGCCCTGTGCCTAAGCCTTTTTTAGCCATTTAATCAGTCGTTCCTTTCCGGGAATTTATATGCTACATTAAAATCTGACAACATTTACTGCAGACTTAAAACCATTTCGTTTTAGAAATTCCTTTGCAAGCTCCTGATATGTCAGTGCTCCGCGCGAGGTTCTGTCATAGACTATTATCGGCTTGCCGTGGCTCGGAGCTTCTGCCAAGCGTATGCTCCTTGGGATTGCCACATTGTATGTTTTTTCTTTAAAATACTTTTTAATTTCAACCGTTATCTGAGAAGAAAGATTTGTACGGGTGTCAAACATAGTTAATAAAACACCTTCTATTTCGAGCTGTGGATTTAATGATTTTTTTATCATTCGAATGGTTGCCATCAAATCCGAAAGCCCCTCAAGAGCAAAGTATTCACATTGTACAGGAATAAGTACAGTATCCGCTGCGCAAAGAGAGTTTAAAGTCAACATTTCGAGCGACGGAGGGCAATCAATAAAGATATAGTCGTATTTATCGCGGATTTGTGATAATACGCTTTTTAAAATAAACTCACGATTCTCCATTCCGACCAGCTCCACACCGGCTCCGGACATGACTTTGCTTGACGGCAACAAATCACCATAAGGAGTGCTTCGGATTGCATCTTCGGCAGACACTCCTTCGATAAGTACGTTATATATAGTATGTACATTTTTTTCTTTGTTGACACCCATGCCGGATGTAGCATTACTCTGCGGATCCATGTCGCACAGTAAAACCTTTACACCCAGCTCTGTTAATGCCGCACACAAACTAATACAGGTTGTTGTTTTTCCAACTCCGCCCTTTTGGTTTGCTACGGCGACGAGCTTACCCATTTATGTTCTCCAATACTAAAAAAAGACTACTTTTAATTTAATTGACAACTTGTCGCATACAAGCTGGCGTGATATAAGGGTTACCCTCTTTTTTGAAGTTATCGACATGCTGTTGCCACGAACAAGAAAGAGTGGAGAGAGCGTGTAAACTGTTCCGGCGTTGTTAAAACGCAGTTTTGCATTACCTGCTGTCATGTTTGCAATTTCGCACAGAGCATCATCAACATCACTTTTAACAATCTCGCTTGCTTTTGTGCCTGTCATTTGTGCACATAAAGTCAGAGAAACCTTTTCACTTGCAGAAATAAAAAGCATACCGTTATTTTCGCCGTAAAGACTTAAAAAGCTAACCATGTCGTCAAGCTTGATATCGGCGTCCTCTGAAGATACGGTAAAATCAAGACCTGTGGAAGTGGCTAAAACGTCAATCATTGCATCGGTAAAAATACGACCTACCTGTTCTAATGATAAAGCACTCATGAAAGGTCACCTCCCCAGCCAATACATTCATTAATTTTTATAACCAAATCCTCTACGGTAAAAGGTTTTGTCAGATAATTAGCCGCTCCTGCCCGTATAGCAGCAACAATACTACTCTTTTGCCCTTCGGTGGTAACCATCATTATTGGTATATCACACAGCTCGCTGTTGCTTTTTATTTCAACAAGCACATCATAACCACTTTTTTCAGGCATGTTCCAGTCAAGCAAAACAAGGTCAAACTCTTCGGGTCTTTCGGAGAGAATTTCAAGAGCCTCTATACCATCGCTCGCCTCCTCTGCTTCCATATTCAGAGCATCGGCAACCGCACAGATAATTTTTCTTGTTACTGATGAGTCATCAACTACAAGCAGTTTCATGTTATGCATCCCCCTTTTTCTGATAGTATGTAGTGTTCCCGTAGGATTTTGTAGTGAAATAATCTGTAAACATATCGAAAAGCGCATAAATTCCGGTAAAAACGATGCCATTTTCGTTTAAAGACTCGTACATTTTCCGGATTATATCCTCTTTAAGTTCATCTGAAAAATAAATAAGAATATATCTGCAAAAAATTATGTCAAACTTTTCAAAACCGAGAAAGGAATTTTGCAAGTTAAACGGTCTGAACTCAACAGCGTTTTTAATGTATTCTTTGATATCCCATGCCGTACCGTTTTTTGTAAAGTATTTGTCTTTGTAGTTGTCGCTCAAACCCCGCGTCATACTGATTCTGTCATATCTGCCCCTTTTTGCTATTTCCAGCACATCGTTTGAAATGTCTGTCGCTAAAAATTCAAAGTCAGATAATTTAACATTAAGAACACCGTTTGTGCGCAAATAATTATCTATACACATGACAGTCGAATAAATTTCCTGTCCCGATGCTGCTGCGGCACTCCACACCCTGACACGGTCTTTTTTACCGGAAGAAAGTTCTTCAATCAAAGCGGGTAAAATATAGTTTTCTATTATTAGCCAAGGCTCTGAGTCGCGAAACCATTTTGTTTCGTTTGTTGTAATGGCATTTACAATTTTTTGCGTCATTTGCAAACTGTTGTCGGCAGTAATGTAGTCGTAGAACTTACCGAAACTGTCAATACCAACTTGAGCCATGTGCTTTGATAAACGTGTTTCGAGCAGATAGGTTTTTTCCTGTGGAATTACTATGCCGCTGTGCTTGGCTATATAGTCTCTGAAAAGCCGAAACTCCGACTCATTTATTAAAACCTGAGCAGGTTTTTGAGTTATAGGCACCTGAATACTCCTTTGTTACTTTGCCCGTTTTGGGTTTTCCGATGCTGCCTCTATTGCCTCAGAAATTTGATCTAAGTCTAAAATACTGTCGGCAAGTCCGGCTTCCTCTACAACACGCGGCATACCGTAGACAACACAGGTTTGTTCGCTTTGAATGATACAATAACAGTCTTTGTTGCTTTTTAACTTTTGCAAGCCTTCGCAGCCGTCGCTTCCCATACCGGTCAGCATTATTACCATTACTTTTTTTATTGCTATTGTATCAGAAACAGCCTCGAACAAAACATCGGCAGCAGGACGAAGCCCGCCTATTGGAGGAGAGTCATCAAGTGCTATTTTTTTTCTTATACCAAGACGGGTATGTACTCCGCCGGGAGCAATATACACAGTTCCGGCAGTGACAATCTCTCCGTCTTCGGCAACCTTGACCTTCAACTTTGATTTACGGTTCATATTTTGAGCCATAGTACCGATAAAATGTTCCGGCATGTGCTGGATAATCAAAATCGGTATAGTAAGACTTGCAGGAAGCTCTGTTATGATAAACTCAAGAGCTGAAGGACCTCCTGTGGAAGCCGCAATCAGGATTATGTCCGGACTGAAGGATATTTGATTTGTGGGCTTTTCCGGTTGTGTTCGCAAAACTGTCTCTTGAGCAGAGGGTTTTGTTTTGTTTTTGTCGAGTTCAATAGCAGGTTTAGTACTGTACTTACCTATGATTTTTAAGATTTCTTTTATTTTCTGTCTGATAATAATAAGATTATCGTTATAATTATCATCAATTGGTTTTGTCATGCACTCGTTTGCCCCGGCAGATAATGCTTTATCAAAAAATGCATTATTTCCGGGAGAGGGTCTTTCGGTAAGCAGAATAAAAGTATCCGGCTGAACTCTTTTTATTTCTCTGATAAGCGAGAGAACGCTTGTTCCCGGGATTTCCGCATCTATTATGATGATATCATAACTGCACCGGCACACTAATGCAATTATCTCATCACTGTGCCCTACAAAAGTAAGAGCAGCGTTTTTGTTTATACCCATTACAGAGCGGGCAAACATTTTTCTATATACCGGCGATTCGTCGGCTACTAAAACACTAAAATTTTCCATTATTAAGCTGTCGTCAGATTACTGACTGACTCCTCCAGTTCACTTGCGATTTTAAGAAGTGACACACTTGCTTCCTTTGTAATATCTGCGCTTTGGTGTACGTCGCCGGCCTCTTCGTGAATAAGCTGGATGTTTTTTGAAACCTCCACAAGTCCGCCTGCCATTTCAGTTGCCGCACGGTTTATCTCGCTCATGTTGTTGGAAGCCCGCTCAGAGTTCATTGCTATCTCCTGCGTTCCTATAACAAGCTCGGCTGTGGACTTTGCAATTTCATTAACACCCTTTGTTGATTCTACCACACTTTTTGTTACCGATGAAGCATTTTCAGAAATTCTGTTAATCTCGTCGGAAATTTCGTTCATGCTGCGTGCTGCTGAAGCAGACTCTGAAGCAATTCTGTCACTGCGTTTTTCCTGTTCGTTTATCTCGTGTGCAGAGGAGTTTACATATTCGGACATTGCATTAATAATAGCTGTTATTTCGGAGACAGCTTTTACAGCTTCCGACATGCTTGACTGCATCTTACTAATTTGCGTTCCGATTTCATCTGTTGACTCAGCGGTTTGTTTGGCAAGCTCTTTAACTTCGTTGGCAACAACCATAAAGCCCTTGCCCGCTTCGCCTGCTCCTGCAGCTTCTATTGCAGCATTAAGAGCGAGCATGTTGGTTTGGTCTGCAATATCGCTGATAACGCTGACAATCTTACCAATCTGATTACTTGCTTCTTCCAAGCGCTTGATAATTTCATTGGTGTTTTTCGCTTTGTCGTCAGCATCTGACATTTTGTCTCTTGCTTCTGTGCTGTGAGAGCTGACAACAAGTATTGATTTGTTTATATCATCAACGCTTTTTGCAACACTGTTAAATGAATCGGACACAAGAGCAATTGATTTAGAAGCTTTTTCGATACTGGTTTGGATGTTGTCAACAAGTGTGTTTGACTGTACAACCCTTGTGCTGGTTTGCTCAGCAGCTGCTGCAACAGTGCTGATTGTAGAGTTTATTTCTTCAATCGAAGTAGCAACTGCACTTATATGTGTGCTTGCTGTTGATAAAGAGTTTGTAGATTGTGTCATGCTTGCAGAAAATTCTTCTGTGGCGGTGCTGACAGATGCAGTTTTTTCACTAAGGGTTTTACTGCCTGCTGTCATGCTTGACGAAACCTCAAGAAGCTCTGTGGCGGATTTGCGCATTTGCTCTGCGGATGC
>Ga0123356_10004512_pt1 | contig 14375 bp, 11 predicted proteins | sample TergutEmb28metaG_2_FD_92546 | JGI IMG/M metagenome (GOLD analysis project Ga0123356, IMG submission 92546) | Embiratermes neotenicus P3 segment gut microbial communities from Petit-Saut dam, French Guiana - Emb289 P3 | ecosystem: Host-associated > Arthropoda: Insects > Digestive system > Gut ...
ATTCGAACAGAAGATGTCACATTCTCGTACATCCGCGGTCCAAAAGCAAAAAACGTCTTGCGGGATATAAGCTTTAAAATACATAAAGGTGAGAGGGTTGCGCTTATCGGCAAAAATGGAGCAGGAAAAACTACTCTTGCGCGACTTATATGCGGTATCGACCGCCCGGATACCGGCGTGATATATATCAATACTGAAAACCACAAGAAAATGAGTGTCAGGGAAATCGGTGAGGAAATCGGCTATGTCATGCAAAACCCAAACCAAATGATAGTCAAGGATATCATCAAAGATGAGGTTGAACTCGCTCTTCGGCTAAACAACCTTCCTGAAGAAGAAGTCAAGGCACGCGCCGAAAACACCCTGCGGACTTGCGAGTTATACAGGATGCGCAACTGGCCTGTCGATGCGGTCAGCTACGGGCAAAAGAAACGCATCACAGTAGCATCGATCCTCGCCCTTGAGCCTGAGGTCATTATTCTCGATGAACCAACAGCAGGTCAGGATTACCGCCATTATATGGAGATCATCAACTTTATCAACACTTTAAATGCTGAGTTTGGCAAAACAATAATATTCATCACGCATGATATGCATCTGGCGATCGAAAACACCGACAGGGCGATCGTTCTCTCCGAGGGTGAGCTTATTGCTGATGACAGTGTTTTTTCAGTTCTTTCCGATGATGATATAATCCGGCGCGCCAATCTTAAGCAGACATCGTTATATACGCTTGCAGTTAAGATCGGCATCGCTCCTGAAAAGTGCATAGAGCATTACATACTGCACGAGCGTTCAGAGAGAGCTACGCAAGCTGAGATGACAGCACAGGCTGAAGCCGCACAGGCGGATAAGGCGGTGACCACAAATGAATAATCGTCTTCTTATCAACTACTCACCCGGCACTACACCCATCCACAGGCTAAACGGGGCAACAAAGGTCTTCGGTTTTATTGTTGTTACTGTGTTCATCATCATGACGTTTGATGCACGTGTTATGCTGCCTATGTTTTTTCTTTGCACAATAGGTGTTATTTCGATGAAACCAAATTGGAAACCTATCTTCATGATTCTGGGGTTTCTTATTATAATGGCAGGGCTTATCGGGACTGTGATGATAATTGCGATACGTCCGTCATCCGGGCTTACGCATGTCGGCGGAGAAACCATCCTTATTCGGTGGACCGATCACTTCTTTATATCTAAGGAACTTCTTTGGTACACAGGGGCAATGTTTTTTAAGCGTATTTGCTCTCTTTCTACTGCGATCCTCTTTATACTCGCTATAACACCATCGGAGCTTGCCGCAGGACTAAACAGACTCGGCATGCCTTATAAGATTTGCACGATAATATCGCTTGCATTCCGGACGATCCCCGATATTGCACGTGATTATATCGACATAAAGAACTCACTAATGATGAGGGGTGTTGAGCTCGACTCAAGAAAAGCAAGCATAGGTCAGAGGTTAAAGCAAACGGTGTTTATTCTGTCGCCTCTGATCATGACTTCTTTCGGGCGTATCGGAACGATCGCAAACGCGATGGATTTGCGTGGATTCAGTAAACATAATAAAAGAACCTGGTACAGTGAGCGTGAGCCCACAAAAGCCGATTGGTTTGCCAGAAGCATAATCGTAGTAGTGGCAGCGTTTTGTGTCTACTATATCGTCTTTGTACGCATAATGAATCCGCCGCCGTTTTCATACTGGAGTCCCTGGGGGTATTGGGGGTAGGTGCAATGGACAATGAACAATTAACAATGGACAATGAGGACGATGGACAATTAACAATGGACAATAAGCAGTTAACAACTGATAGCGGGAGCGTGGATTATGGATTTGTTGTTGTGCATATACCCCACGCTTCGGTCGATATCCCTGAGCAATATCTGGAGTCGATTCTTTTAAATAAGGAACAGCTCTGGCGGGAAAAACGTCGCATGACCGACGCTTTTTGTGATGAACTATATGATGCACCTGAGTTTCCTACACGTATCATTGCAAAATACAGCCGTTTTGTTTGCGATGTTGAGCGTTTCCGTGATGACAAGCTTGAGCCTCGTGCCAAGTTCGGACAAGGATTGATGTACACACACACTATCCTGGGCAGACGATTGAGGCATCACAACAGCACATTACGTAATAAGATTCTTCGACAGGTATATGACCCGCACCACGAAATGCTTACGGCAGCAGTCGAAACCGCTCTTGAGCGTTATGGTAAGTGCCTGGTAATAGATGGGCACTCCTTCCCGACGTTAACACCGGTTAAGCCGTTTGGGATTTTTTCCCGACCCGATTTTGACATCGGAACCGATTCATACCACACACCGGACGGACTGAGCGATGCACTTTGCTCTAAAGCTTCGGAGCTTGGCTACAGCGTAAAAGTCAACACTCCGTTTTCCGGTGCAATAACACCGATGAAGTTCTATAAAAAAGACAAACGTGTTTATTCGGTCATGATCGAAACAAACAGGCGACTTTATATGAACTCAAAAGACATGACAAAATCCGCGGGGTTTGATAAAACACGTGAGACATGCCACTTTTTGATGCGCTGCGCCGCTGATTGGGTTATGGCACAAAAATGATATACTATACTCGCGATGCTATAGACACATATAGGATTCCCGGAAGGTATGGATAATATGTCAAGAGCGATAAATGCAATCTACCGCCCCGTACTTTTAATATTTGCAATAACTTGCATACTCAATTATTTCCTTAAAATTCCCGTTTTTGAGTATGTTAGCGCTGCGATTATTCTGCTCGTGGTCATCCGGACCATACCAATGCTGGACAAACCACTCAAAATCCTGGTGTCTTGTATATTGCTCACCGGTAGTTTGTTGCTGATACTCAGCAACGCAGACCATCGAGTCTGGATAACATCGATCATACGCAACGCCAACTTGATTGCCATGCTGATATGTGTACCAATGATCGCATTGCCTTTTTATTATAGAGATTACCAGGAAGAACTAAAATCACTCGCACAAACCAGAATGCAATCGATTCTCGGATTTTGTCTGCTGGTTTCCCTTTTTACCCATTTACTGGGAGTCCTTTTGAGCGTAAGTGCTCTTGCAATCGTATATGAGCTGTTCAAACCTCAGGCAAAGTTATATAAATCTGAGGACACATTCATAACGACCGTTATGAGGAGTCATTCATCAGCCGGATTTTGGTCTCCGGCTTTTGCTTCTATGGTGTTGATAACTTCCGTCCTTTCAGTTCAGTGGGTATCCCTGATTCCCATAGGACTGCTTTTTGCCGTGTTACTTATTTCAATGGATCTCGGCAGCATAGCTTGGAAGATGAAAAGGAAACCGGAGGATTACTCGCGTCTCAATGCACAAGATGGAGTATCCCCTAACTGGAAAATGATCTCCACCATGCTGATTTTATCCTTCATTCTTATAGGCACTCTGGTCATTGCCAGTCTAATCACTCCATGGGAACTTTTCATCGTCATCCCGCTGGTAGCAGTTATCTTCCCTCTTTTGGTTGGAGTCGTACAGAATCATATTCCGGAATATAAAAAAGGAATGAGTGATTATTACAACAGTTCTCTGCCAAAACTGCAAAGCCAATTCGCTGTTTTTGCCGCAGCCGGCTTTTTTGGCAAAACTCTTGATGCAGCCGGCATAGGAGAAATGATTCCTCAACTACTTCCAACCTGGCTGATTTCTTATCCCGCTTTTATGATCGCAGCAATCATGTTACTCTTGATCCTACCGGCACTAATAGGCGTCCACCCTGCAGCAACAGGTACCGCCCTGCTTGCCGCTGTTGCACCCGAAGTCATAGGCCTTGATGTCATGAGCTACTCTCTTACTATATTGACCGGTTTCCTGCTTGCTACATTCCTGTCGCCTCTGACAGTTATGTCATTGATCATAAGCGGTTGCAGTGGTCGCCCGGCATGGTCGCTTTTGCGTCTAAACTATAAGTTTGGCATTGCTGCACTAATTATTTTCAGCCTTCTCATATCAGTTACGGGACCATTATTAAGTTAGAAATAAACTAGAAAACGGAATAAAAAAGTCATTTATCCTAATTATGAACATTTTTTGAAAATATTGTGAAGATTTTATGAAAATAACTGTTGTTTTTTAGAAATCAATGTGTTATTATTTTAGCATCAAATATGCTCATCATTGATGAGCAGCATACGTTTCCTCTTCCGAAACCTGGTCTTTCAAACAAACCGCAGACGAAGGGAGGGCAGATCCAGTATACCGATTCATGCTAAACCCGGCTATTAAAAAACCGGACAAGGGCATTTATCGGCAATTGCTGATTGTATCGAAAACCCGCTTCTACAGAAAAAACAAAAAAATGATTTTTATTGGAGGTCTGTATAATGGTAGCGTTAACTGCAGTACACTGGGTGTTCCTGGCTATGACAATAGCCATACTCGCCTTGCTCATTATGCGCAAGGAAATCGTTTTATTCTGTCTAATTGGTATTTTTATCGTTGCACTTGTTTACACCGGAAACATTATTAGTTCAATACAAATCATGTACACCGCAATTATAAGCTCAGCTTCAGACTTGCTTGGTATTGCGGTGGTCATCTCGATTATTACCGCAATGTCCAAGGGGCTTGCTGAAATAGGGGCGGATGAATTGATGATCCGACCCTTGACAAAGATCGTGCGTAACAGAACATCCGCATTCTTTGTTATCGGCTTCTCAATGCTGATTTTCTCCTGGTTCCTATGGCCCTCACCGGCGGTCGCATTGATCGGCGCCATGTTGCTGCCCGTTGCCTTGAAGGTAGGCATCCCGGCACTATGGGCTGCAGTCGCGATGAACCTCTTTGGACATGGACTTGGTCTTTCAACCGACTTCTTTATCCAAGGCGCTCCGTCAATAACTGCAAGAGCTGCAGGTGTTGAAGTTACAGATTTGATGATCGCTACGGTTCCGATTTGGGCTGTTTTTGGTATTGTAACTATTGGCGTAGCTTTTTACTTGTTCAGAAAAGAAATGAAAACCACAAATGAAGTTGATCTCACAAAAGAAGCTGAAGAGGCAGAAGCTGAAAAAGCAACCGAAGAGAAGACATTCACCGTGTTTGGACGCATCATGGCGGTTGTTACGCCTCTCTCCTTTATAGCCTGCGTAGTTGCGATGTTTACGTTTGGACTCAGAGGCGGTGGCGCTACAGCTCTGATCGGCGGTGTCGCTTTGATCAACACAATAATCATAACATTCTTTAAAGGAAACTTTATGGATTCACTCAATGACATAAGCGACTGGTTCAGAGAAGGTTTCCGTTTTGCTATGAAAATCTTCGCCCCCGTTTTTGTCATAGCCGCATTTTTCTTCCTTGGCACCGATGACGTGGCACACGATACAATGGGAGATCAGTTCCCCAGCATCCTGAGTGACTTCGGTTTCGCACTTGCAAACACTGTCCCGCTTGGCAGAGTGTCGGTTGCTATAGCCCAATCCACTATCGGCGTATTGACCGGTTTGGACGGCTCTGGCTTCTCCACACTACCGATCATGGGTTCACTTGCCGATACCCTCACTGTTGCTTCAGATCTTAGCAAAACCTACCTTGCCGCACTTGGTCAGGTTGTTGAGGTCGCTGTAGGCGGCGGTACTATCATTCCTTGGGGCGTTATCCCGGTAGCAGCGATTTGCGGCGTATCCGCTACAGATCTTGCACGTAAGAACCTTATACCGGTCGGCTGTGGTATTGTAGCCGCAACGATCATCGCTATTTTCCTCCTGTAATTCCGTCAAAACCTAATACTTTAGGTACACACCACGCAATTCTAATGTCATTGATAAAAGAAAGGTGTATGGCATGAAAAAAGTAGTAATCATAGGCGGCGGATGGTCAGGTCTAAGCGCAGCTATTTCCGCATGTAATGCAGGAGCGTCCGTGACTGTATTAGAACGAACAGACATGCTTCTGGGCACAGGACTTGTTGGCGGAATAATGCGCAATAACGGCAGATTCACTGCCACAGAAGAAGCAATAGCATTAGGTGGTGGCGAGGTTTTTGATACGATCGAAAAAAACCTGCGTCACAAGAACATAGAGTTCCCGGGACATAAGCATGTCGATTTATACGACATATCCACCATCGAACCTTCTTTCCAGGAACTCCTGAATCGCAAGGGAATTGAGTTTAGGCTTGAAAGCCGCGTCAAGGATGTCAAAGTAGAAGGAGAGAAAATCATTGCTGTCATTCTTGACAGCGATGAGGAAATCTCCGGCGACGTGTACATCGACGCTACAGGCAGCGCAGGACCGATGAACAACTGTCTTAAATATGGAAACGGCTGTGCAATGTGTATTTTGCGCTGTCCGACATATGGCGGCAGAGTAAGTGTTGCCGGAAAAGCAGGCATAAAGGAAGCAATGGGTGAAAAAGCCGACGGTTCGATCGGCGCCATGAGTGGCTCCTGTAAACTGTTTAAGGAATCGTTGGGTAAAGAAATCATAGAAAAACTCGACACGACCGGTGTAGCAGTAATACCATTACCCGAAGACCAAGTTGCGGATGAAGGCAGTCTTTCAGGTAAAGCGTGCCAACAATACGCATTGAAGGAATTCGCCGAAAACGTCATTCTGCTGGATACCGGGCATGCCAAACTCATGGGACCGTACTTCCCTCTTGCAGCACTCCGCCGGGTCCCCGGCTTAGAAAACGCCCGTTATGAAGACCCTTACTCTGGGAACATGGGCAACTCCATGCGATATATGGCACTGGCACCACGTGACGACGCACTTAAAGTCATAGGTCTGGAAAACCTTTTCTGCTGTGGTGAAAAAGCAGGCTTGCTGGTTGGACATACTGAAGCAATCGTCACCGGTCTTCTTGCCGGTCACAACGCAGTACGCAAAGCGATGGCTCTTGATTTGCTTGTACTGCCTGACGAGCTTGCAATAGGCGACGCCATATCCCATGTTAACCAACAGATGAAGACAAAAGAAGGAATGGGACTTAAGTATACCTTCTCCGGCTCCGTCTACTTCGTAAGAATGAAAGAAAAAGGTTTGTACACCACTGATGTCCCGGCTATAAAAGATAAGGTTGAGAAACTAAAGCTAACCGATGTTTTTTCAAAACCTCTTGATTAGCCATTGCTTAAACTAAAAGACGGAACGGGGCTATATCACTAAAAGTGGAAAGCCCCAATCCGCCTTAACAAACTACGCCCGTCTGAATGAGCGCAACTGTAATTGAATTGTATTGTAATACTAAATAATATTTGATATCCTAGAAAAGTCAATACTATCGAATCAATGAGGCGTAAAGAGTGTTAACAGAAAAAGAAATGCTTGAATATGAACTTATAAACCTGCTCACCGACGAAGAGAAACCAAAAGGTTCTGTCATATTGAGCTTGTTGCTGCGAGAAAACGGGTTTAATGTCAGTGGTGCAACAGTAGGCAGGATGCTTAGCGAGTTCGATCATAACGGACTTACAACCAAGCATGGATTCAGGGGCAGACTACTGACCGGAAAAGGGCTGGATAGGTTTTCTGAGTTAAAAAGCAAGCAGCATATGAATGAGGTCAGCTCCAAGTTTTATAACACAGTAGATGCTGATAATAAGCATAACCTTATTAACGTACTCATTGCCAGAAGAGGAATCGAACGTGAAAGCGCACGGCTGGCAGCAATCAACGCAACACCAAAGGATATTGCAAATATCAGCAAAGCATATCGTCTTCAATCAAAAGATGCGGCTGATGGAGTTATCTCGGCAGACAATGACGTGTTATTCCATCTTTCCATTGCCAAAGCGAGCAAAAATACGGTCTTGGCAGCCGCATACGACTATATCTGGCAACATGGTCGTTTTTCACCGGTAATGGAGTACATTCGCTCATCGGTAGGCAGCGTTATAGCAGCAGACCATAAAAAAATACTTGACGCAATAATTGAGAAGGATCCCGAAGAAGCAGAAAGATGCATGGCTGAACATATCGACAACTTGATCAGTGACGTAAATAAGTACTGGATCATGGCACAAGAAAAGAAAATAACGTGAATATGAGTGCCTCACTCATAAGATATACCTCATAATGCAATGCGCTGCTCATTATCGATGAGCAGTGTGTTGCATTATGAGTTTTTATGTGATATTATATAAAAAGTAGATGCGGAATACCCGATATTAATTATGAAGGACCGGTGGGAAGTCGGGGCGAAAATCGCTGCGGCTGTTCATCTTTGGCGAGTTATCTCTACAGAAAGAGGTCAATTAGCAAAATAATGTTTGCTATATCTATTGGAGCGGAGGTGACAGTTTTGAAAGACCCATACGCATCAGGAATGTTCAAAGAAAACCCCTATTATGCAAAATCGGATATACAGGGAGAGCTTGTTGTCGTTCTTCAAGGGAAATATGAAGACAGAGGTCTGGAGCTAATAAAACCCGTTTCAAGATGTATAAAAAAGCACGAAATACACGAGCTCATCATAAGCGATGAAAAGAACATAAAACCCGGAAATAAAGTAGACAAGATCGCATATCTTGGATTTGTAGAAATACAGCAGGGCGGAGTTCTCATCACCGGTGATGGCGTATTTCGCAACGGAAAGCTTATAGGATATATTGCCGGTTTCGATGAAACCCACATGCCCAACCATCTTAACATCGTCATTAGCTGTGATGAAAGGATAACCGGTGTTGAATCTGGCTGCGCCGTTGGGGATAGCATCACTTTCACACAAACAAAAGATGATTAGCAGAACAAAGAAATTATAGAAAGAGGTACAAGTAATGTCAAAGTTCAAATACAAGTATCAAATGTACAAGCATCTTCAGGCAAACATCAACAGCATTTATGCAGACGCACGCAAAGCCGCTGATGACATCGGCATTCCTGCCGAGAAAAAAGGTGCGATTGGTTTGACCGGAGCTATATCCGGATGCCCCGCTCCATTGCGTAAAGACATCCTTGAAGCAAGTGAAAAAGGAGCAGTAAAAGTAATACCACTTGCCACTCTCGTAGAAGAAATACGTGAAATAGTAAAAGACGTATATGGTGATGGTTACGATGTTGCCCCTGTAACTACTTGTGAAGCGGGTATGTGGCTCTCATTTGATGCCCTCTTTACACCTCCAATGATGGGAAGAGGCGACAATTACCGCGCACGTTATATCGCCCCATATGAAAAACATATGCACCATCAGGCAGGGTACGGACGCCCCTTCCCCGGTAAATACAAAGATTTTCTCGCAGACAGAGGCTCAACCGCCGGTGAGCTTGGCTTTTACGGAAAACGTCAGAACAACCTGGACACGATCATCGTACCTCTTGAAGGAGCAAACTACGATGTACACGGGATAAAATACCATCCGGCTCCGCTGTTGACCGGCGTAGATCCTGATGGCACCTACGAGAACTTGAAAAAAACCGCAGAGCGCCACGCATGTATGCTCACCGGAATCACATCGCTTGGATACGAAACCCCCGGCTACGGATATGCCGCAAAGGATAGCGACGGTATATCAAAGCTTCATAGATATTATTCAAAGCTAGCCAAGGACTATAATATACCATATGTCGTAGACAACGCATGGGGTCTTCCGTTTGTCGGCTTCGACCCGGTAAAAACCGGTGCCGATGTTGTAATCTACAGCATGGATAAAGCCACAGGCTCTGCAACTAGCGGACTTATCATAGGTAAAGAAGACCACATGGTACCGATCCGCAGGGCGATGGGTATGCACGGCGACCGTTGGGGCACCCTCGCAAGTTACGGAAAAGCAGCATATGTAACCTTCGATCCCGGAAAGGAAGCGCTGCTAACACAAATCCAAGCATTGAAAGTGCTGCGTGACAAGCCGGAAATCCTAACCAAACCTGTTGATGACTTATATGCATTGGTCACCGAAGAAATTGGTAAACTGCCGGAAAAACTGCGCGACGGTATTATCATAAACAAATCGTACAACTCTACTGCAGTTGAAGTCAACTATGAAGGTACTTGGAAAAACGGCAAGCTCGGTATCCCGATTTTCACGATTGAAGATATGTATGCCGGATCAAACCTATTCCAGACGGGACTTAGCCAAATGGGCATCATTCCAACCGTTGCTTACGATGGTAATGTCTATATCTCAACAGGACTCGGCACCACCGACGAGAATGGCGCATTGCTCGAGAAAGAGACACGCTGGTGCTTACAAGCCCTCGTAAAACTTATCGAGATCGTCTGCGAATATGCCGGAATATAGTAATTAACATAATAAACTCTTCGCATAGAAGGGAGACGCTTATGGCTAATGCATTGGATCATGTGCTGGACGCATTGGATGTTGAAACCTTTTTAGTCTGCAGCAGCAGAGCCGAAGGAATGAATCTTGCTTTAGCAATGATGGCGGATCTTGGTTTTAATGATGTAGACATTGTGTTCATCCGGTTTCAGGGAGCTGGTGTTCGTGTGCGCGTAAGAGCGTACATAAACAGACCCGGAGACAAGTACCCCTGGCTTGACTTTGTCAATGCAGAGGAGGTGCAATCATAATGAACGGAAAAAAAGTACTGCTTGCACCGATAGACCCCGTACACGACGTGGGACTCAAAATGATAAACCGATGCTTAAAGCAAGCCGGGCATACTACGACTTTGCTGCCCCCTGACCTGCCAAGCGAAGAAATAATTCAAACAGCGATCGAATCAAAAGCCGATGTAATATTGCTCAGCCGCACCCTTGGATATGGTGTGGCTGAGTTGTTGGCGCGTTTTGTGGATCTAACGGACGCAACCGGTCTGCGAGACAAGGTTCGTATCGCCGTTGGAGGTATGGCAATAAGACCGGAGCTTGCTCAGGAACTCGGTTTTGACGCAGGTTTTGGCCCCGACACCACTCCTGATGAAGCTGTCGCTTTTGTAGAAGGCAGAGATTTTATCAAAAAAGTTAACTACGGACGGAAACGTGAAGGCGACATGACCGAAGGATACTCATACGAGGTCAAACACAACCGTATCAGGGAACTGCTCGAACAGACGACTCAAATGACTCTGGAATGGACAAAAGGCAAAAGCTCGCCCGGCGTAAAACGGGCAGAGCTCCGGGAAAACCTATGGGATGTAGAAGTATGGCGGGATTATCAGCCGACGACCGAATTTCTTTCGGAGTATCCCAAGCATTGCGATACGATAGTACGCGACTTTTATGAAAATGGCGTGCTCCATCCAAAGACCCGCCGTTTCAACTCCGAGGAGTTTAAAAAGCTCATCGACTATGTTGAAAGATCAAGAGGTGGTTTGGAGACACCTTCATTACTTCATACGCTAAAAAAACCGATCATCTTTAATCAGTACGGAACCGGGTGTCCCTACATGGATATAGCCCATATCAAAGCAAGCGAAGCATTTGGAGTAGACGGTGTAGTGCATTTCGATCCCTCATGGGGAGCAAGAACTGAAGGTTTTTTTGACGGGCTCATCACCCATCAGGAAGACGGCACTGTTATAACTCCACCAAACCTCAACCGTATTTATAGGGCACTGGAATGGGGTACTCTCTGGCAGGTTCGTGCACATAGGGGATTAAACACACCGGAAACTGTTGTTCTTGCAGGCAAAATCGGCGCCAACCTTACAAAGATAAATATATGCTATGGTTCGCTCGGCGCAGGTACAGATCCGGCACGACTGACAGTCGACGGTGTTGCTGCCATGCGCTACGCAGCTCAGTACAATATGCCTTTCGACGTAGTAACAAACGAAGAGCTTTGTGGAGTCCCCGCTTTTAAGGCTTTTGCCGGAATGTTGATCAACGCCCATTTAGGCTTCAAAATTGGAGGAAGACCGATACTCCAACCCCTCTTTTGCTACTCCCCCGAAGTTATGATCGGCGGACAAATGCAAGATAACTACATCGATTTTAATATCGCAAAGGTACTGGCTCTGAGAGCCGCCATTGATGCGCCAATCTGGCCGGGAGCACCTATTGGATTCCTGACACAAACCGAAGACAGAGTTCAGTCAAGTGTATCGACCGCCTATCATGCATGTCTGGCAGCAATGATTGAGACGGATGCAATAACAATAGCTTCTTCCGATGAGGCTTACTCCGGTGGACCTATCACAGTCCCGGCAAAGGTTGATACTCTGCGCGCTGTAGCTGAGGGATTCCGGTTCTTTGGTCATTCCAAGCTGAGTATCAGCAAGCAGGCTGAAATGTGGTCTGAGGAGCTGCTCGAAGGGATAGAAGGAATTCTGACAAAAGTCGTAGAAACAGGAGATTTTGTCAAAGCAATGCACGATGGGATCCTAGGGAGCAAAGAAGATGGTGCCTATCCGGGTCGCACAGGTCAAAATACGGTGACACAAACGTGAGTAATCTAACTGTCGGTATAGCCGGAACTGCAAAAAACACCGGCAAAACTACAACAATGTCTTGCTTAATAAGCGAGATCAGAAAAAGCACAGGGCTTACCATAGGTCTGACAAGTATTGGATATGACGGAGAAAGTTTTGACAATGTTACCGGATTGCCAAAACCTCGCATAGACGTTGAGCCCGGCGATATCGCAGCCATTGCTGAAACATGTGTCCGTGACGGCTGCGCTGTTTTGCAAGAAGTCAAAAGAACGGGTATTTCCACCGCCTTGGGAGAGGTTGTGATATACAGGGTGACCGCTCCCGGTAAGGTAATATTGGCAGGGGCAAACAACCGCCGGGATTTAAGCACTGTCTTGCAACTGCTGCGCGATTTTACGACAATAGTTATCATTGACGGAGCACTCAACCGTATTGTCCCTATGGTTGAAGCGGATTGCCTCATAATAGCCACAGGAGCGGCTCGAACCACAGACATCACGTTGCTTGCACACGAAAGCAATTGCATTGTTGAAATCTTATCCATACCGGAGATAGCAGAAGTAGGGAATGTTATTACATCAGAATCAATTCTAAGTGAAGTTGGATTTAAGTCCCTAATGGAAAAGTCCATCGGAGCGGATACAATAAGAATCAACGGTGTTATCGGTTTGCAATACCTGGAAGAACTTGCCGGCTTTTTTAAAAAAGTACTATATGGTAAACGCTTGATTTTTGACGATCCAATCAAGCTACTGATTGCAGGTGACGCCATACGTGTACATAAGGTTCTGTGCGAGCTAAACGGCGTTAACTCCGTTCTGGGAGTAGCAGAAAAAAACAAGCTACTGGCATTGACCGTTAACCCGTATTATCCAAAATACCGCTATGAAAGCGCAGACTATCAGGCGGCATATGTAAACAGCGATGAGTTATTGCAAAAAATTAGCGGTAGCATTGAAATCCCGTGCTTCGACCTGATAAAGCAAGGCAGCCAAGGTCTCTTCAGCATCTTAAAACAAGAAGTCCCCGGCATGTGATAAGTGGAGTGAGTATGTCACCATATTTACTCTCTTATTAATAAAAGACAAAGGGCAGATGGTGGAAAACCACCATTCTGCCCTTCTGAATAAATGCTATTAGTTTACTGCGTGTACATATATACCGGAATCAGATTCCTAGATAACTCCGATAGCCAAAACAATGAAGTTGACTATGAATAGTATTGTTGCGCCGTAGATGATCGGATGTACTTCTTTTGCTTTGCCTCTCATGATCTTTGCAAGGATATAGAAGAGGAATCCTGCAGCGATGCCGTATGAGATGTTGTAGGAGAATGCCATTATGATGACTGTGAGAAATGCCGGAAGCGCATCTTCAAAGTCTGCCCACTTGATACCGACAAATGACTCAGCCATCAGCACGCCAACAACGATGAGTGCAGGAGCAGTCGCTTCTGCCGGAACGATTCCAAACAGAGCCATAAACGGCAGACAGAGCACAAACAGAATTGCTGTGAACACTGAAGCAAGTCCTGTTTTGCCGCCAACGTTGATACCTGCAGCGGACTCAATGTATGTGGTTGCGTTTGATGTACCGAACAATGCACCGATAGAAGTCGCTGTGGAGTCTGCAAAGAGAGCTTTATCCATCTTGGACTTGAATCCGGAGCTGGTCTCCAGTGCTTGCATATCCATCTCGTCGAAAATGCCTGCTTTTCTGCCTGTTCCGATAAATGTTCCGACCGTATCGAATGTATCTGTGAGACTGAATGCAAAGATGACAAGCAGTGCCGGAATGATCTTTGTCGGCTCAGAGAACATGCTGCCTAGACCCGGACTGCCGAAGAATGAGAACGCAACTTCATTTACTTCACCGAAATGCCATGCGAATATATTCGACGGCAATTGAACGAATCCGGTAACTACTGCGAGGATAGTTGCCGCAATGATTCCTATCAGCATGGCGGCTTTTACTTTAAGGATCATGAGCACAACGATTATTATCAATCCGATAAGTGCGATTATAGTTCCGAGGTTGTCGAAATTCGCCAACGC
>Ga0123356_10004514_pt1 | contig 14368 bp, 8 predicted proteins | sample TergutEmb28metaG_2_FD_92546 | JGI IMG/M metagenome (GOLD analysis project Ga0123356, IMG submission 92546) | Embiratermes neotenicus P3 segment gut microbial communities from Petit-Saut dam, French Guiana - Emb289 P3 | ecosystem: Host-associated > Arthropoda: Insects > Digestive system > Gut ...
GGGCGCGGGTTTGACGATCTGGCGTAGTAAATTGGTTGCGCCCAGCCCACCCGGTCTGCCAAACTAGTTAGTGAACCGGTTAAGTGGAAATGGCGTTTCAACAGGTCAGAGTAGATTACGCCGGGCATGTAGGTGGCACTCAAGAAAGGATGGACTCGGTTGGGCGAGCCTGATCTGGTCGAGTGGCGCCAGTCGATCGAACATGAACTAAGCCAGCGCATTATCCCATTTTGGCGTTCCTTACGCGACAACACCTGTGGCGGCTTCTATGGCTTAGTCGACTGGGATTTGACGCTGCAGCCGCACGCTTACAAGGCCACGCTGCTCAATAGCCGGATTTTGTGGTTCTTCTCCTCGGTGGCCCGCTGGTTTGATGACAAGACCTTGCTGGATGAAGCTCAGCACGCCTACCGGTTCTTAACTGACTTTTGCCTGGACCGCCAGGCTGGTGGCGTGGTGTGGTCGGTGGAGCATGACGGCACCTGGCGGGACACCACCAAACAGACCTACAACCAGGCCTTTGCCATTTATGCTTTGGCGGCCTACCACCGGGCCAGCGGCGATCCAGCAGCCCTTGACCTGGCCCTGGAGCTGTTCCAGATGCTGGAAACCCGCCTGGCCATACCGCCGGGTTACGCCGAGGCCTTTGACCGGGACTTCCGGCCAATCGAAAACGACAAATTGTCAGAGAACGGCATTATTGCTGACCGCACCATGAACACCTTGTTGCACATCTTCGAGGCCTATGCGGGGCTGTATGTAGCCGGTGGTGGGCAACCGTTGGTGGGGGAGGCACTGCGCCGTATTCTGGGGATCTTTTCTGAGCAGATCTACAACCCAATGGCCCATCGCCTGGATGTGTTCTTTGATACTTCCGGCCGGTCGCTGATTGACCTGCAATCCTTTGGCCATGACATTGAAGCCTCCTGGCTGCTCTCTTGGGGAGCGAACCTGCTGGAGGATCCACTGCTGAGTCACCAGATCGACACCATTGGGCTGGATCTGGTGGACAGCGTCTACCGCCGGGCCTTCCGCGACGGTTCGGTGGCCTATGAAGCCCTGAATGGACAATTCGACGACTCTCGTGTCTGGTGGGTGCAGGCTGAGGCCATGGTGGCGTTCTATACCGCCGCGACCAAGACACCCAAGGCTGATCAAGCTCAGCTGTACACCCAGGTGGCCCATCGGCTGTGGCGGTTCTGCGTTACTTCCTTAGCTGATCCCCGCCCGGCTGGAGAGTGGTATTGGTCCACCGACTCCAACGGTCAGCCATTGCCGGGTCAGCCCATCGTCTCGACCTGGAAATGCCCCTATCACTCTGGCCGGGCCTGTTTGAAGATGCTGGACATGCTGGCTGAGCCACTGCCCGTGTTGTCTTCGAGCAATGTGGTGACTGACCGTGCTGCTGGCTAGATACCATGTCCTGGTGGCCGAACACGCTTACCTGATCACCCGCATCAACCGAGTGGTGACTGACCGTGCTGCCTGCTAAGTACCATGTTCTGGTGGCTGAGCACGCCAGCCTGATCACCCGTGCCAACCGAGTGGTGACTGACCGTGCTGCATGCTAGGTACCATGTCCTGGCGGCTGAACACGCCAGCCTGATTACCCGTGCCAACCGGCCACTCGATCAAGACCGTGGCGTCCTAACCAGATGGGCCAACCCGGTGTTGACCCGTCAACACATCCCCCCCACCTGGATCTATGACCTAGACCGGCGGACCAATCCGCACTTCTTACCTAGGTTGGGTGTCAACTCAGTGTTTAACGCTGGGGCTATCAAGCTGGACGGTCAGTACCATTTGGTGGCCCGGGTGGAGGGAGTGGACCGCAAGTCCTTTTTTGCCGTGGCTACCTCTAGCCAACCGACGCAGGGTTTCCGGTTCCACGACTATCCGGTGCGTTTGCCAGACACCGAAGCGGATGAGGTAGACGTCTACGACATGCGCTTGACCGCCCATGAGGACGGCTGGATTTATGGTGTGTTTTGCTCTGAAGCCAAAGACACTGCCAGTGACTCTGTTAGCGCGGCGGTGGCCAGCGCTGGACTGGTCCGCACCCGTGACCTGGTGAGCTGGGAACGCTTGGACAATCTGGTCACCCGCCACTCACCCCAGCAACGCAATGTGGTGCTGCATCCGGAGTTTGTGGACGGCCAATACGCCCTGTACACCCGGCCCATGGATGGCTTCATTGGCGCCGGCAGCGGGGGCGGCATTGGTTTTGCCCTGGTGGACAGCATTGAACACGCCGTGGTTGACGTTGAACGCACTACCTCACGGCGGCGCTTTCACACTGTGGCTGAGGCCAAGAACGGGGCAGGGGCAGTGCCCATCAAGTCTGAGCGTGGCTGGCTGCATCTGGCTCACGGTGTGCGGGAGACCGCGGCGGGCCTGCGTTACGTGCTCTACGCCTTTGCCACTGCCTTGGATGATCCTGGCCGGGTGATTGCCGAACCTGGCGGCTACCTGCTGGCGCCAGCTGGCCACGAACGGGTTGGGGACGTGGGCAATGTGGCGTTCACCAATGGCGCAATTGTCGATCCTGACGGCACCTGCTACCTCTACTACGCTTCGGCTGACACCCGCCTACACGTGGCCTCGACCAGCCTTGAAGCCCTGGAAGACTACATCTTTGCCACGCCACCGGACGCCATGCGTTCAGCGGACTGCGTGGGCCAGCGCAGCGACCTGATTGACCGCAACTTAGCTTTACTGACCGATCTGAACCGGTCCACCTAGATGTTCATCTTGGCTGGTCCCGGACGTGGGGCCGCCGATTCTTAGTAATGGTTATCACATTGTGACCTTATTGCTGAACCGGTTCATTGCAAAGGGCGCGTTTTGCCACTAACGTATTTGCAGTGACCGCGGCGCCGATCGCGGAATCACATCTTCGATGGCTCATCAAAGACGACGAGAGGACCTGACCATGAAGATCAAGTGGATGGCGGCGTTGGCCTTGGGGGCCTTGCTGACAGGCTCACTGGCTGGCTGCGGTGGCAGCGACGAGCCGGCAGAAACCACGGCTGCTCCGCCAGCGACAACGAGCGAGGCACCACCGCCCACCGACGAGCCGCCTGCGGACAACATTGCCGGTGAACTGACGGTTCTGACTCACCGTACCGACCTCGAAGGGGACGGCACCATGGATGGCTATGCCGAGGCGTTTAAGGCCAAGTATCCCGGCATCACCAACGTGAAGTTTGAAGCCATCACGGCCTATGACGACGACGTAACCCTGCGCTTGGCCACGGGTGATTTTGGTGACGTGCTATCAATCCCGAACCCTGTAACCAATGACCAACTGGCTCAGTTCTTTGCGCCACTGGGCACCAAGGCTGAGCTTTCCGGCCAGTACCTGTTCTTAGATGACAAAGCCGCTGGCGGCCAGGTTTATGGCATTGCCCAGGGTGGCATTGCCACCGGCATTGTCTACAACACCAAGGTGTTCGCTGACGCTGGCATCACTGATGTGCCCACCACCTATGACGCCTTCTTTGAGGCGCTGCAGGCGGTCAAGGACAACACTGACGCCATCCCGCTGTACACCAACTATGCAGATGGTTGGCCGTTGGGCGACTTGATCCGCAACATGGGTGTGGCTAATGGCAACGCCAATGCCAAGAACGACATGACTGGCAATGACGAGCCTTGGGCAGAGGGCGGCGACGCCTACTGGCTGGATTCGTTGATCTATGACGCGGTGGCCAAGGGCCTAACCGAAGCCGATCCAACCACCACCAACTGGGAAGAGTCCAAGACTCTGATCGGTACCGGTCAAGTGGCCACGCTAGTGCTCCAGTCCTGGGCCATCTCCCAGATGGAAGCCGCTGCTGAAGAAAATGGCGCGTCGGCTGCCGACATTGGTTTCATGCCAGTGCCAAGCGCCAAGGACGGCGAGAGCTTTGCCGCAGTGCTTGGTGACCGCTACTACGCCATCAACGCTCAGTCCCAGAACCCAGAAGCCGCTTGGGCCTGGATCGAGTTCATGCTGAAGGAGTCGGGTTATGACGCCGCGCAGGGCTTCGTCTCCACCGTCGTGGGGCGCCACTGCCGTCTAACCTGTCCGCGCTGTCCGCTGTGGGCACCGTGACCTTCGAGCCGGCGCCAGCTCCTGAGGGTGCCGAGGGTCTGCTGGATGCCATTGACCAGGCTGCTGAGATTGGCTTGTCCAACGGCGCCTACCGGCAGGCCTTGGTTGACCAGGCCCGCCAGGGTGTGGACAAGACAGAAGCCTTTGCTGGACTGAATGCTAAGTGGGCCGCTGGCCGGGCCGCTGCTGGCTGATCTAATCACAAGATTGGGATCTACTAGATCCTGATTCATTCGCAAGGTTGGGGGTCGAGGCCGCTGGCGCGGCCTTGACCCCCAACTTCCCCGGTGTACGGAAGGTAACGGCCAAGTGAGTGGCAAGTTGGTGGCGGAGTTGCCACCGGCGGTTGACACAGCTATTGGGATTCCCCCAGATTCCCAAGTCAAGCGACGTTTCAACAAACGCAAGATAATGAGGGTAATCACACCCTGGGCTTTCTTAGCCCTGCCGCTTGGCCTACTAATTCTGCTGACTTACCTCCCCGCCGCCAACCTGATCCGTTATTCGTTTACCAGCTGGAATGGTATCGATTCAGACAAAGCTTGGATCGGCTTAGACAATTATCAACGCTTGGCCACCGACCCGGAGCTGTACCGGGTATTGCTGGTTAGTTTGTTCTATCTAGCCGGCGCCTTTGTCCAAATGGCCATTGCGCTATATTTTGCCACCATTTTGTCTTTCAAGGTGTTTGCCAAGAACTTCTTCAAAGGCCTGATCTTCTTCCCCTACCTCCTCAACGGCGTGGCCATTGGCTACGTCTTTCTGTATATGTTCCGGGGCGGCGGCACCCTAGACACCACCTTGGCCTTCTTTGGCCTGCATGACACGCCCCAGTGGCTGGGCGACCCAAAGCTGATCAACATCTCACTAGCTGGGGTTTCGGTGTGGCGCTACACCGGGTTGAACTTTGTGCTGTTCCTGGGTGCCATCCAGTCCATCCCCTCAGACCTCTACGAGGCGGCTGATCTAGACGGCGCCAACACTTGGCACCGGTTCTGGTACATTATTCTCCCTGGTATTCGGCGCGTGGTCGCCCTCAGTTTCATCTTGGCTATTTCCGGCGCCTTGGCGGTGTTTGAGATTCCCTACGTCATGACAGGTGGTGGCAACGGGTCAAAGACCTTTGCCATACAAGCAATTGAGATGGCCTTTATCCACCGCAAAGTGGGCCTGGCGGCGGCCATGTCGCTGGTGTTGTTGGCGTTGGTGTTGTTTGTCACCTGGATCCAGCGGCATTTCTTCCCTGATGAGAGGGTGGATTTGGCGTGAAACTCCATCAAGTTCCAGTCAAGGTAGCCAAATACCTTAGTTTGATCATTGCTGGTGTGGTTTGTGTTGGCCCGTTGGTGGTGGTGCTATTCGCTAGCCTCAAGACCAAGAAAGAATACTCCAGCACCGGTCCGCTAGACCCTCCAAAGAACTGGCTCAACTTTGACAATTTTGTCACCGCCTTCACCAACGGTCGTATGCTGCAAGGCTTCATCAACACTGCCATTATCCTGGCGGTGTCCCTGGTGGGAGCCATCTTTGTGGGCACACTGGCGGCTTACGCCCTGGACCGGTTTGCCTTCAAAGGACGCCGGATGGTCTATAACGCCTTCCTTGTAGCTTCCTTGATCCCAGCAGTGCTGATGCAGGTGGCCACGTTCCACATCATCCATGCCATGGGCTTGTTCAATACCCGGGGCGCCGCCATCTTGTTGTTCATGGGCACCGACGTGGTGGCTATCTACATCTTCTTGCAGTTCATGGCCTCAATCCCGGTCTCGCTGGATGAGGCGGCCATGCTGGAAGGCGCCAACCGTTGGACCATCTACTGGCGCATCATTTTGCCTCTATTACGTCCAGCCATAGCCACCGCTGTAATCATCAAGGGCATTGCCATCTACAACGAGTTCTACATCCCGTTCTTGTACATGCCAGCCCGTGAATTGGGGGTTATTTCCACCTCGCTGTACCGCTTCAAGGGGCCGTTTGGCGCCCAGTGGGAGGTGATCTCCGCTGGCACCATTGTTGTGATTGTGCCCACCTTGGTGCTGTTCTTGTTCCTGCAGCGCTTCATTTACCGTGGCTTGGTGGCAGGAGCGGTCAAGTGAGCCAGCCACTCCCACTCAACGGCGTGCCGCATGTCAGGCGGCCCACTATTACTCAGATTGCGGCTCTAGCTGGCGTGTCCAAGTCGGCCGTGTCCTATGCGCTGAATAACAAGCCGGGCGTTTCGGCAGCCACCCGGGCTCGGATTCTGGCGGTGGCTGATGAGCTGTCCTGGCGTCCGTCCAAAGCCGCCCGCGCCTTGGTGGGCCGGCGGGTTGGCGCCATTGGCTTGGCTTTGAACCGTCCTGCCCGGCTGCTGGGCCTGGAGCCGTTCTACATGGAGTTCATCAGCGGCGTCCAGGAAGTACTGGCGCCGCAAGACACCTTGCTGGTGTTCAAGGTGGCCGACAATCTGGAAGAAGAGATGGCCACTTACCGGTCTTGGGCTTCTGGCCAGATGGTAGATGGCGTGCTGCTGACTGACCTGGTCGAGGGCGACCCACGCCCAGCGGCAGTACGGCAATTGGGTTTGCCCGCTGTGGTGGTGGGGCCGCAGCCCGATGAGGCTTCGGTGGCGCGTTGGACTTCCGATGCCGAGGCCATCCGTGAGGTGGTGCGTTACCTTGTGGCGTTGGGGCACCGCAATATTGCCAGGGTGGCTGGGACCGCCAGCTATCTGCACATTCAAGCCCGCACCGCAGCCATGACGCAGGAAATGGCGGCTCTAGGCCTAGAGCCGCCGGTGATCCTGGACACTGATTTCAGCCAAGAACACGGCGTTCAAGCCACCCGCCGCTTGCTGTCACTGCCGCAGCGTCCCACCGCCATCATCTATGACAATGACGTCATGGCCGCGGTCGGTTTGACCGTGGCGGCCGAGATGGGCGCCGAGGTACCCCATGACATCTCCATCGTGTCCTGGGATGACTCGCTGCTCAGCCGCTTGGCTCGGCCACCTTTGACCTCCACCTCGGTCCAAGTCCACCGCTACTCCATGGCCGTGGCTGAGGCTCTCCTGGAACTAATTGACGGCGGTGATCCAGCCTCCGGGCCATTTGGCCAACCCGGCCTGGCTGTGCGGGCCTCGACGGCCCGCCCCGGCGGCTAGCACCTCAGCCGCCCAGCCCGGTGCAGCTGCATCCCCAACCCTACTGACCGCATCTTGCGAAACCGCAGGTTGGCCTTGGGCGGATCAGTCAGGCCGCATGATAGCTAGTTATTTGGCGGTTATCTGAGTAGCAATACACACTGCATTGAGGTCACGCAATGTCCTGATTTGGCTGATCAAAGGTGGTGCCACTGTCGATTTTGCGGTTGTACCGGACCAAAGGTCCTAGGTTCTGCGCGATAGCATCGAAGTGCATCAGCCAGACGCAACTCGAGGAAGAGTCATTATCATGCGTCCAATCAGTCTGTCAGCGCCCCTCTCACTACTACTCGTCTGCGGGTTGGCCCTACCCGCTGCAGCCCTGCCCACGCTGCCTGGCCCCAAAGGATCAGCCAGCTCTACCCCGACCCATGTGGCCACCCAAGAACCTGCTGATTCCATGGACCTGGCTGCTCCGGCATTAGAGCTTGAGGATCCCAGTACCCCTTCGGCCGTGGCGGGTCCATCAGAGCCGACGAATTCTGTTGCGGATCTGGCTGTTCAGACCTCGGATCTGATAGATACCGGCACACCACCGCCTGCTGCGGGTCCACCCGAGTTGGCGACTTCTGTTACGGGCTTAGCTGAGCAAGGCCCGGCTCCAGTCGGAGCTGAACCCTCACAGCTGACTATCGGTGGCCTTGACGTGCTAGAGGGCGAATTGAGCGCATTCTCAAGCCCGAATCCGAATCCATCTGATTCTATGGTTGGTGGTGGCGACTTGGCACCACCTTTTGCAGCTCCAGCCCTGCAAGAGGACCAGGTATACCCACCCTACTGGCGTAGCACCATCTACATCCGCCCGGTCTACTTTACGGACCCAGATGAGATTACCGAATCCGACATGGTCCGAATCAGAGCGGCTGTCAATGATTCGGTGGAACAATGGAGGATCATCAGCCGCGGTCAAATCAGCCTAGCTGTAGTTGAGGAGGCACCAGTAAGAATCGGAGTGGTAGATATATGTGCTACGCAAAAGAATGACGTGGCTCATTTGCTGGGCGACAAAAACGACATTGATCTTTTCTATCGGCAAACGGTCTGTCCAGATGCAAATGGGTGGGCCACTTCGCATGGAGTGTATATTTTTGATGCGCTTGTCTCAGTTGTTAGCCATGAACTGGGTCATGTTTTCGGTCTAAACCACGCCGAGGCTATGGCTTTTGGAATGAATCTGGATGACATTGTGTCCCACTGTCCGTTACCAAGTATTGAGCTTGTTGATCCGGCGGCACCATGCAAATACGAGTATGATCCGGCTAATTGGGTCCGATACGGAGACACTTTTTCGTTTATGGGCCGTGGGGCAGGTATGCCAGGTATTTCGCACATGGCAGAGCTTGGGCTGCTCCCCGATGGCACCTCGGTGACAGTCGTGCAAGCACTGGGAACGCAAACCGTGAACCTCACGGCCTTAGGATTACTTGAAGGAACGGTGGGGGTAAAGGTGCCGTATCGAATCGGTAACTCTGTTGCCGGATTAGAAGGCAACTTGTGGATCGAGTACCGGGAGAGCTCCGTGGATCCAGCGGTTGGCACCTCGTTGTTAGCCGATGGTGTCCAAGTCACTTTTTCCCGCGACATAGGATCAACCCCAGCAACTTTCCGGGTTGGGCCGAACAAGGAGTTTGTTTTGCCACCTGGAGCATCATGGTCTGACCCAAATGCAGCAGTAACAATCCGAACAATCTCGATCGACCAGGACGCGAAAACAGCACAGGTAGAGATCACGCTGTCCAAAATGCCGGACTATTTGCTGGTCGGCAGGGAGCCAACTGATCGCTCTTACACTCCGGGAGATGGGATTTACATGAATGCCGCATCTGTATCCTATCCTAATAATCCAACTGTACAATGGCAGCGGTGGGAAGAAGCTGCACGGAGCTGGACAGACATCCCTGGTGCAACTTCAACCATACTTTATGTGCCGACCTATTACGGGGACGGGAATGATGGGGCGCGGTTTAGAGCTGTTTTCCGGCTTGGTGACATGGTGGCCTTTTCGAGGGCTGTGCGAGCTTTTGATAGTGATTCGGGGCAACCCAGATTGCTGGCACCACTTCAGGATTTAACCATTCCTGCAAATGGAGAGCGTTTCTATGTAGCAACAGCTTTTTTGGGCAATCCTTTTAGCATGTATGGCGTTAATGTGCCCGGGGCGGGATGGCCTGTATATAATCCTTCCGGCAGCCAGGAAATAGTCTCTTACATCTATTCGCCTGGTGGCGCAGGGACATACTCAGTTACGGTATCCAATTCGGCGGGTGTGGCCAATCAGGTGGGTAATGGCAGATTGACTGTTGTGAATGGTCCGGTGTGTAGGTTTTATTCAACACCCACAACTGGTGTCGCCAGAGTTGGAGACATGGTGACTTTCAGAATCAGTGCGAGTCTTGATTGCACCGGGTCGACTGTGCGTTGGGAAAGGCGGTCGCTGCGCAGCGAAGCTTGGGAAGCCATGAATACTGGTTCCTCGTGGTCGTACACAGTGGGCCCTGACGACCATCTTGCCCAGGTGCGAGCAGTCATGACGGTCAACGGGCAGGACTACACCTCCAATGTGTCGGTGATTCAACTGGATGATGCATGTTCAATCAGCAAGCAGCCATTGGCAACGACGGTGCGAGCTGGTGCGGCGGCTAGGTTGACCGTGGAAGGAAGCCCTGGATGCAAGGCGCACTATGCCCAGTGGGAACAGCGATTGCCGGACGGATCTTGGGAAGCTATGTCAGAAGAGACTGGCCGGATCCTTACCTTCGCAGCGACCGAGGCAGATGACGGCAACCAATACCGGGTGGTATTGGCATTGGGTAAGGAGCGAGTCACATCAGAACCTGCGGTATTGCATGTCTCAGAAACGTCACTACCAGCCGATCCAACACTTTCTTCGCTGAGTGTCGAACCGACTACCGCTCTGAATGGGTCGCATGGTTGTGTGGTAGCCGATGGCAGCGATTCCTTCACTGTCAAGGTCATAACTAAGGACTCAACTGGAGAATTGGTTGGTGGTGAGAGCGTCGACGTGACTACCTCGCCAGCCGCAACTCTAAGTCCATCTGGCCCGTACCTGACTGGAACCAGTGGCGACAACCTAGGTGAGGTTGAGGTGCGCTTGACCTCCACGGTCGCGGGCTCCCTCTCCCTAGACGCTACCCTGGGCACAGCCGCCGTTACCGGCAGCCCCACGATTATCACCTTCTGTGCTGGGCCAATGTCGACCACCAACTCCAAGCTAGAGCCGTCGGCTGGTTCGGCGGTAGCCAACGGGACGGCCTCCAGGGTGGTGACAGCCACCCTGAGTGACGCCCACAGCAATGCACTTGTCGACACCAATGTGGTGTTCACAGTGCCGGCTGGCACCACAGCTCAGGGCTGTAAGGAAGGGGCGGCGGTTGCAGGCGCTGCAGGTGCGGTTTGCACCATGACCACTGGGAGTAGTGGGTCTGACCGGGGGGCGGCCCGGTTGACCCTGGTCTCAACAGAGGTTGGGACCTATTCGGTGACTGCCACGGTAGCTGGAGCATCTATCACCACTGGCTCTCCGGCCCAGGTGGTGTTTGTGGTTGGTCCGGTGGCTATGGCGGCGTTGTCGGTGTCTGCTGGGACCGTGTCCAATGACGGCATTGCTGCTCACACGGGGTCAGTGTTGATCACAGATACCGCTGGTCACCCGATCGAGGCTGTGCCGGTGACATTCGTTGTGTCTGGTTCAGCCAGGTTGGCTGGTGGGGTGCAGACATTGACCAAGGCGACGTCAGTGGCTGGTGTGGCCGCAGTAGATGTGACAGATATGGTTTCCGAAACCGTCTCACTGACAGCTTCTCTGCCTGGCTACCCTGGCGTCAATGTGACTGGTTCGCCAGTTGGCTTGGTGTTTGGCAAGCTAGTGCCGAATCTGGCTAGGTCGTCGTTGAGTGTTGAGTCGGTTGGTCCAGTGGTGGCTGATGGAGTAGCTTCCGGGGTGGTCTTGGCGACCGTGCGAGATGTGAATGACAGCCTGGTTGGTGGAGTAGAGGTGGTTTTCTCAATCCCCTGGATGACAACGGCTCATGGCTGTGCTGAGGGCGCTGAGGTGAGTATTGAGACCAGCCCCGCGCCTATTGTTTGCACTGTGGTGACTGGCACCTCTGGGTCTAATCTGGGTGTCGCTCGGTTGGTTCTAACCACGACCAGGGCAACGAGCGTCAGCGTGATTGCCAAGCTTGGTGGAGTGGCGTTCACCTCGGGTTCACCAGCACGGATTGAGTTTGTGGCTGGGCCGGTGGCTCAAGTATGGTTTGGAGTTTCTGAGGGTTTGGTAGCCAATGATGGTGAGGATGCTCATGCGGTCCATGCCTATGTCAGTGACCAATTCAGTAATCCGGTTATTGGTGCCCGGGTTGAATTGTCAGTGACTGGTTCGGCTCGACTGAAGGACCTAGCATATGGTTCGCCATGGATCGCGGGCCCAGCGTCACCGCTGGTGGTCATTAGTTCAAATGCTTCGATTGTTGCACTGGCCTCTGACCTAGTCGAGGAGACAGTTTTCGTGTCGGCTCGTTTGCCGGATTATCCGGACCTGGTTGTGACCGAGTCGCCGGCTAGCATCCAGTTTGGTCCAATGGCTGATCTGGTGCGTTCAACGGTGGAGATAACACCGGCCATTCCAATTTCACCGTCGCATCCTTGTGTGGTAGCTGATGAGGTTGATTCGTTCAATGTCAGGATTGTGACAAGGGATGCGGCTGGAGCGTTAATGGGTGGCCGGCCGGTGACGGTTTACGAAGATATGGGGGTTTTCCTTGAGCCTTATGGTGGCGACTATGTAAGTGGCACATCAGGGGCAAACCTGGGCGTGGTTGATCTGCGGTTGACTTCAGCACTTGCCGGCCCATCTCGTCTATTTGTGTATGTGAGGGCCAATGACCTGGCTGTCAGCCCAGTGGTAGTCGAGTTCTGTCATGGCCCGGTGGACCTTGAGCAGTCTTATTGGTATCAGGAGTGGCCTTACGGTCCGGTGTTGGCTGATGGTGTGGCCACTCAACGAGTGCTGGCATACGTGGTTGACGCGAAGCGCAATCCGATTGGCGGGGTTGCAGTAGCGTTTGCGGTGCCTGCTGGCACGGTGGCTCATGGTTGTCTAGAGGGGGCTTCGGTGGCTGGTGCGCTGGGTGTGGTTTGCACTGTGGTGACAGAGGAAAGTGAGGCAGAGCTTGGTCTTGCCCGGTTGGCGTTCACTGCCACGAAGGCTGGGTCTTATCGGTTGACTGCCAAGGTTGGTGGGGTTGAGCTATCTGACGGGTGGATGGAGACCATAGAGTTTGTGCCTGGGCCATTAGCAAAGGCGGCATTGTCAGTGTCCGCTGGGAGTGTGCCTCGTGACGGCGTTGCGTTCCACGCTGGGTCAGTGTTGGTCACCGATGCGACCGGTAATCCGATTGTTGGTGTGCCGGTGACATTCGCGGTGTCTGGTTCAGCCAGGTTGACCGGTGGGGCGCAGATACTGACTAAGGTGACCACAGAGGCCGGTTTGGCCGCCGTTGAAGTAACTGATCTGGTTCAAGAAACCGTCTCACTGACTGCCAGTCTGCCTGGCAATCCCGCCGTTATGGTGACCGGTTCACCAGCTGGAATGGCGTTTAGGTTGGTGCCGCAATACTCTGCAGCTTGGGTCTCTCCGGCTGGTTCGGCGGTGGCTAATGGGACGGCTAGTCGGGTGGTGTCTGTGACGGTGCGGGATGTGAATAATAATCTGGCTGTTGGGGTTGGTGTGGGTTTCGGGGTGCCGGCTGGTGTGACGGCGACTGGTTGTGTTGAAGGTGCCCGGGTGACTGGTGGGGTTGGTGTGGTTTGCACCATGTTGACTGGGACGTCTGGGACTGGTTTGGGTGTGGCCCAGTTGACGTTGGTTTCGACTGTGGCGGGTTCTTTCGAGGTGACTGCGCAGGTTGGTGGCGTGGTGTTGGCTGGTCGAGGTTTGGTGGTGTTTGTGGCTGGTCCGGCTGCTAGGGCGGTGTTGACTGCGACTACTGGGCGGGTGGCTAATAACGGTGTTGATGCCCATACCGGGTCGGTTTATGTGGTTGACCGGTTTGATAATCCGGTTGGTAATGCTTTGGTGCGGTTCGCGGTGACTGGTTCTGGGAGGTTGGATGGTTTGATTTCGCCACGCACGTTGGTGACCTCGTCGGGAGGTTTGGTGGAGGTTAGTGTGACTGACACGGTCCAAGAGACGGTGTCGTTGACTATCACGGTGGCTGGGGCCACTTTGTCTGGGTCGCCGGCTGGTTTACAGTTTGGGCCTGGCCCGGCTGATGCTGCCAGGTCAACGTTGGTGGTGGCGCCTACGGTGGGGTTGACGGCGGCTAATCCGTGTGTGGTGGCTAATGGTACGGCTTCGTTTACTGCGACGGTGACGGTGCGTGATGCCGCTGGTGGCCTGGTGGGGGGCCAGACGGTTGGTGTGTTGGTGCCGTCCCAGGTGCGGGTGGCTCCGGTGGGGGTGTATACCACTCCTTTGACTGGGGTGAATGCTGGTTTGGTTCGTTTGACGTTGACCTCGACGGTGGTGGGTGAGTTTGATGTGGTGGCCTTGTTGGGGGTTGAACCGGTGGCTGGTAGTCCACAGTCGGTGAGTTTTTGTGCTGGCCCAGTGGTGGCAGCAAGGTCCTCGATAGTGGTTTCACCGGTGGCGGTGCCGGCTGATGGGGCTAGTCGTGGCGTGGTGACAGCAACGGCGCGGGATGCGAACAGTAATCCGGTGGCTGGTGTGCCGGTGCGGTTCACTATGCCTGTCAACACGGTGGCGTATGGCTGTTTGGAGGGTGCCACGGTGATTGGTGGTGCTGGACGGTATTGCACTAAGACTAGTGACGCTAGTGGTGTTGGCGTGTTGGAGGTGTCCTCCACCGTGGCAGGAACCTATTCCATGGCCGTGCAAGCTAACGCTATAACCATCACCGGCTCACCCGCCCGCCTCACCTTCGTCAGGCCTTGACCATAACCGACAAAGCTTTCGGTGGCTGGCCGGTTATGCCGGGTATTCCTCTGAACATCTTGGCGGACTCCGACCGTCCACCAACGAGACTGACGTTCTGCAGGTTCCGACTTAC
>Ga0123356_10004515_pt1 | contig 14365 bp, 13 predicted proteins | sample TergutEmb28metaG_2_FD_92546 | JGI IMG/M metagenome (GOLD analysis project Ga0123356, IMG submission 92546) | Embiratermes neotenicus P3 segment gut microbial communities from Petit-Saut dam, French Guiana - Emb289 P3 | ecosystem: Host-associated > Arthropoda: Insects > Digestive system > Gut ...
GATCACCACAACAGGGCAGGCCGCATGGTGGGCGACTTTGCTGCTGACCGAGCCCATCAGGTGCTGAGCAACCGGTCCGGCGCCGCGCGACCCGACCACGAGCAGGTCGGCGTCGCGCGATGCGGCGATGAGCTGGCGGGCCGGGTCCCCGAGCACCACTGTCACCGTGAATTCACGCGCGGCCACACCGATGTCGCCGGCGACTTTCTCGGCCCATTCCCGGACTTCCTGACGGGTGACTTCGAGGTCGGCGCTGCTCACCGGGTAGTCCGGCAGTGCCCAGTAGATTCCGGTGGCCGGGCGGACCTGATCGGGATGCACCGTCAGCACGGTTAGCGGCGCATTCTGCCGCTCAGCCTCCTGCATCGCCCAGCTCAGCGCGCGGCGAGAATGGTCCGAGCCATCGACGCCGACAATAATTCCGGACATGTCTCTCCCCCAATCGCTCCCTGGCCCCAGCCTCCCCCCGGTTAGTGATGCCGAGTAGGGCCTAGCGTCCTGGGACGACAGGGACGGTAGGCCCTGCTCGCAGGCCCTTGCAGGCCCTTGCAGGCCCTTGCAGGCCCTTGCAGGCCCTTCTCGGCAGAAGACAGCCAGCGCGCCCTCCCGAACGGCATAGAGCCGGGCGGCTGCTCCTGCTTAGGTGCCGGTGGCTCCGGCCAGGTAGACCACTCGCCGGGCGATGTTGACCGCGTGGGCGCTGAGCCGCTTGTAGTCCCGCGCCACGAGCGTCATGTCCATCGTCACCGGGAGCGCCATCTGCCCGGACGCGAGCTCGGCGATGAGGCTGGCGTGGAGGTCGTCCATGTCGTCGTCGAGGTCAACGAGCGACAGCGCGACCGAGCGATCGCGCTGGTACCAGGAATCGGCCGTCCGGCGCCACATCTCGGACACCACATTCCCCATCCGCTCGACCAGGCCGCGGGTGCGCGGCGTGAGGTCACCGAAAAGGATGTGATTGGCCTGTGAGGCGACGTGCATGACCAGATCATGCGACCGCTCGATCTCGGGCACGATCCGCAGCACTGACAACAGGAAGCGCAGGTCAGATGCGACCGGAGACTGTAGCACGATCTCGCGGTTAACCAGTTCCTCGATTTCGGGGTAGAGCGCGTCGACCAGCTGCTCCCGCTCGGCCAGCACCTGGAGTATCTCGTTCTTGCCGCTCAGCAGCGCCTGCGTTGCCCTCGGCAGATCCTCGGCCAGCAGCGCGAACAGCTCGATGACCTTGGTCTCAATGGCTTCGAGATCGCGCTCGAATTCCTGCCGGTGCCCGGTCATGGCCAAAGCCTACTGACGGGGCCTTACGGGCTACTGAATTGGCCGGGGCAAAGGTAAACCCCGGGCCGCTCCCGCACCGGGCCCGCTCCGGCGCCCACGCGCCAGTAGCAAGCCCGCCGCGGGGACCGGCTGGACAAGGCCGGTCAGCCCGGGGGCCCGGTGTCTGCCGTGAATTCGCCAGCCGCCGCTCTGCACTGAGAGCCAGCACAGCCCAGGAAGCCAGCAGCCCGACTGCAGCGCGCCAGTGAACCGCGCGCCCGATCGACGCTGTTGAGCAGGCCAGGAGCGGCCGGTGATGCGCCTAGCGCGACTCGGAGTCCTGGGGGTCGTCCCCCAGGCCAGCGCAACCGCGGTTCAGCGCTTCACGCAGGCGGCGGCTAACGGACAGCCACCTCGCAAGTCCGACATCTATGCATACGTTGGACCACCTCCTTTCCTGCGTGATTGCAACGCTACGTCAGCGCGGCGCTCGCCGGCAAGCACGTTTGGATCCGGCGCGGCGCGATCGGCAGCGGCGATGGCGCCGCGCCTTCACTACACTCGTGAGCATGGTGCAGACGTGGGACGACGCGCTGCGAGCGCGTGGCTATCGCGTCACGCCGCAGCGCCAGCTCGTCCTGGAGGCCGTCGCCCGGCTCGAGCACGCGACCCCGGAGGAGATCTACGCCGAGGTGCGCCAGACCGCGCGCGGCGTCAACGTCTCTACCATCTACCGGACCCTGGAGCTGCTTGAGCAGCTCGGCCTCGTCAAGCACAGCCACATTCATCACGGCGCGCCGAGCTACCACCTGACCGAGCACGCCCAGCACGTGCATCTCATCTGCCGTGAGTGCGAGCAGGTGACCGAGGTAGACCAGGCCGCCGTGCGGCCTCTCGTGGACGCGCTCGAGCAGAGCCAGGGCTTCCTGACCGACGTCGGGCATCTGACTGTTTTCGGCATCTGCGCCGACTGCCGCGCATAGCGAGAAGAAAGAGAGAAGGAAGGGAACGTGGCCGTTCACCGCCACAGCCGCCCGCCCGGCCGATGACCAGCCCGCTGCTCGCGACCCCCGGAGCCGTCCAGGCCGACGGAATTGACGCCGGCGTCGCGGCCCACTACGGCGACCCCTACGCCGAGCAGCGGGCGCTGGCCGGCCGCTTCGGCGTGGTTGACCGGTCGCACCGCGGCGTGCTGCGGATTACCGGCCCTGACCGGCTGAGCTGGCTGCACAGCCTGACCACGCAGGACCTCGAGCGGCTCGCGCCCGGCCTTGCCATGGAGGCTCTGGTGCTCAGCCCTGTGGGCCACGTCGAGCACCACCTGACGCTGACCGACGACGGCAGCGCGACGTGGATCCACGTGGAGCCAGGCGAGGCCGAATCGCTGCTGGAGTTCCTGACCTCGATGCGGTTCATGCTGCGCGTCGACCCGCAGGACGTGTCGGCCGACTACGCCGTGCTGACGGTGCTCGGACCGGAGAGGCCGGCCGGTGATCTCGGCGGCCTGCGGCTGGAGGCGGGCCTGGGCACCGACCTGATCGTCACCCGGCCAGAACTGCCGGGTGTCGTCGAAGGCCTGAGGTCGGCCGGCGGCGCGCTGGCCGGCATGTGGGCGTACGAGGCATTGCGGATCGCGGCCGGCCGACCGCGCCTGGGCCTGGACACCGATCACCGCACGATTCCGCATGAGGTCGGCTGGATCGAGACGGCGGTCCACCTCACCAAGGGCTGCTATCGCGGCCAGGAGACGGTGGCCCGCGTGCACAATCTCGGCCACCCGCCGCGCCGGCTGGTGCTGCTGCACCTGGACGGCAGCGAAGACAAGCTGCCCAGCCACGGCGCCGACGTCATGCTCGACGGCCGGAGCGCCGGCTTCGCCGGCTCAGCTGCCCGGCACTACGAGCTAGGCCCGATCGCCCTGGGCCTGGTCCGGAGGACGGTGCCGGTTGATGCAACGTTCACGGTGGACGGCGTCGCGGCGGCGCAGGAGGTACTAGTCTCGCCTGAGGCGGGGGCCAACGTGCAGATCGAGGCCGGGCTGCGGCGGCGCGGCAACCTCATGGGCCGCGCGCGCTGACACCGGACCGGCCGCGCGCAACCCCGTTCCCGTATGGAGGTTTTCTCAGTGCTGCGCCAGGCGCTCTTGGCGCTGTCGGCTAGCGGGCCGGCGCGCGACGCGATCATGGCCACAGCCGCGACGCGCAGCGTGGTGGCGCGGTTCGTCGCCGGCGAGACCATTGATGAGGCGCTCGCGGTGACAGCGAGCCTCGCCGCCGGCGGCCGGCTTGTCACCATCGACTTTCTCGGTGAGGACACGACCGACCCTGCCCAGGCCGCCGCGGTCACCGACGAGTACGTGCGGCTCCTCGGCCGGCTCTGCGAAGCCGGCCTCGCGGCCCGCGGCCGGGCGGAAGTCTCAGTGAAGCCGACCGCCGTCGGGCTCGGCTTGCCTGGCAGCGGCGAGAAGACCGCGCTGGAGAACATCAGGCGCATCGCGTCTGCCGCGCGCAACGCCGGCACGACGGTGACCGTGGACATGGAAGACCACACCAGGGTCGATGCGACGCTGCGGCTCGTCGGGGAGTTGCGGGCCGACTTCCCCGACCTGGGCTGCGTGATCCAGTCGTATCTGCAGCGCAGCGCGGACGACTGCCGCGTGCTGGCTGCGACCGGCTCGCGCGTCCGGCTGTGCAAGGGGGCCTACCAGGCGCCGGACGGGGTGGGCCTGGCCAGCAAGGCCGACGTGGACATGAGCTACGCCCGGTGCCTGCGGATCCTGCTCGACGGGCCCGGCTACCCGATGCTGGCCACCCACGACCCGCGGCTGATCAGTATCGCCGCTGCTCGGGCCGGGCTCGCCGGCCGGGATAACGACAGCTTCGAGTATCAGATGCTCTACGGCATCAGGCCGGGGGAGCAGGCCCGCCTCGCCGCCTCGGGCGCGCAGATGCGTGTCTACGTGCCGTACGGCAGCGACTGGTACGGCTACCTGGTACGGCGGCTGGCTGAGCGTCCCGCGAACCTGATGTTCTTCCTCCGCGCGCTCAGTTCCCGGCGCTGATAGGCCGCGCCGTGCCCGGTAGGCTGCGGTTCATGATCGCGATTCTGGGTGCGGGCAAGATGGGCGAGGCGCTCGCCTCGGGCCTGCTTCGGGCGGGCGTGGTCGGTCCCGGCGAGATCGTCGCCGCGGTGCGCCGCGACGAGCGAGCCAAGCAGCTTCGCGACGGTTATGGCTTCGAGGTCATGACGGCGCCGGAGGCCGCCGGCCGGGCGAAGACGCTCGTGATCTCGGTCAAGCCGCAGGACATGGCCGCCCTGCTGGACGAGATCCGCCCGGTCGTCACACCGGCTGCCCTGGTCATCTCCGTGGCGGCCGGGATCACGACGGCATTCATCGGCAGCAAGCTGAGCGGGGACGTGCCGGTGGTCCGGGTTATGTCCAATACCCCCGTTCTCGTGGACCAGGCGATGAGCGTTATCTCGCCCGGCCCGCACGCCACCGAGGAGCACCTGCGCCGGGCGGAGGAGCTGCTCCGGCCCGTCGGCAAGGTGCTGCGGATACCAGAGGCCCAGCAGGACGCCGCGACCGCGCTGTCAGGCAGCGGCCCGGCGTACGTGTACTTCCTCGTCGAGGCGATGGTGGATGCTGGCATTCTGCTCGGCATGCCGCGCGCCGACGCACTGGAGATGGTGAAGCAGGCCGTGTACGGCGCGGCCACGATGCTGCGCGACTCGGGCGAGCACCCCGTACTGCTCCGGGAGGCAGTGACCTCGCCCGGCGGCACCACGATCAGCGCAATCCGGGAGCTGGAGCGGCACGGAGTCCGGGCGGCGATCCTGTCGGCGATCGAGGCCGCCAGGGACCGGGGCCGGGAGCTCGGCTCCGGCTAGCAGGGGCCCCTGCCCAGTAGAACTGCGACCGTTAGCGTGCCCGGTCGGGTAGAAGTGCGACCGCTAGCGTGTCTCCTCCCGAAACCGTGACCGCTAGGGGGATCGAAGGTTACTTTGCACCCGTTCTAGGGGGAGCGAAGTAACCTTTCATCCCCTTAAAGAGCGGGTGGGTCGTCAGGCGGGCTCACTGGCAGAGCCTGCTTCGCTGGCCGGGAGCGGCCGACCACAGCGGGCGTCACGCATCTGACAATGGCCGTGGATTTGCTGCGATAGTTCTCAGCTACGTTCTGCGACCAACTGCTGACCTGCAGCTATAGCCGCGACTCCGCCGGCTACCCGGGATTTGCTGAACTGTTGCCGAATTGGCCACGGTCGGGCAGGTTGCCCTTTCGCTTACAGGACTTACGCTGGAGACAGGCGTGACTGATGCGTCAGTTCTCGTGAGGCGTAGCGGGTCGGTGGAAGAGGGCTTTCAATGGCAGCAGCAGACGCTACTCCGCTCAGCGAGGTCAGGTTCCTGACCGTGGCCGAGGTGGCCGCGATCATGCGCGTGTCCAAGATGACTGTCTACCGGCTCGTGCACTCAGGTGAATTGGACGCCATTCGAGTCGGACGCTCGTTCCGGGTGCCTGAGCAGGCGGTGACTGGTTACCTGAGGGAAGCGTACGTCGGGACGGAGTGAGTCGCGGGGCTCTCCAGCCCAGCCCGGCTGTCGGCATATGCCGGACGTCCGCCCGGGTGGGGGTAACCTGTGATGTTGGCATGTGCCCGGTCGCCCGACCTGGCGAGCATATGAGTAACATGCCTCAGCCAGGACAGCATATAAGGGTGGTCTCGTGGGTTCTGTCATCAAGAAGCGCCGCAAGCGGATGGCGAAGAAGAAGCACCGCAAGCTCCTGCGTAAGACGCGCGTTCAGCGCCGGAATAAGAAGTAACCGCCAGCGGGTAGTCCCGCCGGTCGCGGCAGTGGGTTAAGGCGGTGCTCGCTATCGCTGCGCTGACCATGCCTGTGCTGATCATGGCTGTGCTGATCAACACGGGGCTCAGTGAGGGCCTGGCTTTGCCATGACTGAGTCGGGGCCGCCCGGAATACCTGTCTGGCCGCCCTGGCTGAGCGGTCTGGCCGGGTTTGCCAGGCGGCGGCTGATGCGCGAGTTCGAGGTCGACGAGTTCGGCTTTGATCCCGAGCTGAACTCGGCACTCATCATGCCGGCAGCGCTTGCCCTGTACCGGAACTGGTTCAGGATCAGCATGCGCGGGCTGGACAACATCCCCGGCTCCGGCGGCGCTTTGATCGTCGCGAACCACTCCGGCGTGCTGCCCATCGACGCTCTGATGCTGCAGGCCGGAATCTTCTCGGAGCACCCGCAGCGCCGGACCCTCCGGCTGCTGGGCGCGGACCTGGTGTACACGCTGCCGGGGCTGGCCTCGATCGCCCGCCGGAGCGGGCACACGCGGGCAGATCCGGAGCAGGCGCACCAGCTGCTGACGGCGGGTCAGCTTGTCGGGACGTTTCCCGAGGGCTTCAAGGGAATCGGCAAGCCGTTCAGCGAGCGGTACCGGCTGCAGCGATTCGGGCGCGGTGGTTTCGTCCGCACGGCTGTTCAGGCAAAGGTGCCGATCATCCCGTGCGCCATCGTGGGAGCCGAGGAGATATACCCCATGATCGGGAACGCCGAGGCGCTCGCCAAAGCGCTACGGCTGCCCTACTTCCCGGTGACGCCGCTGTTTCCCTGGCTGGGTCCGATAGGCGCAGTGCCGCTGCCGTCGACCTGGATCATCGAGTTCAGCAAGCCGGTCCCGACCTGCGATCTGGCAATTGGCGATGACGACGACGAGCAGCTAGCTGATCTTGCCGACCAGGTGCGGGACACTATCCAGGCCCGCCTGGACGAGCTCGTCATCGAGCGCGGTCCCGCTTTTGGCTGACGCCGGTTTCGGCGCTGGCGCCATTCCTGCGCTCAGCTTCTTCTGCGCTCAGCTTCTCCTGCGCTCAGCTTCTCCTGCGCTCAGCTGCACTGCGCCGGCCCAGCGGACTCAGCTCGTGCCGCGGCGCCGCCGGATTGCGATACCGGCCGCCATCCCGCCCGCGACGGCGCCCGCGCCGGCCAGCGGCAGAGCCATCAGGGTCGCCCGCCGCGCCGAGCGGAACTCGTGCACCGGCCAGCCCTGGTCGCGGGCGGTGCGCAGCAGGTCCGAGTCCGGATTGACCGCGCTCGGGTGCCCCACGAGTTCGAGCATCGGCAGGTCGTTGGCCGAGTCGCTGTAGGCGCTGCACCGGCTCAGGTCCAGCCCCTCCTGGCTGGCCAGCGCCGTGATGGCCGCCGCCTTAGCCTGACCGTGAAGCAGGCCGCCGACCAGCCTCCCGGTGTACAGGCCGTCGGCCGTCTCGGCGACAGTGCCGAGCGCACCGGTCAGACCGAGCCTGCGGGCCAGGATGTCCGCCAGCTCCACCGGCGTGGCCGTCACCAGCCAGACTCGCTGACCCGCATTCAGATGCTGCTGCGTCAGGTCTCTGGTGCCTTCCCAGATCCGGTCGGCCATCGTCTCGTCGTAGATCTCCTCGCCGAGCGCGACGATGTCGTCGACCCGGTGGCCGGCCACGAAGGCCAGGGCACCTTCCTTGATCGCATCGATGTGGTCGGTGTTCTCGACGCCCTTCAGCCGGAACGCCATCTGGCCCAGCGTGATCCTGGCGAGATCTCCGGGGCCGAACAGCTTGCGCGCCGCCAGGCCGCGGGCGAAGTGGTAGAGAGATGCGCCACGCATCAGCGTGTTGTCGACGTCGAAGAAGGCGGCGGCGGTCAGGTCAGGGACCACCGATGCGGGGTCGGCTCCGGCCGTCGTCACCCGGGCATCGACCACTGCGTCGTCCAGGCCGGACTCGCGGCTCATGGTTACAGGCTACCGGCGGCCGGGCCAGGGACTGCGCGCGGCGCGATACCGTCATCTGACCGTCATGGGACCGCCATAGCTGCGGCACCTCCATGTCGCCAACTGGACGGCACGAACGGTAGCGATGGCCTTATTTCGCCGGCGCGAGACGGCTCGCGCCAGCCTGGCCACAGCACGGCCCGGAGTCAGGCACCATAGACATCGATGCATACACTCATCGCCGCTGCTGGCGCGCTGGTAGCTGCCGCAGGCAGCGCCGTTCTGCTCGCGCGGTGCTTCCGCACGCCGCGCGGCGATCTCATCGCCTGGTCTGTCGGCTTGCTCGGCTTGCTGGTCAGCCTCGGCGCCCAGGCGATGGGCTACGCGTCCGGCTACGACCCTTCCATTTTCCGCGCGATGGAGCTGGGCGGCCAGGTTGTCGCGCCGCTGGCATTCGTCATCGCGCTGTGGGATGTGGCCGGTAAGAGTACGGCCGCCAGGTTCTGCGCCCGGCTCTACGTCGGCGCGCTGGGGATCATCGCACTGGTCATCCTGGCGCTGGACCAGCTCACGACGACACCCTTCACCAAGACGTGGCCGCCGCCATTCACGTACTACCAGGCGCCGCCGAACTACGTGCTGATGTTCGTCAGCGGCGGCGTGACGGCGCTCCTGGCCGTCTGGGCGGTGCTGCTCGTGCTGGCCAGGACCTCACAGCCGGGCTGGCGCGATGCGGCGGCCGGGCAGCTGCTGGGCGGGCTGGCAACCCTTGGCCTGGCGTATCCGGGCCTGGCCGAGTTTGTCGTCAGGCACCTCAAGATCCACGTGCCGCTGGGTTCGGTCTTCACTATCGCGCTCACGCTCGCGGCGGTCCTCGGCTGGCTCGCGGGCGCGCAGAGCGCCCGGCTGAACCTCGCGGCGCTGCATGGCCAGGAGTACGAGGACGACGAGGGGCTGGGCGGCCGGGGCCGCCAGCCCGGCCGGGAAGCCACCGACAGCTATCGTCACGCGGCCGGCCCGGCCCGGAAGGACCGGTATGCCCCGGAGGCCGGCCACCGGGACCGCGGCTATCTGGCACCAAGCGACAACGCCAGCAGCAGCTACCGGGACGACCGCTTCCTGGATTCGATCGGCGACGGCGGCGTGTACCGCGGTGGCGGCCTGTACCGGCAGGAGCGACCAGGCCAGGACCAGGCGCAGGACCAGTGGGATGAGCCGCGACCCCGGAGTCAGGGGGGCGATGGCTACACCGACTTCGAAACCGGTGACTTCGACCCGAGGGCCCTCGATGCTGCCGGGGCCGATGCAGCCACGTGGCAGGCGCCGGAAGACGACAGCAGCCGGCGGGCTGACCACGATAGCGACCCGCGAAGGGGACACGAGTTCGACGATGACGGCAGGGCCGACCGGCGGCGTAAGGAACTTTTCGGACAAATAACCATCTACACCCTCACGGAACAGGGGGTCGATGAATTCGACCGGCTGACCGAGCGGGTCGTGGACATGGTAAGGAAGCGGGAACCCGACACCCTCGTCTTTATCGCCCACGCAGTCCCGTCGGCGTCCTCGCAGCGCATCCTGTACCAGGTGTACCGCTCTCGCGACGCTTACCAGGAGCACCAGGCGCAGCCCTACATCCAGCAGTTCGACCTCGACCGGCGCCCGTATGTGCTGGCCACGAACGTGGTAGAGCTGGGCCTGCAGCAGGCCAAGGTATCGCCGTTCCCCTCGGTCGAGGAACTGTTCCCTGAGCCCGGCTACGACACATCCGGCTTCGAGCGGCCCGATTACCTGCGTGACTACGGCCGGGACTCGGTTCCCCGCAGCGAGAGCCCGCCGGAGTACCGGTGACCGGGGGGCCCAGCCGCCACACCGTCACCTTGCTGAGCCGCCCCGGCTGTCACCTGTGTGACGATGCGCGATCGGTCATCAGCATGGTGGCTGCCGATCTCGGCGTGAGCTGGGATGAACGTGACATCACCGCGTCGCCCGACGACCTCGCCCGGTATTCGGAGATGGTCCCTGTCACCCTGGTCGATGGTGTCCAGCACGATTTCTGGCGGGTGAGTGAGCAACGTCTCAGGGCCGCCCTGCTGCACTGAACTGCCAGCCCAGCAGGCGGTCTCGCGAGGCAGCCTCATCCGGCGACTTTGTGCAAACGTTCACAAGGGCGTACGGTGAGACATCGAGATCAGGCGCCGCTTCCCCGGCGCGCGCACTGCCAAACCGAGAGTCCCCCAGGAGTACCGGCGCATGTCTCGCCGTCCTGCCACGGCCGGCCACCCAGCTAACGCCGATGGCAGCACCGCCCCGGCCGCGAGAAGCGGCGCAGCCGCTCAGCCCGCGAGGAGCGGGAATGGGCGTCGCGCAGCGGACAGTCTGCGCAGGGCGGGCGCGAACGGTCATGGCATCCCTGACGCGACGGTCGCGCGCCTGCCGGTGTACCTGCGCGCGCTGTATGCCCTCGCCGACCGTGGCGTTGCCACCGTGGCCAGCGACGAGCTAGCCGCGGCGGCCGGGGTCAACTCGGCCAAGCTTCGCAAGGACCTGTCGCACCTCGGTTCCTACGGCACCCGCGGTGTCGGCTACGACGTGGACTACCTCGTCTACCAGGTCTCCAGAGAACTCGGCCTGACGCAGGACTGGCCCGTGCTCATCGTCGGCGCCGGAAACCTGGGCCGAGCTCTCGCCAACTACGGCGGGTTTGCCTCCCGCGGCTTCCACGTCGCGGCCCTCGTGGACACCGATCAGGCGGTCGTGGGCACCGTGATCGCCCGGCACACCGTGCGCAGCGCGGCCGACATGGAGGCGGTCATCGAGCGCTTCGACGTCGCGATCGGCGTCATCGCGACTCCTGCGGCAGTCGCGCAGAATGTCTGTGATCGGCTCGTCGCGGCCGGCGTCACCAGCATTCTCAACTTCGCGCCCGTCGTGCTCAACGTGCCTTCTGGCGTCGATGTGCGTAAAGTCGACCTGTCAATCGAGTTGCAGATCCTGGCCTTCCACGCGCAGCGGCGCGGAGCCGCAGGCGGCGGGCCGAGGGACCTCGGCCTGGACGGGCGCCTCGCCGGTCGGCGGATCGACGGAGCGCCGCGAGGAGCTGGTGCTCGGGGGACGACGAGCGACGTGCCGGGGGGAGACGTTGTTGCGGGGAGAGACGGAGTGCCGGGCGAGGATCTGGGCCTTAACATCGCTGCGGAACTCAGTGCCCGCGGTGGGGCCCGGGGAGTACCCTCGGAACAGCTGCGCGGGGAGAAACGGGGAGCCGTGGCTGCCGAGCCGCACTACGGCGCGGCTTCCTACGACCCGGTCGACGACGATGACTACGAGACCGGGGCCCGGGCGGTAGGCACATGAGCGTTCTGGTCGTCGGACTTAGCCACAAGGGCGCGCCACTGACGACGCTCGAGCGCGTCGCGCTGTCTGGCGATGCGCTCGACAAGCTCCTGCACGACGTATCCAGAGCTGACGACGTAGCGGGCACGTTCGTGCTCAGCACCTGCAACCGGGTCGAGATCTACGCCGAAGTCGACAAGTTCCATGGCGCCGTCACTGTCGTCTGCGAACTGCTCTCCCGGCACTCGCAGGTGGCGCCCGCGGAGCTGACGCCCTACCTGTACGTGCACTACCAGGACCGTGCCGTCCAGCACCTGCTGGCGGTGGCCTGCGGGCTCGACTCGATGGTGATCGGCGAGAGCCAGATTCTCGGACAGCTCCGCCATGCGCTGCACCTGGCCAGGGAGCGGGGCACGCTCGGCCGGGCGCTCTCAGACCTCGGCTCGCTCGCGCTGCGCGCGGGCAAACGCGCGCAGTCGCAGACGAGCATCGGCGCGGCGGGCGCGAGCCTGGTGAGCGTGGGACTACAGGTAGCGACCGGGCACCTGGAGGGGAACGGGGCCGCCGGGACTGACGGCGCCTCGTCACCGGCTGCCGCCGGGCTCGCCGGGAAGCGGGTGCTTGTCGTCGGCGCCGGTGCCATGAGCGGTCTGGTCGTAGCGAGCGTGGCCCGCGCGGGAGCGGCGGGGCTGACAGTCGCCAGCCGGACTCTGCAGCGGGCCCAGCGACTCGCCGCATCTGCCCGCGGGCGGGCCAGCGAGATGTCTGACCTGGTCGCCGAGATGGCGGCTGCCGACCTGGTAGTGACCTGCACCGGCGCATCCGGTCACGTGATCACGGCGGACATGGTTTCTGACGCTCTTCGGGCTCGTGCCGACGCGGCGAGCTCTTCCGGGGGGCTGTCGGGGGGTGTCCCCCCGACTGTCCTGGTACTGCTGGACCTGGCAATGCCGCGGGACGTCGACCCACAGGTGGCCGACCTGCCCGGGGTCATAGTCACGGACCTGCAGACGCTGGCCGCGGACGGCCACTCTGCGTTCGATCCGGGCGAGCGGGAGATCGGCGAGGTCCGCAAGATCATGGCGGAAGAACTTGCCTCGCACATGTCGGCCCGGCGGGCCGCGGCGGTCACGCCCACAGTGGTGGCGCTGCGCGCCAAGGCTGCCCGGGTGGTCGACGCCGAGATCGCCCGGCTGGCTGGCCGGCTCGACGGCCTGAACGCCTCCGCTATGGACGAGATAGCAAAGTCCATGCAGCGGGTGACCGACAAGCTGCTCCACGATCCGACCGTCCGCATCAAGGAACTGGCCGGGTCGCCGGGTGCCGACAGCTATGAGGACGCGCTGCGCGTGCTGTTTGACCTGGACCCGGCCGCGGTCCAGGCGGTCGCGCAGGCGGACGCGAAACTGGCCGGCTGGCCGGACGCGGCGACCGAACGCGCGGGGGACGGAGCATGAGCCCCGCCCCGCTGCGTCTCGGCACGCGCCGCAGTCCCATGGCGATGGTTCAGGCCGGGCTCGTGGCGCGCGCGATCACGGCGCAGACCGGATACGACGTCGAGCTCGTCGGCGTCGAGTCGTCGGGCGACCGCAGCCCGGCACCGCTGACCCAGATCGGCGGCACTGGCGTGTTCGTCAGCTCGCTGCGGACCAGCCTGCTGGCGGGCGAGGTGGACATCGCCGTGCACTCGCTGAAAGACCTGCCCACGGGCCCGGCGGCGGGGATCGCGCTGGCCGCGGTGCCTGCCAGGGACGACCCGCGGGACGCGCTGGTGACTCGGGACGGCGCGAAGCTCGCCGACCTCCGGCCGGGGGCGACAGTGGGCACCGGCTCGCCGCGGCGGGCCGCGCAGCTGCTGCTGCTGCGCCCTGATGTCCATCCGGTTCCGGTCCGGGGCAATGCGGGGACAAGGCTCGCCAAAGTCGAAAACGGCGACCTGGATGCGCTGGTGCTTGGCTATGCCGGGCTGTCGCGCATCGGGCGGCTCGACGCAGTGGCACAGGTATTCGAGCCGGACGAGATGGTGCCCGCTGCCGGCCAGGGCGCGCTGGCGGTTGAGTGCAGCCAGGCCCGGGAAGGTCTCGTGGCGCTGCTCGGCGCCATCGACGACCCGGTGAGCCGGGCGGCAACCACGGCCGAGCGATCGATGCTCGGCGCGCTGCAAGGCGGCTGCGCGGCGCCAGTCGGCGCGTATGCCGGCGGAATGGATGTACTTCGGCTCGACGGCCTGGTCGTCGCGACCGATGGGGGAATGGTGCTTCGCGGCAGTGCAAATGGCGCGCTGGCAGCGGCCGAGGAGCTCGGCCGGCAGGTGGCCGCGGATCTGCTCAGCAGGGGCGCGGCACGGTGTATGGCAGTGTCCGGGACGACCGGGTCCGGCGGACACCTCACGAGCGGGGACGATGACTAAGTGAACCCCACACCCACGACAAGGAAGATCACCAAGCAGGTCAGGCCGGCGAGCGAGAAGGCCAGTCGGCCGGCAGGTCACGCCGCAGACGCCCGGGTACCCGGCTGGGTTGCGCTCGTGGGCGCTGGCCCAGGCGACGAGAGTCTGCTGACGGTCCGCGCCGCGGCGCTGATCGGGCGCGCCGACCTGGTGGTCGCGGCCCAGTGGCTCGGCGAGCGGATCGGCCATCTGCTCAAGCCCGGCGCCACGCTGGTCGACTCCGACGCCCAGCTGCAGGATCCGAAGCTGCTGGTCAAGGCCGCCAAGGCGGGCCAGCTGGCAGTACGGCTGTTCAGCGGCGACCCGTTCCTGTTCTGCAATGCGGCGGCTGACGCGGCCGCCTGCGCGAAGGCCAGGGTGCCGTTCGAGGTGGTCCCCGGCGTATCGGCCGCGACGGCCGTGCCCGAGTACGCCGGCATTCCACTGACCAGCGACGCTAGCGGCGATGTCCGGATCGTGCATGCCTCGGAGGTCAGCCGGATCTCGGCGACCGATGGCACGCTGGTGATCCTCGGCGCCGAGACGGGCCCGGTCGACCTGGGCAAGATGCTCATC
>Ga0123356_10004516_pt1 | contig 14364 bp, 14 predicted proteins | sample TergutEmb28metaG_2_FD_92546 | JGI IMG/M metagenome (GOLD analysis project Ga0123356, IMG submission 92546) | Embiratermes neotenicus P3 segment gut microbial communities from Petit-Saut dam, French Guiana - Emb289 P3 | ecosystem: Host-associated > Arthropoda: Insects > Digestive system > Gut ...
ACCCAACTGCAGCTGAGGTTCGCGAATTGGTTCGCGATCTTGCCGACACGCTGGCGTACTGGCGTGCGAAAACGGGCTACGGGCGCGGGATTGCGGCGCCGCAGATCGGCGTCCTCGCGCGCGTGATCTTCCTGAAATTGCCGGGTCGAGAGCCTTGGCCCCTCATCAATCCGGAGATTGTGGAGCGCAGCGACGAGAAGATTATCGTCTGGGATGCGTGCCTGAGCTTCCTTTCCATCTTCATGCAGGTGGAACGCCACCGGGAGATCACCCTGCGCTATCAGAATCTCGATGGGCAGACGCTTGAGTTTGCGGCTGGGGATGAGCTGAATTTTTCTGAGCTGCTGCAGCATGAGATCGATCATCTGGAGGGGATTCTCGCGATCGACCGCGTAATGGATGTGAAAACGATCGTGACTCGGGAAGAGTTTGAGAACAGGTATCGGGATGGAAGTCCGTACGCGGCGGGAGAATCCCTACCGCCAAAACCCGTCCGAGGTGGGGAGCCCGATCCGGTGAAGTTGCCCATTGGCGGCTGAATTCCACTTCTGAATCCGCATGTTGCGTATTGGCATTGTCGCGTGCAGTACCGAGGGAGCGGCCCTGTGCTACAGGATGATCTCGCTGGAAGGGGCCGAGAGACTCGGCAAGCATCAGCATCCTGAGGTGTCGCTGCATTCGTTTTCGCTGGCCGAGTACATGCAGTCGATCGCGGCCGGCGATTGGGCGGGTGTGGCCGAGCTCATGCTGGCTTCGGCCGACAAGCTGGCCAGGGCGGGCGCGGATTTTCTGATTTGTCCCGACAACACGATTCATCAGGCCTTTGATCTGGTGGAGCATCGCTCCCCGCGCCCGTGGCTGCACATTGCGCGTGAAGTTTCGGCCGAGGCGACCAGACAGGGGTTCAAACGGCTGGCGGTGTTAGGCACGAGATATCTGATGGAGGGCCCGGTCTATCGCGAGGCGCTGGAGGCAGCGGGGATTGAGCACAGAGTTCCCGGGGCGGAGCAGCGGGAGCGGATCGATCGGATCATTTTCGATGAGCTGGTGAGTGCACAGTTTCTGCCGCGGTCGCTGGCCTATTATGTCGAAGTCATTCGCGGGCTGAAGGATCGAGGGTGCGATGCGGTAGTGCTGGGGTGCACGGAGATTCCTTTGCTCGTGACGGGGGAGGCATCGCCGCTGCCGACGCTGGATTCGACGCGGTTGCTGGCGCGGGCTGCGGTGCGGAAGGCGGTGGAGGACTAGACGCCCTCCGAACAGGCGGAGGGACGCCGGCGCTGCGATCATGGGCCACAAGCTGGAGTTTCGGCGGCTGGCGGATGGGCCTTACGGGGTGGTGCGGCTCGCGGCGGACGCCCCGCTCCCGGATTGGGCCGCGGCCGGCGAATTCAGTTCTGTTACTCGCACTGCCGAGGAGCTTTCCATTGTGTGCCGGATCCGGAATTTGCCGCCGGATGTAGAGTCGCCGCACCGGTGGGTTTGCCTGAAGCTGGAGGGGCCGTTCGCGTTTTCATTGACGGGGGTGTTGCTGTCGTTTATTGAGCCACTGTCGGCGAAGGGGATTCCGATTTTTGCGATTTCGACTTACCAGACGGATTACGTTCTGATTCCGGAGGAATGGACCGGGGCGGCGCTGGATGCTTTGAGGACGGCCGGGCACACCTTGCACGGGAATTCTATCGATTCCCGAGAGGGGCGCGACGAGCCGCCCGGGTAGCCAGGTCGTCGCACCGGTTGTTATCCTCGTCGCTCGAGTGCCCCTTGACCCACAACCACGTGATCTCGTGGTTTTGAGCAAGAAGATCCAGCTCCTCCCACAAATCTCTATTCTTGACGGGCTGCCGACCCTCGCCCTTTACCTTGTGCTGCCAGGCGTTGGCTTTCCAGTTGTGGATCCACTTAGTCATGCCGTCCCTCAGGTACTGGGAATCGGTTCGGACAGTGATTGAGCAACTCTCCTTGACGGCCCGCAGGCCTTCTATCACGGCCTTGAGTTCCATACGGTTGTTCGTGGTGCTGCGTTCACTGCCTGATAATTCGCGACAGTGTCCCTTGTAGCGCAGGATACAAGCCCACCCCCCTGGGCCCGGGTTACCGATGCAGGCACCGTCAGTCGTCAGAAAAACCTGTTTCTTGGTTTGTAACTCAGTCATACCTGGGTTGAACGAGAGCATACGACAGAAAAGTGAAGCAGCTCAAAGATATCTTCGGACACCTCGGGCACAGAGACGAGAAAGTTGAAACATAAAAGATAAACATATAAAGATTAAAGATAAATGTATAGCGCACCGAGGAATTCGAAGCAGCCGGCTTCAATCTGAAACTCCGAAGCGCTTCACCATCTCTGATCCTGCCGATGTAGCGTCCATTCGCTGCCCATAGTCACCATCCACTGCATCCACCCATGCGCTCCCGCCGCCCCTGTGTTGTAATAGAAGCTACCCAAAAATGTATTCCACACTGACAAGACTGCGCCGTGGCGCCAAAGCCTTGCATCGCAACTTGCGCGGGGCTCGGATGTCCATGCGGGCGCTGGCTTCGCCCGAGCATCCGCTGCTGGCGCACATCATTCCGATGCGGCGTTGCAATCTGGCGTGCACGTACTGCAACGAGTTTGATAACTTTTCGAAGCCGGTGCCGATCGAGGAAATGTACCGGCGCATCGACAAGCTGGGCTCTCTCGGGACGTCGGTCGTGACGATTTCGGGTGGCGAGCCGCTGCTGCATCCCGAGCTCGACGACGTTATTCGGCGCATTCGTGCCAACGGGATGATCGCCGGACTGATCACCAACGGGTATCTGCTGATTGCCGAGAGAATCGAGCGGCTGAACCGTGCGGGACTGGAGTGGCTGCAGATTTCGATCGATAACGTGAACCCGGATGAGGTGTCGAAGAAAAGCTTGAAGGTGCTCGACAGGAAACTCGAACTGCTGGCCGAGTATGCCGATTTTCACGTAAACATTAATTCCGTGGTTGGCGGCGGCATTGCCCGCCCGCAGGATGCGCTGGTCATCGGGAAGCGGGCGGTCAAGCTTGGGTTCACCTCGACGATTGGGATCATTCACGACGGCAGCGGACAGCTGCAGCCGCTCAATGACCAGGAGCGGCGCATCTACCACGAGATGCGGGCGCTCGAAAAGAGCAGCTTCACCCGCGTGAATGCGTTTCAGGACAACATCGCCAAGGGATTGCCCAACGATTGGCGATGCCGGGCCGGAGCGCGCTATCTCTACATCTGCGAGAACGGGCTGGTGCATTACTGCTCGCAGCAGCGGGGATATCCGGGGGTTCCGCTCGAGACCTATACCCGCGACGACCTGCGGCGCGAGTATCTGAGGGAAAAATCCTGCTCGCCGAACTGCACGGTTTCGTGCGTGCACCAGGTTTCGATATTCGATTCGTGGCGGGCGCCTCAGCACGCGGCTCCCCCGCCTCCTGCTTCGTTCTCAGAGGACGAGCTGGTTCAGATCAAATAATCGGCTCGATCCCGCCCCTGGCAATCGCTGATCGTCGTTCCCCTGGGCGAGACCGGAGCTCAGTCCGGCTTCATGTTCCCTGGCGGTCACAAACGTGCGGGGGACCGCGCTGGGGGCTCTGCCCGTAGAGATGTTCAAGCAGGTCGAGTTCTGCCGGCGTCTTTTCGCGATCAGACAACAGAGACGGAGCAGAATGGACGTCACCCCGGGTTGAGCCATCGGTGAATGGAACGAATTCGGCGTGCGCCGCGAGCGGGGTCAGAACAGCGATCCGCGGGAGCGTCCGGCAGAAGGCAAGAGGCGCCGGCTGGTTGCGGCGCCTCGACCCCGGGTTGGCATGGTGCCACCTCCGACTCTCAGTGCTTCGCGCTCGGCGGCAGAATGCCATTCAAGCGCAAATACATAGCCGCGGCGGCGTAGTGGTCCGCCCAGCCGCTGGCGAGAATAAGCGCGCCCATCGCGCGCGGGAACGAATGCCCTCCAAAGAATTCGACGCTGTCGCCGAGCTTGGAGTCATCCATCTTTTCAAGAGCCTCGCTGCAGAAACTGAAAGATGCTTTCACGGCAGCCACGAGCTGCTCTTTGGAGTCGGTCTCTTTTGCTTCCTCCACCTTGGGAGCCGGGACGTCCGCCACCTTGGAGCACATCGAGTTGTTCGATCCGATGATGTGGACCACAAGGTGCCCGAACGTCATCTGGTCGGCTGTCGGCTTGTAAGAGAACTTGTCGGCGGGCATGGCTTCGATGGCGCCGACGGTGTTGTTTTGCTGGCGCGGCAGCAGCATGCGCAACGACGTAGCGACCGGATCCTTGGTCGGGCCTTGCGCAGCTTTTGCGGCTGGAGTTGGAGCTTGGGCGAAGACAAAGGTTGTGCAGGCGAGGAACAGAAGGGCGGATAGAGTGCGGTTCACGGGAAGTCCTCCTGGGGAATCAAGCATATACCCGCAGGGATTTTCGGGTCACCTGCCGACCGCAATCTTTCACCTCACAGCCGCGAAGAGCACACAGGAGAAGCCTCGTGGCACAATGTCGCGATGCCACTTACGCCTGCATTTCTCTATGGAACTGCCTGGAAGGAAGACCGAACCGCGGCTCTCACGGAAATGGCGCTGCGGGCCGGGTTTCGCGGGATCGACACCGCCAATCAGCGGAAGCATTACTTCGAGGCTGGCGTCGGCGAAGGCTTGGCCGCAGCCTGTCGCCAGGGTTTCGTCAGGCGCGCGGATTTATTTCTGCAGACCAAATTCACTTATCTCCGCGGACAGGATCATCGGCTTCCGTACGATCCGGCGGCGGATTTGTCCCATCAGGTGACACAGTCGCTCCTCAGTTCGCTCCACCATCTGGGCACCGACTATGTCGATAGCTTCGTGTTGCATGGGCCTTCGTCAGATGAGTGGGATGATGCCGATGGCGAAGTTTGGGAAGCGATGCGGGGGGAGCGCGACACCGGACGCACGCGACTGCTCGGGGTCAGCAATGTTTCCTTGCTTCATCTGCAGCAGATGGAGGCGAGCGGCGCCGAGCTTCCAGGGTTTGTACAGAATCGCTGTTTCGCCTGGACCGGATGGGATCGCGAGGTGCGGTCTTTCTGCCAGCGACACAATATCGTCTATCAGGGATTCTCATTGCTCACGGCGAATCGGCAGGTGGTCGCGAGCGCCGCGATGACCCAACTTGCCTCGGCGCTGAATCGGACTCCGGCACAGATCGTCTTCAGCCTGGCGCGAGCCCTGGGCATTCTACCCCTTACCGGCACTTCCAGCGCCGAGCACATGCAGCAGGACCTGGCGAGCCTCGACCTGGAACTGCCTTCTGATGTCGTACCCCTGCTTGAGTCGATCGCGGGGTGAAGTTCGTTCCAGGCTCGCGGCTCTTCATTGGAGGCGCGGGCAGGCTGTGATATACGTCACAGCCCGGATGGGATGTTTCTAGCCGAGCGATGCCAGCCCGGACGTGATGAGCTTCCAGACCAAGAACCAGCATGCTACCACGATGATGGCCGTCGAGCGTTTGACCTTGCTGGTAGACGCATAACCTATGCCGATCAGCACGATGGACCAGATGACGAAAAGATCCACCGACGACGCCATGCCGCGGGCGAATTTGCCCGTCGTTTGGGGATCGAGGAAATAGGCGAGATTCGTAGCCACGGGATTGTTGATGTCAAAGCCTTCCGGATTCACTCCCGCGAACAGCGAGATGATACCCAGAATTGCCCCCAGGACGCCGGGGAGACCGGCATACATTCCAATCGCAAAAGCTTGACCGAACGTCGTCTCCGCGGCGAAGCCGATTTTGAAGGTCGCCCAGAGAATCACGGTGAGGATCAGCGTGAACAGCAGGACCACCAGGGGGTTGGCGTAAGCGACTGCCTGAATAAACCGGACCGAAAACTGGAGCTGACGCGCCTGTTGATCCGCGGGCAGCCTATCGAACTGGTCGGCCCGGGCGGAGTGTGTGATCGAGTTTCTGACGACTTGCTCAAATCCTATCTGTTTGCTGACAGTGACCAGAAACGCAATGGAAAAGACAGAGATCAGGATCCACGGCCCCCACCACATTGCGTTGCGGCGAAGATCCGTGAAGGTTTTCGACGGAGCGATGAATGTGTCGATGATGCGGGCGCCTTCCGACATTGGCGGTGCAGGCGCGGGAGTCGGTGAATCGGATACGACAGGAACGGTTGTCATGAATGCCTCCTTCCAGAGTCGTGGGCATTCTAGTTGGTGGCGCGCGCGGAGACAAGGGAGGGGCGCGGCCGATCCCCACGGTTGGCAAAGGCGGCTGGCAAGCGGGTGCGCGGCACATCCGCGGCTCCTCAACATTTTCCTCCCCCGTTAAGATGGTGCGCATGACGAATGCTTCGCTAGCCGCGGTTGTGGTGCTTGCGGTCGAGTTGGTTCCGGCGGTGGCCTTCGGGTTTCGCTCCGAGCAAGTGACTCGCCTCGTCGGAGGGTGGCCGCCAGTCCTGCGTCTTGCGGCTCCGGGATTACTGGTCATTCCCTACGCCGGGCTGGCGCTGTCCCAACACATGTTTCGATGGGAATGGTTCGGGCTCTACCTGTTGCTTCCGGTCGCGATGGCGTGGCTGCTGGAGCAGGCGGCGGTGGCGGATCCGGAGCAGCGCGGGGACTGGCGGGATGCGCTCGTCCTGCTCACGCTGGGATTGGCGGTCGATTTGCGCTGGTTCGATTCGGCCTGGCCAGCCGGGCAGCGCGGGCTGGGCAATCTGCTGCTGGTGAATGCGGGGTTGTATGGGTTTCTGGCGATCCGGCGACTGAGCGGGACCGGATTCGATTTTCACCTGCGCCGGAGCGACTGGACCACGGGGTTGCGCGAGCTTTTGTTCTTCACCCCGGTGGTGCTGGTGCTGGGACTGGGGCTGGGGTTTATCCATCCCCATGCCAATTGGCCGCCCGTCGGCAAGGCGGCGCTGACGTGGGGAATGATTTTTATCTTTGTGGCGGTGGCGGAGGAGCTGTTCTTTCGGGCGTGGGTGCAGAACCTGCTGGAGCGGAGGGTGGGGCGGCGGGCTGCTCTGCTGATCGCTTCCATGCTGTTTGGGCTGTCGCACTTCAACAAGAGAAATCCAGCCGGGCAGCATTTCAACTGGCACTATGTGCTGATCGCGACCATTGCCGGAATTTTCTACGGACGCGCGTGGCGCGAACGACGGCGCGTGCCGGCGTCGACGATCACGCATACGTTTGTGGATTGGCTTTGGACGTTCTGGTTCTAGTAGCGGGCTCTGGTGGGCGGGCGAAGATGCGCGCGCTACGGTTTGGTCGGGTGATAGTGAATGTATCCCAGACCGACGCGCATGTGGTGATGCATGGCGTCGGGGATGCAAACCGCGAAGCCGAGGCCGAGTAATCCCTGCACCAGGCCGAGCACGTAGAGACTGCGATAGCGGCGGAACAGCGCGCAGGAAGTGACTCCCCAGAGCAGGGTTGCGATCGTGAGCGGAACATTGGGCAGGTGCGCGATGGCAAAAAGCGAGCCCCCCAGCACGACGGCGGTATCACTTGCGAAGATGCGCGACAGACGCGGCATGAAATAGTCCTGCAGGAGAAACTGCTGGTAGAACGTCCAGAGAATGTAGCCGCCAACATGGGCCAGGTCGGCGTTATAAAGCGGATGGTATGTGCCGGCCAACCGAGCCAGGTGCACACCGCCGATCGCCAGGGCAACCCCGGCCGGAAGAATCCAAAGCGAGGACAGGAAGCCTCGCAGGCTCAATCCCAGCTGATACAGACTGGGCCGACGCAGCAGGACCAGCACCAGCGGAATCAGCAGTACAATCGGGCCAAAGATCAACTGCCCGCGGGCCGGCAGCCAGAGGATGGTGAGGATGGCGACGAACCCGAGGATCAGTTCGGCCAGGTCGCGAGTGGAAATCGCCGGTCTGGCCACCGGGAATGAATACGGAGTCGAATCGATCGTAGCCACAGCGTGTTTTTCTCAAAAAGGATCAGAGTGGCCGGGCGCCGAATTGGTTGCAAACTTTCGGCACCACAAGCGGCGCGGGAATAGGACTTTAGGCGTATAGCTGCGGTGTGGCGTCCATGAGCTTGCGCGTGTAGGGATCGGCCGGGCGACTTGTGATCGTCTCCGTGTCTCCGATCTCTACAATTCTTCCCTGGTGCATAACGGCGATGCGGGTGGAGAGATAGCGGACGACCGGCACGGAGTGCGAGATGAAGAGGTAGGTGAGGCCGAAGTCGCGCTGCAACCGGGCGAGCAGATTGACGATTTGCGCGCCGACGCTGACGTCGAGAGCGGAGACCGGTTCGTCGCATACGATGAATCTGGGGCGCAGAGCAAGCGCGCGGGCGATGCTGATGCGCTGGCGCTGCCCCCCGGAGAATTGATGGGGGAAGCGCAGGCGGGCGGATTCGTCGAGGCCAACCGCACCGAGGAGTTCGATCACGCGGTTGCCGACGCCTGCTTTCGTAGAGCCGCTCGGAAGATGCTGGCCGGGGTCGCGGTGGATGATCAGGGGTTCGGCGATGATGTCCTCGACACGGAAGCGCGGGTCGAGCGAGGCGAAGGGATCCTGAAAGATGATCTGCATGTCGCGGCGGAGCAGGCGCAGCTCGGCACCACCACGGGCCGCGAGATTCGCCAGGTCGTGGCCTTCGAAAAGGACCGAACCGGATGTAGGTTCGATAAGGCGGAGGATCAGGCGCCCCAGAGTGCTCTTCCCCGAGCCGGACTCGCCGATGAGGCCAAGAGTCTCTCCGGCGTGGATCTGAAGCGAGACCTCATCCACGGCGCGGACTTCCCGGAGCTTTCGGCCGAAAAGCGATTCGGTCGCCGAGAAGGTCTTGATCAGGTTGCGGACTTCGACCAGGGCCATGGTCTAGAGCTCAATCATCAATTGGTAAATCCGATTCAATTTTGTTGTTGGCTGGCGGCCCGGGGGAGCAGGGGACCCGTCGGCGCTCCCATGAAGTCGCGCCTCGATCATAACGTTTCGAATTCTTTTGCTCGAGTATTCTTCGAGATCCTTTGCTGGGTCCTCCGAATCCAGGTCCCCGCCTCGCCAACAGAGTATCGGAGTCAGCCTGCAGCGATCAGCGGCACCGCCGCCAGCGCCGCCAGCAACCCCACGAACTTCCAGCGGCTGAAGTGCTCTTTCAGCACGAAGCGGGCAAGCAGGACGGTGACCGCAGGATAGAGCGAGGTGATGACGACCGCCTCATCCAGGCGGCCGCGCTGGCTGGCGTAGATGAACAATGCGCTCGCGACTACGTCGAAGATTCCGGCAATGGCTCCGTAGGCCGCCGCCGGACGGTCCAGGCTGAGCGGCGGGCGAATCACGGCGATGGCGACGGCTGTGGCGGTGAACGAGCCGATACGGGAGATCGTGGCGATCCAGATCGGGGAGCCGCTCGCCTGGTGGATCGAGAGGTAGAAACCGGCGAATCCTACGCCGGCGAGCGCGGCCATGGCCACACCTTTGGGGTGTCCGGCTTCGTCGCTTTCAACCGACGCTTCGGGGCGCGTGATCAGCCAAATGGCGACGATGGCCAGAACGAAGCCCCCGATGGCCCAGCGACTGGGCACGCCCTCGAGGGCAACATCGACCAGTGTGGGAATGGCGGCCCCGAGAAGAGCGCCAATCGGGGCGCTGAGACCCATCTTTCCCATCGCCAGCGAGCGGTAGAAGATGGCGAGGGAGAATCCGCCGACCGAGCCGGCGAGGAGTGCCCACATGACGCTTGCGCGGTCGGGGAACGCCCCCCGCGTGGCGAGCGCAAATGCAAACATGACGGCAAATGCACAGATGAACGAGAAGGCAGTCACAACGAATGCGTCGGAGCGGCGGGAGCCGCATCCGCCAGCGAAATCGGACGCTCCCCAGAGCAAGACCGCGATCGCCGAGCCGGCGGCGGGGACGACATGGAGGGGGGAGAACACGCCGGTCGAGCCTACCATGCCGGTGGAGTCATTGAGGCATTCTGTCCATGAGTCTGGCTCGGGGTGGGTAGGCGCATGGAGCGGAATGACAGCGGATTCCTCCGTCGACGCGCTGGCGTACCGGGATGAAACACCTTAGACCGGCTGCGACCGGCGGGAATTGCCCGGGCCCGGGACTCATCTCGCGTGTTAGAATTTTGGGAAGCATTTCCTTGCACAGCGAGTTCCGAGGCCCGGGTTTTGATCGAACTGGCTCCTTCTATACTTTCGGCTGATTTTGCGCGGCTGGGCGAGCAGGTACGCGCCGCCGGCGAAGGCGGGGCGAGTGTCATTCACGTCGACATCATGGATGGGCATTTCGTTCCCAACCTGACGATCGGGCCGCCGGTAGTAAAATCCCTGCGCAGGGTGACCGATCTGCCACTCGATTGCCACATGATGATCGAGAATCCGGACCAGTTCATTCCAGCGTTTGCCGAAGCCGGAGTTGATTGGATGTCGGTGCATCAGGAAGCGGTTCCGCACCTGAATCGCACGCTGCACTTGATTAAAAGCCACGACTGCCGGGCGGGGGTGGTGATCAATCCGGCGACGCCCGTGGAGACCCTCTCGGAAGTGCTCGATATCGTCGACTATGTGCTGGTCATGTCGGTGAATCCGGGCTTCGGGGCGCAGCAGTTCATTCCCTCTACACTGCACAAAATGCGGCGGTTAGCGGCAATTCGCAGCCAACGCGGGCTCAATTACCGCATTGAAGTGGATGGCGGTGTGGCGCTTGCTACGGTGGCCGATGTCGTGCACGCCGGCGCAGAAATTCTGGTGGCAGGCAACGCCGTGTTCGGCAGCGGCGATCCAAAGAAGAATGCCGAGGCGCTGCTGAAAGCAGCGACTGAGGCAGCATTTCAGAAAGTTTGAAAAGGCAGGTGGCAAAGTCTCGAGGTTTGTCAAAACCTTTCCACCTTGGCACTTCGTCAGCTTGAAACGAAAGCAGTTAACCTTTTTGCCCAGGGGTCCTAATGTCACATCGAATTTCGTTGATGGTCGTGCTGGGAGTCTTGCTGGCGCTGACGGCTGCCTGCACGAACAAGAAGTCGGTGAATCCGCTGGCGGGCGTCGGGTCGAAGCAGCCGGACAAGGTGCTGTTCGACAAAGCGATGGACGCGATGAAGCACAACCGCTTCGACGTGGCGCGGTTGACTCTGCAGACGCTCATCAACACCTATCCCGACTCGGAATACATTGCGCGCGCCAAATTAGCGGTCGGCGACTCCTGGTACGCAGAAGGTGGGACGGCCGCACTGGCGCAGGCCGAGCAGGAGTACAGCGATTTCAAGATCTTCTTCCCAAATATGGCGGAAGCAGCGGAAGCCCAGCTGAAGATTGCCAACATTCACTACCAGCAGATGGAGAAAGCGGATCGCGACTTTACGCACGCCAAGCGCGCCGAGGACGAGTACCGCAATCTGATTCTTCAGTTCCCCGACAGCAAACTTGTGCCCGAAGCCAAACGGCGGTTGCTGGAGGTGCAGGAAGTGCTGGCCGATCGCGAATTTGGTATTGGGCGCTTCTACTATCTGCGCGAGTCGTATCCCGCATCCATCGCGCGGCTGAAATCTTTAATCCAGGAGTATCCGCTCTACAGCCGCGCCGATGAAGCCGCATATCTGGTGGGGCAGGACTACGAAGGGCAGATAGCCCGCATGCGGCGCCTTCCCACCTGCGATGTGCACGGACTCCCCCGGGGGTGCGTCACCGAGAAGCTGAAGGCGCAATATGCCGAAGAATTCATCAAGAGCGCGGCGGAGTCTTACGACCTCATCATTACGCGCTACCCGATGATGGACCGCGCCGATGACGCCCGAAAACGTCTGATCGCGCTGCAACAACCCGTTCCGCGTCCCACCAAGGGTGCGGTTGCGCGCAACAAGGCGGAGATCGCCAGCCGTGGCGAGACCTCGATGGCGCAGTCGCTCATGGGTGTGATCAAGAGAGGACCGGACGTGGCCAGGGCGGCACAGGTAGGCGAACCGACACTGGCGGATCCGGAACCGGTTAACGTCCCGGACATCCAGAAGAAGGAATTGTCGGCGGTCATGGAGGCAATGGGCAGCGGTAAAAAACAGGTCACTCCAGAAATCGTGAAGCCCGATCAAGACCAGCAGGGCACGGCGGGTGTGACTCCTGCGGCGCAAGCTGCTACGGGCGGGTCGCCTTTCATGCCAGCCGCGACGACTTCGGCTCCGCCGCCCAACGATCCGAATGAACTGAAACCGAATGTCCAGCCGGACGCCAACGAACTCAAGCCCGACGGAGGCACGGATCAGGCACTGCCTCCACCCACGCAGATCAATGAACTGGCACAGGGACAGCCGGCATCGGCTGAGGCCAAGGCCGATGATCAAACGCCTGCCACCGACGCGGAGATGTCGAGCAGCAAGAAAAAGAAAAAGGGGTTGAGGAAGATTGTTCCCTTCTGAAACTCTGAGTTTGTGACGGACCTCTTCCCCTGCCTGTTATTCGGTCTGCAGGGTGGAATCTGCTTGATCGCGTCCTCGGTAGCGCAGATTCCCCCCAGCGGGTGAACGCCGTATTCGGATCGACACGCAAGTTCCCCAGTGCTCCGCACGACCTTCCAACCTGCCAGGCACTTCAAACCGCTTCTTCACCGCACTCTAGGTCTTGACCACTGGTAACCTGGTTACTTCCCTTCTCGGACATTGACTTAGGTGGAACGTCGGGTTACCTTCGCGATATCCCCCTCGTCCTCAGAGGAAACTCATTGGCCAGTAAGATACTGCTCGTCGACGACAGCGTAACCGCCCAGAATCTGGGGCGGAAGATCCTCGCGGACGCGGGATACGAAGTCATCACGGTGAATAGCGGGGCGGCCGCGCTGAAAAAAGTCAGCGAGCAACGGCCCGACCTGATCGTGCTCGACGTGTACATGCCGGGCTACAGCGGATTTGAGGTGTGCCAACGCCTGAAAGAGGTTCCCGACACGTCGCGGATTCCGATCCTGCTCACGGTGGGGAAACTGCAACCATTCAAGCCGGAGGAAGCCAGGCGAGCGCGTGCGGACGGATTTATCGTCAAGCCCTTTGAAGCCAGCGAGTTGCTGAGCGCGCTCAGCAAACTGGAAGACAAGGTCTCGCCGCGGGGAGAAACCTCCCGGAGCGGGCGCTTCGCGCGCGCAACTGCTCCCGTCGAAGACAAGACCATGGCGGAGGAGAATGATTCGCGCTGGAAGACCCGGATCGTGTTGCCCAAGAAAAAGACCCAGCCTGCGGAACAAGAAGCGGCAGATCCAGCAGCGTACGCGCCGGTTCACAAAGATGTGCAAGGTGCCGGGAAACCGAAGCCTGGGGAAACGGTACCCGCATCTGCGGAAGCAGGGCGGATTGATCTTGGCGCGCTGGCGCAGTCAGGGCTGCCCAAGGATGTAACTCCGGAAGAGACTGCAGCGATGGCGGCAGCGGCGGCCCAAGTCAAGGGCAGTCTGGCGGAGGAAAAAGCGTCCCGGCCGTTGGCGGAGATGCCGGTTGTGGCGCCTGGGGTTGAGGCTCCGAAGGCGGAAGTAAAATCCGAAACTCCGGCGGCAGAGCCCGAGTTTGCTCCCGCTTCACAAGATCCAGCGCTGGCGGTGAGTCGAACCTTTGCGGCGCAAGCGGCTGCGGAGAAAGCTGCTCAGGTTGGAGAAAAAGAACCCGAACCTGCGGTCCCGGCGACCCCAGCTCTGTCTGCGGCAGTAGCCAGCCCCGAGGCTGAGGTCTCAGGGTCACAGGCTGTGAATTCGGGGAATGGAAGATGGTCGCCCAGCGCACACGGAAAGGCCGGTGAGCCGGTGACGATGGCCGCCGCGGATGCCGCAGCAAACCCGGTAGTGGCGGGACCGCGGTGGACCGCCGCGCCGGTGGCTCTTGCGCCAGAGGCCGGAATCTCTCTGGAGCAGGAGATGCAGAGGGTGGACTCCGGGTACGCGGCCGCCGAAGCCGATCACACAGCCACCTCCGCGATTCCGGAGATGACACCGCCTGCGGCGATGCCAGCTCCGGGGGTTGCGACTCCCGCGGAGGTTGCACCCGAAGCTGCCCTGATGATGAGCGCCGTGGCAAGCGCCGCTGCGGAGGCACTCAGCGCGGGGGTGGCGGAGCTTGGGTCGGTGGCAGCGGCTTATGCCACCGAGAAGGCAGCTCCGCCAGCGACAACACCAGAAGTTCCCGAGGCGGCGGTAGCAGCGATGCCGGTTTCCCAAACGGCCCAGACCACGGTTCCTCCAGCCGAAGCAAAAGCGGAGCCAATTTCTCTGTTCCGGAAGCTGTGGCGCCGGCTCCAAAGACAAAAGGCGAAGTAATCGACGCCGATTCGGTCGTAAAGGTAGGGAACAGGGACCGAGCCGATCGAGGAAGCTGCTCGGCCCGCGCCCCGGGAAACGGCTAAAGACCGAAGTACCGCAGACTG